>Ga0208849_1000584_pt1 | contig 32611 bp, 35 predicted proteins | sample NGESurdeep072012_10_FD_184470 | JGI IMG/M metagenome (GOLD analysis project Ga0208849, IMG submission 184470) | Arctic peat soil microbial communities from Barrow, Alaska - NGEE Surface sample 53-3 deep-072012 (SPAdes) | ecosystem: Environmental > Terrestrial > Soil > Wetlands > Peat ... | reverse complement strand
CGAATCCACGCACGACCACCGGATGACGAAGCCGTTGGGCGACGTCCGCGAGCCGGCGCTCGAGCCGCTCGTTCTTGCCGACTACCACGACCGTCTGCACATCGAACGATACTTCGTCCAATGCGACGAGCGCTTTTTCAAGCGGACCGATGCCGAGACCGCCGCCCATCAAGAGCAGCGTGGTGCGATTGCGTTCGATGCCGATGATGTCGCGCGCCGTCGATTTAGAAATCGGCCGGGCGAATTTGCCGTCGATCGGGATTCCAGTCACGCGCACGCGGTCGGCCAGCACGCCACGCAAGACCAGCGCTTGTTTCATGGCATTGGTGGCGACGGCGTACGCATCGATGTTCTTATGGATCCAGAACGGATGCACGACGAAATCGGTGACGATGCCGATCACGGGCGGCGCGTCGCTGAATTCGCGTTTGTATTCCGCCATGACGCCGCACGGGAACGCGTGCGTGCAGACGACGACGTCCGGCGCGAAATCTTCCATGTACTGGCGCATGTTGACAGCGGTATAATGATGCAACCACGACTTGAACGCCGATACTTTCGTCGCTCGCTCGGCCTGCTCGTAGATATAGCGGTAGAGCTGCGGCAAGACCTTGACCATGCCGAGGTAGCCGTTGCTGGCAACGCGATGGAAAACGTGAGATGCGTAGCGGTACGAATCGACGACGTGACATTGCGCGTCCGGCCAGCGATCGATGGCCGCGAGCGAGACGGCTTGCGCGGCGGCCGTATGTCCTTCGCCGACGCTTGCAGAGAGGAATAGAATAGTGCGCGGCCGGGCCGCGATGGGAAGCCTGTCGGACTCCAGCTGGAGCGCTATTGCTCGTCCTCCGCTACCGCGTCGCTTGCCTGCTCGAGAAAATCGTTGAGGATATCTTGTGCCAATGACTCGTTTTCCACAAGGCCGCCGGTCTTGTCCGTGACGATGAACTCGTCCGCCGCTTCGCTATAGCATATCGCGAAGTGCGCGCCCGAGTCTGAGTCTTCGATGATGCCCACGACCTCGAATTCGCGCTCGATTGGCGCCGTCTGCGGGTTCCCATTTGCCGGGCCGCCGACGATGATGCGATCCTGAAGCTCAAGTTCCTCGGCGTGCGCGTGATGCTCCATGTTCACCGTCGCGGTATTCGCGTCCCGGGTATCGGGTTCATTTTTGACCCGCGGTCATGGCAAGAAGCGGCGCTCGGCAGCTTGCTGCTCGTCGAGCGTGTTTGAGAACTGGTGCCGGCCCTTGCCTTTGTACACATAGTACAGATACCCGGTCGCGGCCGGATGAAAAGCGGCATCGAGCGACGCCCGGCCCGGGTTGGCGATCGGCGTTGGTGGCAAACCCGCGTACAGATACGTGTTGTACGGACTGTCGATCTTCAGGTCCGCGAACGACAGCGCCGTCTTGTGCGTAGGCAGCGCGTACTCGATCGTCGCGTCGACCTGTAGCGGCATGCCTCGCCGCAACCGGTTGTAGTACACGCTTGCCATCAGCGGCCGCTCGACGTCGACCTTGGCTTCGCGCTCGATGAGCGACGCGGCCGTCACCACCTGCGGCACCGTCCGGCCAAGCTTTCGCGCCGCGGCGGCGTAGTCTGGGGGAAGCTCACGCATGAATCGCGCGGTGAGTGTGGCCGCGACGTCGCGCGGCGTCGCGTCGCGGCGCAATTGATAGGTGTCCGGAAAAAGAAAGCCTTCCAATCCGCGCGTCGTGACCGCGCCGAACTTCATGTTCGTCGAGCGCACGACCGCCATGAACTCATCGCGCGTTCCAATGCCGCGCCGTTGAAGCACGGCGCCGATTTGCGAGGCCGTGAAGCCCTCGGGAATCGTGACCCAAATCGTCGGCGGCCGTCCGCCCGCTTCGAGCACGCCGACAACGGTCGCAATCGATGAATGCGGCGCAAAATCATAATCCGCCGCCTGGATGTCGCGCCCGCCGCCGCGCACGCGGACAAACGCTCCGAACGCAGACGCGGAACGGATCACGCCGGCGTCTTCGAGTTGACGGCCGATGCCGGCGACGCTGGTTCCCTGCAGAACTTCCAGCGTGACCGCTTGTGCCGGCAGCGCGGTATCGGCTTCGACAAGCCACCACGCATAGCAACCCGCGGCTAGCGCAAAAACAACGATGGTGCCCAGCGCCGAAATAATCGCGGCGCGCACTACGGCTGGGCTCTCCGTTGCTGCGCGAGCCAGCCCTCCAGGATCTCGACCGCAGCGAGCCGGTCGACGAGCACGCGCCGTTTGCTGCCCGACAGCCCGGTGTCCAGAAGCTTCCGATTTGCCGCCGCGCTTGTGAGGCGTTCGTCGGCTGTGACCACGGCGCCGTCGAACGCGTCGCGCAGCGCCGCCACGAATTTGTCCATTTTTTCGGTAGCGGGACCATGCGAACCATCGAGCTTCAACGGATAGCCGACGACCAAGGTCTGCGCGCTTCGCTCCGCAGCCAAAGCGACGATCCTGCGCACGTCCTTATCACGCGACGCGCTGTCAATGGTGCACAGCGGCATCGCGGGGAGATCATCACCCTCGCAAACCGCCACGCCGATGCGCACCGAGCCCACATCCAGACCCAAGACTGCGCCCTTCACGACCGGTCGGCCGCCAGCAGCGACCTCGAGCGTTTGCCGAGATGATGCAAGACGAATGGGTGCGTGATCGATGCGAGCGATGCGAACGCTTCATGACCTGCGAGGTCCGCGAGATCGGCCGATGCGAGCGTGCGCAGCGCGGCAAGCTCGCGCGACGTCACCGTGAGCGATTGCTCTCCCGGGCGGCGGGAAACTTCGATCAGTGCGGGATCTTGTGCGCACCTGCGGCATATCAAGCCGCCGGCAAAAGGCGAGAGCGTGGCGCGGCCTCCGGCAAGAGGCCTGCGCCCAAGCTGATCGCCGCATCGTGCGCATGCCGCCAGCTCTGGCGCTAAGCCGAGCGCCGCAAGGACGTGGAGGTCGACCGCCGCCGCGATCGCTCCCGGCGAGATGCCCGCCGAAAGCGCGTCATGCGTCTCGCGCACGACGTCGAAAAGTTCCGGCACGGCCATGCCGCTCTCGCAGAGATCGTCGATCGCCGCCGCGACGTACGAGGCAAACGCGAACGCGTCAGGCTCGACGATGCGTTCCCACGCGCCGCCGACGCTGCTCGCACCGGTCACGATTTCGAGACTCCGGCCGGCATGCAGCGTGATGATCGCGCGATTGAAGAAATCGAGGCGGGCTCCGAACTTGCTCTGGGTCTTGCGCGCTCCCTTTGCGACGGCCGAAATCTTGCCGCGCTCGTGCGACAACAACGTCAGTATCTGATCGGCTTCGCCGAGCGGCCTGCGGCGCAGCACGATCGCTTCGACGGTGTAGGTCTTCACGCGGTCACGTTGGGAGGGCTGTGCTTGAGAAAGACTCTGGCTAGACCCCGCTGAGTTCGGGGGCGCGCCGGTCGTCGCCCATGCCGCGCCCGGTGAAAGCCGAGGGCACAAGATCGGCAAGCGACAGCATGACGTACGAGCCGTCGGGCTTGCAGCGGAGAACGGGCAGGTCGGCGTTGAATTCGGAAAGCACTTGGCGGCACGCACCGCACGGCGTCACGCCGAGTGTGTCGGATGCGGCGATGGCGATAGCAGCGAACGATCGCGCACCGGCGGCTGCGGCCGCCCCGAGTGCGACTCGTTCCGCGCACATGCTCAATCCCAGCGATGCATTTTCAATGTTCGCACCGGTGTAGATGCGCCCATCCGCGGAGAGCAAAGCGGCGCCTACATGGAACTGCGAGTACGGCGCGTACGCGTTCAGCCGCGCTTCCCACGCCTTGATGACCAACTCGTCGATTCGCGCATCGTCAAGTCTCGGCACGTGCTCCTCCTACCGTTGTCCTTGCCTAAGTGTCGCGCGACGAAGCGCCAGGGCGTGAACCGTTTGGCGCTGTCGGCGGTTTGATTCGGACCGACAGCAGCCTTCTCCCGGCGGTTTTTTCTACGACTAATGTCACGCCGCCGTCGATTGCGACTTGCTCGCCCGGCAGCGGCACCCGACCGAAAAGGCCGAACGTATAACCGCCAATGCTCTCGAAGTCCTCGGTCGGCAGGTGCAGCCCGAGCTGGTCGTTGACGTCGTCGATCCCCATACGGGCGTCGACGACCACCTCGCCGTCCGGCAGCCGTACGATATCGGGCGCTTTGTCGCTCTCTTCCGCGTCGTACTCGTCCATGATGTCGCCGACGATCTCTTCGAGCAGGTCTTCCATCGTCACGAGGCCCGCCGTCCCGCCGTACTCGTCGACGATGATCGCGACCGACACTTTCTCGGCCTGCATCTCGCGCATGAGCTCGTCGATCTTTTTGTTCTCCGGAATCGCCTTTATGGGACGCATGAGCGGGCGGAGCACGCCGTCCTGTTCGCCCCGGCTCACGGCGATAAGCAGTTCGCGGTCGTGGACGACGCCGATGATGTGGTCGATGTTGCCTTCATAGACCGGAAGTTTTGAATAGCCTTCCTTGATGACCAGATCGACGGCCTTCGTGATAGGCTGGTCCACGTCTGCACATACCATATCGGTTCGCGGCGTCATGACCTCCCGGACCACGGTATCCCCCATCTCGAAGATGGAATGGATCATCTCCTTTTCTTCTTCTTCCAAGACGCCTTGCTTTTCGCCGACCTCTACCAGCGTGCGGATATCGTCTTCGGTGACATACAGTCCCTTGGCGCTCGGCTTTCCGCCGACGAGCCGGATCATCCAGTGGGTTATGAACAGCATGAATTGCGTGATGGGCCACAGCACAAAGCGGGCCGCCTTTAAGAACGGTGCCAGCCGCGGCCCCCAAATGGTGGGATTCTGGACCGCCACCATTTTCGGAACGATTTCCCCGAAGATGAGCACGCAGACAGTCATCAGGACTGTGGCCCAGAACACCGGCTTTGTGATGCCCGCCGCGATGGCAAGCCACGTGGCGAGTGAATCACCCACGAGCAAGACGATGACGTTGCCCACGAGGATCGTGGTCAGATAGAGATCGCGGCCGTCATGCAGCCGCATCAAGTCTTGAGTTTTTTCGTCCGCGGGGCGCTGCAAGATGCGCACGCGCGTCAAAGCCAGCAGCGCAGCTTCAGAGGCGGCGAAAAAGCCGGCAAGCGCTATCAAGAGTATCACGCCGACGAACGCCAGCGTTTTTGGATCGATCACGCGTGAATTTCGTCCGGCAGACTGCCGGACCGCCTACTGCCGGATGTGTCCGTCATAGCTCCTCTGGTACTTAATGCTTCGCCGCGGCGCAAAGGATTACTTGCCAAGCAGCGCGCTGCCGTAGACGAAGACGCCGACGATTCCCGCCGCGATAGCGGCCACCAAGACCGCCGCTGCGCCGGCGTGCTTGGCCGCGCGCGCGAGCGGGTGGTTTTCCGGTTGGTACAGATCGATCGCGTGCTCCAGACAAGTGTTGAACAGTTCGGCGGTGAGCACGAACGCGCAGCTGAGTGTCACAACCGCCCATTGCCATGGACCGAATCGCAGCGCGAGTCCGCCGGCGACGGCGACGGCGGTGAGCACGAACTGGATGCGGAAATTCGGCTGCTCGACGAGCGTATGATAGATGCCGTCCACTGCATCGATCACGGCGTGCGCGAACGAACGATCGCTGCTCACGATGCGGTCAACCTCGACACGAGTCGCCTCGTAAGCCCGTGCATGCGCGCGGCCTCGCGCCGCTCGTGATGATCGTACCCGCACAGATGCAGCGTACCGTGGACGAGAAGGCGCACCACTTCGGTCTGCAGCGGCGCATCGTATTCCCGCGCTTGGCGTCGCGCCGTCTCGACCGAGATCACGACGTCGCCGAACGGCTCTCCCGCGTCCAATCCGTTGCCGATATCGAACGCAAGCACATCGGTGGCTTGATCCTTGCCGCGGTATTCCCGGTTCAACTTGCGGATCGCGCTATCGGTGGTGAGCACGACCGTGATGTCGCCGCAGACCTTCGGCGCGGCATGCGCCAGAGTGGCCAGCGCCGCGGTCGCAAGCGCCGTTCGTCGCACGCCCCGCCAGGGCTTCGCCGCCTTGATCTGGACGCGCGGGCCCGTGCCGGGCGTCCGTTTAGCGCTGCCGCCGGCCATACGCCTCGATGATGGTGCGGATAAGCGGATGGCGCACGACATCGGCTTCCGTCAGCCGGACGACGGCGATATCGCGCGACGAACCGAACAACGATTGTGCCCGAAGCAGTCCCGAGCCCGATGGATTGGGCAAGTCTATTTGCGTATCGTCGCCGCAGACGACCATTCGCGACCCGGCGCCGATGCGCGTGAGGAACATCTTCATCTGCTCGTCGGTCGAGTTCTGCGCTTCGTCGAGGACGACAAACGATTCCGCGAGCGTGCGTCCGCGCATGTACGCAAGCGGCGCCACTTCGATCTGTCCGCGCTCGAATGCGCGCTGCACCGCTTGCGGTTCCATGATCTCCCCCAGGGCGTCGAAAAGCGGACGAAGATACGGATCCACTTTTTCCTGGAGGTCGCCCGGCAAGAAGCCGAGTTTTTCGCCGGCCTCGACCGCTGGCCGCGAGAGCACGATGCGCTGCACTTTGCCCGACCGCAATGCTTCAAGCGCCAGCACGACCGCGAGAAAGGTCTTGCCCGTACCGGCGGGTCCGATGCCAAACGTCAACGTGTTCGCGCCCACCGCCTCGACGAATGCGCGCTGCCCCGCGCTTCGAGGGCGCACGGGCCGGCCTTTGCGCGTCACCGCAAGCGGTTCGGCCGTTTCGGCACGCTGGTTTTCGTCGATGTCGGTCGCGAGCGCGTGGCCGACGTCCTCAACGGTGAGTTCGCGGCCGTCCAACGCCGCGCGCACGAGCCGCTTCATAGCCGCCGCGGCGGTCGAGACGGCGCGTTTGTCGCCTGCGATCACGATCTCATCGCCGTTCACGTGCACGCGCGCAAGCGTCGCGCGTTCCAGCGCGTCGAGATTCGCATCGAGATGTCCGAAAAGACGCAAGCGGTCGTTGAGCCCGCGGATGGAGATGATCGATTCGGATGTCGCTTGGGCCAACGTGATCCTTTGCGGACTTACCAGTCGCTCGCGCTTTGGTTGCCTGCACGCAGTCCGACGGGCGGCCCGATGATGGCCGCCGCGATGATCGCGGCTGCGGCGACGGTCGCGCCTTCGGTCACCAAAAACTGCCGCCCTGCGAACGCAGCGCCTCTCGCGCCGCCTCCGGAAGATCCAAGCGCGCTCGGTGAGTAAACGGCGAATCCGGAATCGAGTCCGGGCGTATCGAACGCAGGCATGGTCGGCGCTTCCATGGGGGTGAGCGACGTCATCGCCTGATCTGCCGGCGGTGCGGAATACGGAAGCGCTGCCGGTCTTTGCACGGCGGGCGCCGGGCTCGGCATTACAGCCGCTTGCATTCTCGTCCGCAAGGCGCGCGCGGCCCGCTGCGCCGCCGCGGTCCGGGCCACGCTGTCGCTCTGCGCCGCTGCGGCCTCTATCTGCGCGCGAACCGCATCGGGGCCGCCGGCTGCAGCTTTCGCTTTCGCTACCGCCTTACGCACCGAGTTGATCGCGCTCACCACCCATAAGATGACGAAAACTGCGATCAGAAATCCGGACATGTGCCGCCTACGACGTCGGCGGATTCGTCGGCGAGGTCGGCGGCGTCCCACCCTGCTGCCCGCCGCCCGTCGACTGGCCTGCGATCGTCTGCCGCATCTCGGTGTCGGCGAGCACGTTTCTCATGCGGTAGTAATCCATCACGCCGAGGTTGCCGCTGCGAAACGCCTCTGCCATCGCTGCGGGGACCAACGCCTCGGCCTCGACGACTTTGGCTCGCATCGCCTGCGTCTGCGCTTTCATCTCTTGTTCTTGCGCAAGCGCCGCGTACTGGCGTTCCGCGGCTTTGGCCTGCGCGACCCGGCGGTCGGCTTCCGCTTGCGCGGTTTGCAGGTCGGCGCCGACGTTGCGGCCGACATCGACATCGGCGATGTCGATGGAGACGATCTCGAACCCGGTTCCCGCATCGAGTCCTTTTGAGAGGACCGTCTTGCTGATGTGGTCGGGGTTCTCGAGCACTTCTTTGTAGTCCAGACTGCTGCCGACCGCCGCGACCACGCCTTCGCCGACGCGCGCGATGATCGTGGCTTCGCCGGCGCCGCCGACGATGCGTTCGACTTTAGTTCTGACGGTGATACGCGCCTTGACGTTCAATTGAATGCCGTCTTTGGCCACGCCCTGAAAGATGGGCGTCTCGATGACTTTCGGTGTCACGTATGCCGCCAGCGCTTCCTGTGGATTGCGGCCTGCCAGATCGATGGCAGCGCCCTGACCCCAATCGAGGGTGACCTGCGCGCGTTGCGCGGCGATCAAACTCCCGATCACGACGTCGATGTGGCCGCCCGCCATGTAGTGCGCGATGAGTTGGTCGGTGGTGACGTGCACGCCGGCCTTCGTGGCGACGATGAGGTTATTGACGATGATCGACGGCGACACGCGCATGATGCGCATCCGCACGAGGCTGAAGATGCCGAGGGGTACGCCGGCGGCGCGAGCGCTGATCCACAACCCGAACGGGAAGTAGTACAAAAAAATCATGAGCGCGATGAACGCGAGGACGGCGACGAACAAGAAAAACAAGCTTGGGCCTTCCATTCCTGTGATTCGCTCCTAGCGCTCTCGCGCGTAGCCTAAAGTGCTGGAAAGTTGCGGAAGCGGTCGACTTCCTTTCGGGCGCGCGCGACACCCGCCGCACGCTCGCGGCTTACAACCGTTTGACGACGATCGTCGCGCCTTCGACGCGATGCACGATCACTTTGGTCTGCGGGGGCACGAAGTCGCCCTCGGTCTGCACTTGATAGCGCTTGCCGTCCACCACCACCACTCCGGCGGGCCGGAGCATGGACTCAGCGACGCCTTCCTTACCTACTAGGTACGTCGGCGCAGTGGCGGCGACATAGCCCTCAGATGGCAACTGTGTACCCGCGAACGCGAACTTTCGTCCGAGCGCGCTCTCCGGCAGCCAGCGCAACAAGAAGATGAATATCGCGATCGAGACGATGAGAGAAATGGCCGTCGTCGTCAGACCCAATATCCAAACGCCGCTTCCAAATGCGAGCACGATGCTCGCAAGGATGAGCGCGCTTCCGGTGAGACCCGATATCCCATGGCCGGGCAGCACGTGGAATTCGAACAGCAATCCGATGACGCCGAGTCCGAACAGTGCGGTGATCACCCAATTCGACGTGCCCGCGACGACGTGCGCGCCGAAGAAGAGTCCGAGCGCTGCGACGCCGATGATCCCGGCGATGAGATGCATCGTCTGCATCTCGACGAGGATGCCCAAGAATCCGATGGTCAGCAGCAGGCCCGACACCGCGGGCTGTGCGACGAATTCGGCGATCCGTTCGCCCCAGGTCGGCTCCGAGATCGCGATGCGCGAACCCGAGAAACCGGCGAACGCCAGTGCGCCATCTTGCGTGGATTCGATCGCGTCTGCATAACCGTGCGTGCGCGCTTGCTGCGGATTGAGAGAAAGTATCTGCCCCTTTTTCTTCAGGCCCGGGATAACGACTTCGGGATCCACGAAACCGGCCGCGATCTGCGTGTCGCGATGGTGAGCTTGGGCCAAACCTTCCATCTTGGACCGGAACGCCGCGATCATCTTCTCATCGACCGGACTCTCACCGCCTACGCCTATCGTGATCGGGAGCGCGGCGCCCAGACTCGATCCGGGTTCCATGATGATCTTATCGCAGGACAGCGCGATGAGCGCGCCTGCCGACCAAGCGCGGCCGGTGACGAACGCGATCGTCGGTATGCCAACGTCCGTCAGTGCCTGACTGATGTCGAGCGCGTCGTCCACTGACCCGCCGTCGGTGTTTATCCGCACCAAAAGCGCGCTCGCGCCGTTCGCCCGTGCTTCGTCGACCGCGCTCGCGACGCGATGCGACATGCCTGCGTTGATCTCGTCGTCGATGTCGACCACTTGCACGAGCCGCGCGGACGGCGCGCTCGCGCCGGCGCTGCCCGCTATCGCAAACCACGGGACGAGGCCAACCGCGATGAAGGCCGCGCACGCGGCCATGCGCAGCGGACGCAGCCGACGCGAACGAATCACGTTGCAGCCCTCGCATCCATGGCGGCGTGAACAGCTTCCTGAATCGCCTTGCCGGGCGCTTTGTCTTTGAGCGCGGCCATGGCAGCCTTGATCGCTTCCGGGAATTTTGCGTCGGCGGGCAGCGAGCGAACGAGCTCACCGACGTGCGAACGAATCTCGTCGGCGGATAGCTCTTTGGGAAGATATTCCATCAAGATGACGCGCTCGCGCGACTCTTTGTCTGCGAGATCCATGCGGCCGGCTTTGGAATACTGTTCGATCGAGTCGTCGCGCTGCTTGACCTGCTTGCGCAATACGTCTTCTTGGTCAGCGTCCGCGAGGGCGGCCATGGCGTCGATCTGCTTGTATTTCATGGCCGAGATCGCCATGCGAATGGTATCGGTACGTTCGGCGTCGCGCGCTTTCATCGAGGTCTTGAGGTCGGCATGGAGTCGCTCAAGGATGCTTGGCATTCTGCTCCATTTGGCGTCTGTGGCCAAAAGTAAGGGCGACCTTTCGGACGCCCCAAGGAAGAACCTTTACCCGTCAAGCCCCTACGTGCGCCGCTTGCGCGCCGCTGCGGACTTCTTCTTCTTGCGAACACTCGGCTTTTCATAGTGCTCGTGGCGGCGCGCTTCAGCGAGCACACCGGCCTTTTGACAAAGCTTCTTGAACCGCTTGAGGGCGCTCTCGATGGACTCGTTCGGACCGACTCTTGTTTCCATATTCAACACACCCCCTTCGCCTTCGGCGCGCCTTGGCGCGTCCGTTTGCTAGCGCTTGAGACACGAGAAGCGGGCCTTCAGCCCGCACCCGGTACATTTATAGCGACTAGTTGAGGCACTGGTTCGAGCTATCGGATGGTGCCCCTTGCGCACCAGCGCTGTACCGGCGGGTTCCGGCTTGCGATTTCAGGCAAAATCGAAAACGTTCCGAATTTCGGGACGGCCCAGGGCTAGCTTCGGCCGTGGCACGTGCCGCCGCCCGCGTCTGCGAAGCGCTCTCCGGGGATCGGCACGAATTGCCAATCGTAAGCCCCCGACCGCAAGGTCATGAACAGAATCCCGTAGGTGGTCCAGTTCCGCACCAAGCTGTTGGCAGCCGTCCAGCTGAAAAAATCGTGGCTCTTGCCGCCGGTGCCGACGACGAATTCTCGGATTCCGCGAGCTTGGTCGAGCTTGCCGTCGGGTGTTTGCGGCGCAAAGCGCTCGTAGTCGTGATCGTGGCCTCCCAGAACGACATCGGCTCCGGCGGCGTAGAGGTCATCCCAAAACGCCGTGTATTGCACATCCGAATGATGGCCGCCCGACGAGAATCGCGGCTGATGCCAGAACGCGAGGGTGCACGGATCCCTGTGATTTGCGAGGTCGGTGCGCAGCCAGCGCTCCTGTGGAGATCCCGTGTCGCAGCCGCCCACCTCGTCGCAGTTTCCATTGAGTGAGACGATGTGCCACGCGCCGAGGTCGATACTGTAGTAGCCTTTCGCGGCGTCTCCGGCTCGCGCACCGAAATACGCGAAGTATCCGGCTGCGTCCGGCGTGTAGTACTCGTGGTTGCCGGGCGTCGGATACGTGATCGACTTCAGCTTGCCCCACGACAAGTCGTACGAGCGCGCGAAGCCGTCCGTTGTCGCGCTCTGGTATTGCTCGTCGCCGAGCGCGAGCACCGCGTCCACATGTCTGCCCTCGATCAGGCGCGCGGTATCGGCCATCCGGCACCATCCGAGCAGCGTTTTGAGCGTCCTGTCGATAGTGCCGTACGGGTCGCAAGCGATGTCGCCGGCGGCAGCGATCTCGATATTCGGTTGTGCGGCCGGCGCCGGAGATTGGAGCGGCTGCGCGAGCAGCGCTAGAGCAAAGATAAGCGCGAGCATCGTCCGTCTTTATTCCCGCTGCGGGCTCGGCCCTGGCGGTTGTCGGTACTAGGGTAAGCATCGCTTGCCCCGTTTTTTGGTAGGAGGGCCATTGTACTAAGGCAAGCATCGCGTGCCCAATTGGGTGAGCGTTGCTCACCCTAGTACGAGTTGCTCACCCTCCTACAGAGGCCAGACTATGCCATTTGTTCCCACACGAGCGGCAAGAACACGCCGCTCGGCGCGCGCACGGAGAGATCGCAAAGCGGTGTCGCCTCGGTGGATTCCGGATTGACTTCGACGACAAATGCGCCGGCTCGTTTCGCGATGGAGACCAAACCGGCCGCCGGATACACCGCCGCGCTCGTGCCGGCGACGATAAAGACTTCCGCCGCCGACGCGACGTGCTCGGCGCGCTCCCACGCGACTTGTGGTAGCATCTCGCCGAACCACACAACTCCCGGCCGCATCAGCGTACTGCACGAGCAGACGATAGGTCTGTCTGCATCGAATTTCGGCCGCGCCGGCCCGCCTGAAATCGAAACTTCCCTCGCGCAGCCGACGCACCGCCACGTTCGAATGCTTCCGTGCAGCTCGACCACGTTTTGCGATCCGCCCTCCACGTGCAGCCCGTCGACGTTTTGCGTCAGCAAACAGAACGCCGCGTCGCGTTTGCCGAAGCTGCGTTCGATCCGAGCGAGCGCGACGTGACCGGGATTCGGGTGCGCTTCCAGCACCATCTGCAAACGCATCCGATACCACCGCGTCACCAGCTCGGGTTCACGCGCAAAGGCCTCCGGCGTTGCAAGGTCCTCCGGCCGATAGCCGCGCCACAGCGCTGTCGCTCCGCTGCGAAAAGTCGGAATGCCGCTTTCGGCGGATATCCCGGCGCCCGTCAGCACGGCGGCGTGGCGCGCGCGCGAAAGCCATCCAGCGATAACGCCGGCAGCTTCTAACCCGGCGGCCAGCCGAAATGCCGTCCTGCCATCACGTGCATATGCAGATGGAAAACTGTCTGCCCTGCCTGCGGTCCTGAGTTGAGCACGACCCGATAGCCGCCGTCCTTCACCGCCGGCTCGCCCATCTTCGCGGCGACACTCATGAGCTTTCCGAGCAACGCCGGCGCGTTGCCGGCAGCGGCGGCGGCCGGCAGATCGGCCAAATGCGCGCGCGGAACCACCAGCACGTGACTCGGCGCGACGGCGTGGATGTCGGTGAACGCGACGACATCTTCATCTTCGTACAAGAAATGCGTGCCGAACTTGCCCGCGACGATCTCACAAAATATGCACGTCTCAGTCATGTGGCCCTCCCGCGAAAGACATGGTCTCGAAGTGCAACCCACTATCCGGGCTCGGGATATAGCCGAGCACGTCGGCGTCGAAGACGATCGGCGGGGACGTGTGGACGATCGCCACCACCGGCGCTTGATCCCGAATACGCGCGAGCGCCTCGCGATAGATTTTCTCTCGCGCCGCGCGATCCAGGGTCGAACGTCCGGCCAGCATCAGCCGGTGAAACGGCTCATCCATCCAAAACGCAGTGTTGTTGGCGTCGGGCGCGACCGCGCTATCTTTGTCCAGCAGCGGATAGAGAAAATTATCGGGATCGCCGTCGTCGCCGGTCCAGCCCATGAGCGCGAGATGATGTTCGCCGCTGCCGACCTTCACGAGGTACATTCCCCATTCCATACCAGTGAGCGTCGTGGTGATCCCTACCGATCGCAGCTCGCTCTGTATGGCCTCCGCCACGCGCTGCGGTTCGGGCACGTACGGACGCGGCAGCGTCATGTACCACAAGGGCATGGAGAACCCATGAGGATATCCCGCCTGCGCGAGGAGTTTGCGCGCCCCGGCCGGGTCATAGGGGTACGCCGTGTTCACGCCGTGCGGCCAGACCTCCGGCGGAACGAATTCGGTCGCGACGATCGCCGCCGAATCGTAAAAATTCTTGACGATCGCATGCGTGTCGATCGCCTCGTTGATCGCGCGCCGGACCAGGACGTCGTTCAGCGGCTTCAACTGATCGTTCATGGATAGATACATGATATTGTTCGGCGGCTGCCGATAGACGCGAAACTTGGCATTGGCTTGCAGGGCGGGAAGGTCGTCCGGGCGCGGAAACTCCAGGCCGTCGATGTCGCCCTTTTCGAGCTCGAGCACCGCAGTAGCCGGGTCGGGGATGTCGCGCACGACGACGGTGCCGATCTTCGGACGTTTTCCCCAGTATCCGGACCACGACTTCAGCGTTATGTGGTCGTCCTTCACCCACTCCGCTACTTCGTACGGTCCCGTGCCGCTCGGCTGCGTGTAGTAGTTTTCGCCAAGCGTCCGAAGCGCTGTGGGCGACGAGATCGAAAAGGCCGGCATCGCGAGATCGGCGATGAATGTCGCGACAGGCGAGCGCAACTGGACGCGGATTTCGTACGGCGAAACCACCGCGACCGACTTGATGACACTCGGGTACGACCCGAATTGGCTATGGAAGTACGAGAAATGCGGATCGTCTTTCATCCAGCGATCGAAATTGTACTTGACGGCCGCAGCGTCGAACGGCGTGCCGTCTTGGAAGATGACGCCGCGCCGCAGGGTAAACGTGTACGTCCGTCCGTCGGCGCTCGATGTCCACGAAGTGGCCAATTGCGGTTCGGGCGTGAATCCGCCCAAGTGGTAGTGGGTCAATCCTTGCAGCGTCACGCGCGCGATATTGAACGAAAGACCATCGGTGGCGATGGCGGGATCCAGCGACACCGCATCTTTGTTGCGGCCGAATACGAGCGGCCGGTCTTGTGCCGGCCCGGAGGCACAACCGGCGGCGAGGATCGCGGCGGCCGCGGCTGCCGCCGCGAATATCCGTCGCACGCGCTAGTGGCTCAACGACATCAGATTGAAGTCTTCCGCGGTGTCCGGATTCGGTATGAACCCGTTCACGCCGGACCGGAAGACGGTCGGCGGCGAATTGTGCGCGATAGGAACGGCCGGCACTTGATCGTGCACGAGCAATATCGCTTTTCTGTAGATCGCGTCGCGTTTCACGGGATCGGTTTCCACTTGGCCCGCCATCATCAACGCATGAAAGGCATCGTTCTTCCAAAAACAGACGTTGTTCGCACCGGGCGGTCTCGCGCTGTCCTTATCGAGAAGGGCGTAGAGAAAGTTGTCGGGGTCGCCATTGTCGCCGGACCAGCCGTAGAGCGCAAGGTCGTGTTCGCCGCCTTGGACTTTCGCGAGGTAAACGCCCCATTCAAAACCCTGCATCGTGGCTTGGATGCCGACTTTCGCAAGATCTTGCTGGATCGCTTCGGCGACGCGTTGCGGCTCCGGAAGATACGGGCGCGGCGCGGTCATGAACCAAAGATGCGTGGTGAATCCGTGGGGGAAGCCCGCTTGCGCGAGCAATCTGCGCGCGTCGACAGGATCGTACGCGTACGGCGTGACCACGCCGTGCGGGCGTACGGCCGCAGGCAAGAACTCGTCGGCCGGAACGGCAGATGGATCGTAGAAGTCGCGCACGATGGCACGCGTATCGATGGCCTCGGCGATGGCGCGCCGCACCAGCACGTTTGTAAACGGCGCATGCAATTCGTTCATCGACAAGAACATGAGATTATTCGGCGGCAGGTGATAGACGGTCAGTTTGGGATCTTTGCGGATCTGCGGCAATATGTCGGGTTGAGGGTATTCCCAACCGTCGATGTCGCCGTGCTGTAGCGCGAGCAGCGAAGTGGAGGCGTCCGGTATGTCACGCAGGATGACGGTCTTGATCTTCGCCTTCACACCCCAGTAGTCTGGAAATGCCGTCAGCGTGATGTGATCGTCCCTCACCCACTCGGTCAGCATGTATGGGCCGGTTCCGATTGGGTGAAGGAAGTAATTCTCGCCTTGGCTCTTCACCGCGGCCGGCGAGGAAATGCTGAACGACGGCATGGCGAAGTCGACGAGCAATGGTGCCACCGGCCGCGTGAGACCGAATTCCACCCGGTCGGGCGCGAGCACCGTCACGCGCGCGATCGTGCCCGGGTAACCGCCAAATTGGCTGGCGTAGTACGCAAAGTCGCCCCACTTGTGATACGGGTTGTTCGTGAACCGCCAGCGGTCAAAGTTGAATTTCACCGCGTCTGCGTCGAACGCCGTGCCGTCGTGGAATTTCACGCCGTTCCGCAGAGTGAAGATCCACGTCTTGCCGTCTTTGCTTTCCGTCCAGGAAGTGGCCAAGCTTGGCTCGACATCGAACGAACCCGGTTTGTAACGCGTCAAACCCTCTGACGTGGAGCGTGCGACGTTCAGCGAATTGCCGTCCGGCGCCAACGCAAAATCCAAGGACACCGCGTCTTTGTTGCGCCCAAAGATCAGCGTGTCGCCCGCGCTTGTCTGTGGGCCGCCGCATCCTGCATTGAGCAAGGTCACCGCGAAAAGAACGAATGCCGCGCGCATGCCGGCTGCTACGATCCGGAGATGATGAAGGACCATTTGTATTCCAGCGCATTGCCGGCGGTATCGATGCCGCGAAGCCTCACGGAAACCGGGCCCGTGCCGAGATCGTCTTGCGGAAGATACGAGATGAAATCGGACGTGCGGATGGCGGCAGCCGAAACGTCGATTCCATCCACCCATAGTCGAAGCGAATCAACCTGCATTCCTAAATCTCCGAGCGTCGCGAACGTGGCGAATAGGCTTGGACGCCGGTTGTTGACCGAAGCGCCCGACGCCGGTGCCGCTTCTCTGACGGAAGGCGGGGTGGTGATGATCGTGAGCGGGTCGGCGGCGACCGCCTGTGCGCGGACCGTGCCTTTCGCTGCCCGCACGATGATGGGCGCGTTGATGAAATTCGTGCCCACTTGCACGTCGAAGGAACCTTCGTAGCGGCCGGGCTGTGTCTCCGGCATTTGAACGCCGCCCACGAGGTCTCCGATATCGAATGAGACGTCGGCGCCGCGCGACCCGTTTGCGACGACGTCCAGCACTTGACCGGCGCGCAGCGCCTGGTCGGCGTTGTCGCTGACTGAGTCGATACGCAAAGCATCGGGTTGCGGTGCGGCAGTCGCCGTGGAACCCGGCGCCGCCGGGGAGAGCGCGACGACGTCGCGGACTTTGCCCGTTTTTGGATCCGCCCGCACCGTGACCATATCCGCGGCTTTCAGATCGCCAAGGGTCGCAGTTTGTCCGTCGAGAGAAACGGCGGTGGCCGCCTTGTCGCCGTTGACCACTCGTCCATTCGTCAAGACCATGCTCCAACCGGCGACGCTGGCCACCGTTCCGGTATAGCCGGTGAAGATATCTGCGATCGAGGCGAGCGCGCCGGCACCGTCAAGCACCGCGATAAGTGTGTCGCCCGGCCGGACCTGAGAGATGGACCCGTTGCCCGTGATGTTGCCGCGCGTCTCGCGAAATTGGATCTTGACGCCGGGCGGCACCGCGATGCGATATTCCTGTTGATCGACGCCGATGTAGACCGCGGGTGAACTCCCGGTGAGATCGACGCGATTCACCGTGCCCTGCAGCGTGCGAGAGAGCGCGACTTGCGTCGACGAAGCCGCTCCCGACGGCACAACAGAGCTGTTGGCCGACGTGATCAGCACCCGGTGCGCCGGGCCGTCGAACGCGACGCTGGCGCCAAGGCCGGCCGCAAGCGAACGCAGCGGCAACATCACGCGGCCCTGCATGAGAAGCGGCGCCGCGTTGAGGGCGACGCGCTGGCCGTTGACGAGCGCGCTTGGTTCGCCGATGCGCATGACTACTTGGCGGACGACCGTCGTGAAGGTGACGGTCTTCGCATGGCCGTCGAAGGCGACATCGGCGTTCAACGCACCGGCCGCCGACCGCAGCGACACGTACGTCTTATCCTTGACGGTGACGACTGAACTCGCGGGCAGCTTCGTGCCGTCCACGAACACGACCGTCGCGGGGCCGCCGATGAGTGCGGCAAGGACGAGAGCGATCACAGGCGCAGCGCCTCACGGTAGACGTCGGCGGTCATTCGCGCCGTGCGATCCCAAGTGAATGCTCGCGCGCGGCTGCGCCCTCGGGCGCGAAGCGCGTCGATCTCGGGTCCTCCCGCGATCACGGTCTTCAACTGTTCCGCCAACGACGCAGCGTCGTCGTGCGCGAACGTGAGCGCGGCGTCGCCCGCGACCTCGAGCAGCGCCGGCGTTTGCGAGACGATCACCGGCGCACCCGCCGCCATCCCCTCTAGCACCGACAATCCAAACCCCTCATACGATGACGGCTGCACCGCAGCCGCGCATCCCGCGTACAGCGCTACGAGATCCTCTACGTCCACATGCCCGAGCGGCACAATTCTTCCGTATCTCGAAGCGTACCTATCGCTCACAAATGTGAACGGTCCGTCCTCGGTCAGCGCGAGATCGCATGGCACTTCCAGCTTGCTCCACGCTTCCGCAAGCGTTTCGAGATTTTTGTGCTTGCGGTGATTGCCGGCGTACAACACGTACGGTGCGAGCAGGCCGAACCGCTCGCGCGCTGCGTGAGATCTCACGGCGCGCGCCGATTCCTCGACGTAGTATTTTTCTGCGACGCCCAACGGAACCACGCGCACTGAACTTTCAGCAAGATCGAGATGACGTTTGAGATCCGGCAATGTGGCGCGAGCATCGGTGATCACCGCACGCGCGGCGTGAGCGAGCGGTTTTGCGACGAACGTGTAGTACACCGGAATCTTCCAGGAGAAGTATTCCGAAAACCGGCGGTGGATGAGATCGTGAATGGTGTACACGAACGGCACGGGCGAGAATCGCGGAGCATAGACCGACATGAAGTGGCTGAGATCGGCGCGGCCTCGCATAAGCCGGGGAAGCGTGACCTGTTCACCAAATGAAAAATTGGCGGCGGCTGCATCGCTGATCCGGATCACCTCGACGCTGGGAGCGTGAATGTCGGCGTTGGTCACGATTATGAAATTGAGATCGGGGGCTACGCCCGGCAGGCGAGCGACGAGCTCGCGCACGTACGTTTTCATGCCGACGGACATCTGGCGCGTGAACCGAGCGTCCAGTACCACGTTCGGCGGCGGCATGGGCGCTCGTTCGACTTGTAGGGCTTTTGGCCTTGGTCGTGGCCACGCGACCTATAAGGGCAGAGTATGATTGGTCACTTCTAATCAATTCGCCCCATAGTTGGCAGGGTGTGGAGTATGTTACGTCACAAAACAGTTCTTCGCCTATTTATTCGTCGGACCGGGCGAGAAAGACCCTGAGGAGGGGCGCGGTGGGCCTGACCGGGATACTTTTCGCATGGAGCGCCAAGGCTGCGCAGGCATCGCGCGAGCGCGCCCATTTGCGACGGTCGATGGCTGACACATCGGTCCTCACGTCCATCTCAACAGGTCAGCTGGCTCCGGTGCGACTCGTCGATCTATCGGTGAGCGGCGCTCGCATCCAAACCACCGCGCAGATCAAACCGGGCGACGAGATCTGCCTCTCATTGCGCGTCGCGAACGGCACCGAACTGCAATTGTCGGCACTTGTCATCCACACGTTGTACACCTATGACGCGTCCGGCGCGGAATTCGGCGTACGTTTTCACTCCACGCACGCCGCCGACCGCCGCTTGCTTTCGCAATACATCGAACGTCAGGCCGCTCGCGTCGCCGTCGCTGCCGACTAACCCAATCGCGCTTTCCATTTTACCGCCGCCGGGTAACACGCACTGCCCGCGCAGACGTATGCCCCGCGCCAGCCATCGAGCAGTCCTCGGCGACCTATCAGCAGCCACAGCGCGCGCACCGGCACCATAGCCAGCGCTGAGACGAGCGACCACAGCCCGACTTTGCCGCGCACGCCCTCCGCTTCTATCGCCGTGTAGCGCGCGAATTTGCGCCGGTACGTGAGGACGTCATCGTACGACCGGTGTTCGAGCGGCGCATTCAACTGCACGCAAGCGCCGGAAACACGCCACGTCTCGTGAAGCGCCTGCGCCGAGTCCTGATTGCGCGCATCGAGAACGGCGCTGCCTTTTCGGAAGAGCCGGATCAAACGATCGGGCCACCAACCCGCGCCTCGAATCCAACGCCCGCAGAAGAAATTCATCCGCGCGACCGAGTACGCGTTGATATCCGCTTGCGGTTGCAGCGCCATTATTTCGGCACGTAATTCGGGAGTCAGCCGCTCGTCTGCGTCCAGCATGAAGATCCACGGCGTTCGGACGAGCGCCGCTGCGTCGGTCCGGGCTTTGCTGAATCCAGACCACGGTTGCGAAACGACCTCTGCGCCGAGCGCTCGTGCGATGCTGGCCGTCGCGTCGGTCGATTCGGCATCGTAGACGAGGCGAGGCGCATCGTCGGGCAACGAACGCAGACAGCGTTCGATCCTGCTCTCTTCGTCCTTCGTCAGCACGACGAAGGTGACGTCGGCGGGACTCAGGCGATGTCGCGGTGGGCTGCGTCTGCGGTGCGCGCGCGCTCGAATTCGACGCACGCAGCCACGAACCGCCCGTATAACGGCGCGGGCCGAGTGGGCCGCGATTTGTATTCCGGATGCGCTTGCGTGCCTAAAAAGAACGGATGCGCCGGAAGCTCGATGACCTCGACCAGATCCGCCGCCACATAACGGCCCGAGAAGACCATGCCGTGACGTTCGAAGATCTCGGTGTATTTATTGTTGAATTCGAAACGATGGCGGTGGCGTTCGCTGATATCCAGCTCGCCGTATGCTTCGGCGGCAAGCGAGCCGGGTTTGAGCGTGCAGGGATACGCGCCGAGCCGCATGGTGCCACCCATGACTTTGAGGTTGCGTTGATTCTCCATGAAATCGATGATCGGATGCGGGGTCTCCGGTTCGACTTCGCGCGTGTGGGCGAAATCCAAGCCGCAGACGTTGCGCGCGAATTCCACGCACGCGAGCTGCATACCGTAACAAATGCCTAGGAACGGCACCATCTTCTCCCGGGCGTGTCTGATCGCAAGCATCTTGCCTTTGATGCCGCGCGCGCCGAAGCCGGGCGCCACGAGGATGCCGGCGACGCCGTCGAGCGCCTCAACGCCTCGCTCTTCGAGCGCTTCAGAGTCGATGCGCACGATTTCAACAGCGACATTTTGCGCGACGCCCGCGTGATAGAGCGCCTCGTTGATCGAGATGTACGCGTCCTTGAGCTCGACGTATTTGCCGACGAGCGCCACTTTGACGCTGCCCTTCGGGCGTTGGATGTTGCGCACCATGGCGCGCCAATCGTCGAGGTCGAGCTGCCGGTCGGTGAAGCCGAACTTGCGGCAGACCTGATCGGCCAGTCCTTCCGCTTCCAGATTGAGCGGCACTTGATAGATGCTCTGCGCATCGCGGCTCTGCACGACCGCCGACGCCGGAACGTCGCAGAAGAGCGCGATCTTCTCCTTCGTCTCCTGGGTGAGGGGAAATTCCGTCCGGCATAAGATGGCATCCGCCGAGATGCCGATGGCGCGAAGTTCGCGCACCGAATGCTGCGTGGGTTTGGTTTTGAGTTCGTCGGCAGCGCCGAGGTGCGGAACGAGCGTCAGATGGATGTACATCACGTGATCGTCGCCGACTTCGTGCTTGAATTGCCGGATGGCTTCGAGGAACGGCAACGATTCGATGTCGCCAACCGTGCCGCCCACCTCGACGATGCAGACTTCCGCATCGCCGGCTTCGGCCACGCGCTTGATGCGGTTCTTGATCTCATTCGTGATGTGCGGGATGACCTGCACCGTGCCGCCGAGATAGTCGCCGCGACGCTCTTTGTCGATGACCGCGCCGTAGATCTGTCCGGTGGTGACGTTGTGCAGACGCGAGAGATTCTCGTCGATGAAGCGCTCGTAGTGGCCGAGGTCCAAATCGGTCTCGGCGCCGTCTTCAGTGACGAACACCTCACCGTGCTGGTAGGGGTTCATCGTGCCCGCGTCCATATTGATGTACGGGTCCAACTTTTGGATGCTGACTTTGATGCCCCGGCTCTTGAGGAGCCTGCCGAGCGACGATGCCGCGATGCCTTTGCCGAGCGACGAGACAACACCGCCCGTGAAGAATATGTACTTGCTCATGGACGCCTCGCAAGCAATGTCGAGATGCATAGGAAACGGCGACCCATTGGCCGCCGTTCGGTAGATCTGGTTCCCGGGGTGCGCAAGGAGCGCGTCGCCTCCGGCGACCCGCCGGGGCTCGACGTGCGATTGGCCCGGACGCAATCCATGTACTTTGAGGTTCGCGCGGACGCGAGGCGTTCCTGCCGCGAAAGAGTTCGCGCCGCGTCGTGAGAACCCAAGCGAACACGATGAAACGCATAGCGCTCGTCATAGCGTTGTTTTTGGCGATAGTACCGGCGGCGCCCGCTCGCCCGGCGGCACTTCCGGTGTCAACTGGCCTTCATCCGTGCTCGCCCACGTCGCCCTTCTACTGCGGCACGATCGTCCGAGCGGTCGACCCGAGCGGCACAATTCCCGGGACGATTGGCATTCACTTCGAGTGGCTGCCGCGCGGCGATCAAGGCGCTAAATCCGAAGGCGTAATTATCGCCAACGAAGGCGGTCCCGGTTCGGGTTCGACCGAATCGCGCGCGAGTTATCGCTCGTTGTTCGCCCCGTTGCTCGATCACCGTGATATGCTTCTGATGGACAATCGCGGCACGGGCGATTCGCGTGACATCGATTGCGAGCCGCTGCAAAGCACGCCGGTCATGAAATACCCCGATATCGAGCGATGCGGCGCGCAACTTGGGCATGCCGCCGCTCTGTACGGGACCGGCCTCGCAGCGGACGACCTCGCCGCCATTATGGATGCGATGCACATTCGCACGGCGGACCTGTATGGCGATTCGTACGGCACGTTTTTCGTGCAGACATTCGCAGGCAGACACCCTCATCGCGTGCGATCGCTGATCCTCGACGGCGCCTATCCCGTGGTCGGTGAGTCGCCCTGGTATCCTGAAGCGCCCGCAGCCGTCCGCCGGGCATTTAACGCAGTGTGCCGCCGGGCCCAAGCATGTGCTACGTTTCCCGGCTCGTCAATGGATCGTATCGCCGAATTGATCGCGTCATTGCGTAAGCAGCCGGCGAGCGGGATGGCGCCGGTCGGCGATCGCATGCGGCAAGTGACGGTTGCCGCGACGGATCTTGCGTTTGTGATGGATGCGAGCGGCCTGGCGGTCGTACCGTTTCGAGAACTCGATGCCGCCGCGCGCGCGGATCTCGACGGCGACGCTCTGCCGCTGCTGCGGCTGACGGGTGAATCGTACCCGGTCAATGAGAGCGCGGGTCCTGCGTTCTACTACAGCCGGGGCCTATTCACGGCGGTCAGTTGCGCCGACTATCCGCAGGCGTTCGGCGCAAGCGAACAAGAACCGGCGCGACACGAACAATGGCTGGAGGCGCTGGATGAAAAACGCGCGCATGACCCGGATATCTACGCGCCGTTCAGCCTCGACGAATGGCTCGACATGCCTCCAGACTACAGTGTGCTAACGCTGTGCTTGGATTGGCCAGTGCCGCTTGAGGCCTACCCGCCTGGTCAGCCCGTTCCGCCCGGCACGGTATTCCCCGACGTTCCGGTGCTCGTCATCTCCGGCGAGATCGACACGATCACGCCCGCGGCGCAAGGAGCGAAGGCGGCGGCGTTATTCCCGCACGCGACCCAAGTCGTGATGGCGAATAGCGCCCACGTCGACGCGATGGAAGACCCATTCGATTGCGCATCGCGCATCGCGCTGCGGTTCATCGCGACCCTTCAAACCGGAGACACGTCGTGCGCAGGAGTACTGCCGGAGTTGCGCACGGTGCCGCAGTTTGTCCGCCATGCGCGCGATCTTGCGCCTGCCGATCCTCTGCCCGGCAACCAAGGCCGCGAACCGCAACTGCGGGCCACCGCGGCAGCGGTTCAAACCGTCGGAGACTCTCTCGCCCGCACGCTTTGGGATCCCGGGCCGAAAGTGCTCGGCTTGCGCGGCGGTTCGTTCACGTTTGCGTTCGCGGGCAACGCCTACGACTTGCAGCTCGACGGAGTTCGATGGACGGAAGACCTCGCGGTTACCGGCACCGCGCGATCCGTGTTCGGCACGGGTGCCGTCGAGTCCAGAATCGCGATCCACGGCGTTTCGAATGGCACGCTCTTCATTCGCTGGAAAGCATACGATCGCCACGCGATCGCGACGGCAACCGGAACGGTGGATGGAGAAACGGTCCGCGCGACTCTTCCCGCGCCGTGATCTGCGGCGTACCTTGTCAAGCCCAGTCGCGAGGATGCAAATAGGCGAGCGCCGCTTCCTCGCGGCTTCCCGGCTCTGGCGCGTACCCGTATTGCCAACGCGCCAGTGGCGGAAGCGACATGAGAATAGATTCCGTCCGGCCTCCCGTCGCTAGGCCAAACGCCGTCCCTCGATCATAAATAAGGTTGAATTCGACGTAGCGCCCGCGCCGGTACAGTTGGAATTGACGCTCTCTGTCGGCGAACGGTTCGTCCCGGCGACGCTCGACGATGGGCGCATAGGCATGGATGAATGACGACCCGCAATCCCGCACGAATGCGAAGTCGGCGTTGAAGTCGTCGCGCAGGTAATCGAAAAAGATGCCGCCGACTCCGCGCATCTCGCCACGGTGCGGCAACGTGAAATAGTCGTCGCACCAACGCTTGAAATGCGGATAGTGTGCGGGATCGTGGCGATCGCATGCGGATTTCCACACGGCGTGGAAGTGCTGGCAATCCTCGTCGTACGGATAGTACGGCGTGAGATCGCTGCCTCCGCCGAACCAACTGTCATCCCCGCGCTCGAAGTAGCGAAAATTCGCGTGGACGGTCGGCACCATCGGATTATGCGGGTGCAGGACAAGCGAGATGCCCGTTGCGTAAAACCGGCGCTCTTCTCCACCAAGCTTCTTCAGCGCGATATCGTCGAATTCGCCCCACACCGCGGACGAGTTGACGCCGGCCTGTTCAAATACGGCGCCGTCGGTCATCACCGCCGTGTCGCCGCCTCCGCCACCGGGCCTCTGCCAGATATCGTGCACGAATTTGCCGCGTCCGTCGCAGGCTTCCAGAAACGCGCAGAGATCGGACTGCGTCTGCTCCACCCACGCGCGGACGGAACTTGAGGCCGTCGTGAAAGCGTTGCTCGCGCCGGTCATTCGCGCTCCGGCTTGGCTAATGCAACAACCACGAGTCGCGCTCTATCGGATAGGTCTTCGCGAACTTCGACCCGCCCGTTTGTAAATGCCGTTCGTGCGAGCGCCGCGAGTTCGTAGGCGTTATGCGGCCCGCATTCGCAATAAAGCGATCCGGTACTTCGCAGATAGCGCGGCGCCGCGACCAGCATGCGACGATAGACGTCGAGCCCGTCGGCACCGCCGAATAGCGCAAGAGCCGGCTCGTGCTCGCGGACCTCGGCGGCAAGATCCGGATCATCGGAGGCGACGTACGGCAGATTCGCGACGATCGCGTCGAATGTGAGACTTGGAGGAACCGGTTCGAAGAGATCGCCCTGCAACACTGTGATGCGGTCGAGGAACAAATGCGCTTCGACGTTCGCGCGCGCCACCGCAAGCGCGGCATCGCTCGCATCCACCGCCCAAAGCTGTGCGCGCGGAAGCGCGTTTGCGAGCGCGCAGGCGATTGCTCCGCTACCCGTGCCCATATCCAAGATGTCGACAGATCGCCCCCGCCAATCTTCAACGACCGCCTCAACCAGCTCTTCGGTCTCCTGGCGCGGCACGAGGACGTGCTTATCGACCGCGATCCGTAGACCGCGAAACTCTTTGAAGCCAACCAGGTACGCGATCGGCTCGCCGGCCATCCTCCGCGACGTGAGATCCGCAAGTCTTTGCGCGCGGCTGTGATCCATCAAGTTGTCGCCGTACGCCACGACTGCTGACGCGTCGAGCCCGGTGACGTGACCGGTCAACAGCCGAGCCTCGAGCCACGGCGCTTCCGAGACGGTCGCCAGTCGTCGGCGGCATGCCTCGACCGCTCCCGCGATCGTCAGAGGTTTGTCCGCAGCCGTAGGATGCACGCGTCCCATGATCTTACGCGACGGCATCGCCGTCCGCGAGCCGGCGGCGTTCTTCATCGGCGAGCAACGCATCGACGACGATGTCGAGATCTCCGGCTAAGATGCCCTTGAGGTTGCCGGTCGACAATCCGATGCGATGATCCGTCAGCCGGTCTTGCGGAAAATTGTAGGTGCGGATCTTCTCGCTGCGGTCCCCGGTGCCCACTTGCGCGCGCCGCGCCGATGCTGCCGCTTCGGACTGCTCGCGCAGTTTGGCTTCGTAGAGGTGCGCGCGCAGCAGTTGCATCGCGCGCTCGCGGTTTTGGAGCTGGGACCGTTCTTCTTGGCATGCGACGACGATGCCGCTCGGACGGTGGGTGATGCGGATGGCCGATTCCGTCTTGTTGACGTGCTGTCCGCCCGCGCCTTGCGCGCGATACGTGTCGATTTGAAGGTCGACCGGATTTATCTCGATCTCAAACGCCTCGACTTCCGGCATCACGGCCACGGTGGCGGTGGATGTGTGGATGCGGCCACTCGCTTCGGTGGCGGGTACGCGCTGCACTCGGTGCACGCCGCTCTCGTGTTTGAACAAGCGGTATGAACCCGCGCCCTTCACGCCAAGAATGACTTCTTTGAATCCGCCGGCCTGAGTTTCCACCGTGCTCACAAGCTCATGCTTGAGTTTGCGGGCCTCGGCGAATCGCGCGTACATCCGCATGAGATCGCCGGCGAACAAGCTTGCTTCGTCGCCGCCTGTGCCCGCGCGGATCTCTACGAAGATGTCCTTGTCGTCGTTTGGATCTTTCGGCACGAGCAGCATCTTGATGTGCTCGGTGAGTTCGGCCGTACGTGCGCGAAGAGATTGCACCTCGGCGCGTGCCATCGCGACGATGTCGGGATCGGTGTCGCGCGCCATGCCTTCGGCGTCGGCGAGTTGTGCTAGTGCGGCCTTGTACTCGTCGTAGGCGCGCACCACCGGCTCGAGCGAAGCGCGTTCCTTCGCGAGCTTTGTGCTTTCCTCTTGATCGTAGTTTGCGCCCATAGCCGCCATTCGCGCTTCAATATCTTTGAAGCGATCTTCGACGGCGGCTAGACGGGCTTCGAGTGTTGATCTTTGATCCATGTGCGGAATTCCTCACGATCGAGTGGCGATCGCTATCCCGCTACAACTTTGGGGCGTTGGCGTCCGTCGCGTCGGCCTGCGTGGAATCGGATTTGTTCGCGACGGTTTCGGTTGTCGACGTGGCTTCGGTTGACGCCGTGGCATCGGTTGACGCGGCGGCTTGTGTCTGCTCTACCGCTTCGGCATCGGTCGCCTTAGGCGTTGCCGCGGCCTTCGGCGCCTTGTCGGCCTTCGGTGCGCCTTCAGCCTTTGGCGCCTTCGGCGCACGCGGCGCGCGGGGCGTCTTCGCCTTGACCGGCTTTTCTGCCGGCGGAGTTGCGGTGTCGGCGGGTGCCGCGATTGCGTCGGCCACTGCGACGGGCTCCGGCGCTGGGCTGGGTTGTGTTACAGCCGGCGTGGCTTCGAGCACGACCGGAACCTCCGGCGTTGCAAAGGCTTCTTGAGGTGCGGCGGTATCTGTCGAAGCTGCTGCGGCTTCCGGTGCAGCCTTCGCAACGTCCGGTGACGCTGCCGCCTCCGGTTGATGCTCAACAGGCGAAGGCTTGATCTCCGCTGTGGTCTGGGCCGGCGCGGCCTCGACCTTTGCGGGCTTGGCGGGGGCCGGTGGCGCGGCGGCCTTTGCTTCCGCTTTCTTCAACTTCTTGCTGGACACCGCGCCGTATTTCGTCATGAACTTCTCGACGCGGCCTTCGGTGTCGACAAATTTCTGTTTTCCGGTGAAGAACGGATGACACGCAGAACAGATTTCTACGTGCAGTTTCTCTCGCGTCGAACCGGTGGTGAATTTGTTTCCGCATGCGCATACGACGTGCGCCTCATGCCATGCTGGGTGGATCTTCTCTCTCACGTGACTTGCCTTTCGATGCGCTGCCCGGCGGTTGACTAAATGGGATTTTGGCAAGACGAGTTGTGGTTCGTCTTGTGTCCCGCATACCGCCACGTGCGCCGAGAAATAGTATAACACAGGGTGGCAAGGCCCGGCTGTCGCGCTGCGACTTGACACCCACCCTTTTTCGCGGGAAAACCCCGCCACAACGCAGTCCAAGGAGGATCGTACCATGGCTTGGCTTCCTATAGTAGCGACCGCTGCCGAGCTCATCGGCCAGCATGCCACCGACGCGGCGCAAACGGCCATGCTCGGTATGGATGAAACCCATCAGCTCATGCTTCAGGCGCGGGAAATGGCCCACCAGGAGGTCATGGACGATCGATCAGAGCGCTTCAACGAGGCGATTCAAGAACGGTCCGAGCGCATGCGAGAACGATCTCTCCTCGACGATCTGAACATGACCGATCGAAAAATCGACGACAAGCTGACGAAGGATTGGATCGGTCTCATCCGCGGACAATAGCGGGCACGTAATCGATATGGTAGCAAAGCGGCCGGTACACCCGGCCGTTTTCAATGCGCCGTCTCTTCTGCTTCTCGCACAGTCTTTTCGTGCGCCTGCGTCAAGACTTTGTTGGCTGCAAGGGCATTGACCGACGTGATGTTCGACGACTCGTCCTGTTGCGCGATTTCCGCATGCGCTTCTATCGCGATGTGTTTCAGGACTGCGACCGGCTGCGAATCGGCCGGCATGTCCGCGACGCGCTGACGCTGGTCGAGATCGGTCACCTTATCGACGGCGTCTTCGGCGATGAGCAAAACAGTATCGGAGACCGTGGTCTTGACTTCGCGAATATTGCGGCGCATGGTGCGCCCTAGGCGGTGCGCTTCTTGCGCGGTCTCATCTTTTTCATCCATGATTTCGGTACTTTCAGCGTTTTATGAGTATATCTAAGTTAACGGCCGACTCTGGTCGTGACGGTAGTATACTGATGGAATAGTCTTAGTTCGCCGTCGCCAGTCAAAAGTCCGTTGAATCGCGGCGAACTGGGGATGCGACTGTGTGCTTGCGGTCACTCTGCAAACTTAAATGGTGGGCGATACACGATTCGAACGTGTGACCTCGTCCTTATCAGGGACGCGCTCTAACCAACTGAGCTAATCGCCCGGAAGACCCCATTTATACGGCGCCCTACTCTGTGGTCCCTCCGGTCAACGCGTGATAGAGAACGCGCAAGCGCGTCAACTTTCGTCCTTCCGCAAGCGCGTTTAATCGAATTATTTGTGCATTGTGTCTCCTGAGCGCATGCTATCTAAAGCTAGCATTGGCATGGCTCGGACGGCACGCGGTAGAATGAATCCAGCCTGGGGGATTAGCTCAGTTGGTAGAGCGCGTGCTTTGCAAGCATGAGGTCAGCGGTTCGAACCCGCTATCCTCCACCAAGAAAACTTTTATCCCGCAAGTGTTTGCGGGATTTCGCTTTTCTCTATCCGCATCAGCACGGCCCTGGACAGGCGCATCCATGGATCGACCCGTGCGGCTAACACCGGCTTCCCAACGCGTTTCCATACGACGAAGGTTTCTTGACGATCGATTATAAGAACAGCGCAAAGCTTCATCAGTCGCGAAGTCTTCCCAATCGGAATTTCAATCCCATATTGTGCCACACGCTCAACCCACCGGCAAAAAGCGCTCGACGGAGGAGACGACATGCCGAGAAAGACCGACCGGACGAGAATAGTCGGCACTAAGGGTAGAGGACACGCCACTGCTCACGACGAGAGCCAGCGGGCTTCTGATCGCCCGAACCGCTAACGACCTAGTACGTGAAGATGTATTTCGGCACGGGAATCACCGGGCTGCCGACGGCGAGGCTGATCTGCTCGTGTTCCGTGAGCGGTATCGTGCGAGGATCGATGCTCGTCGTCCACGGTCCGCCGCTCGTCGGTGTAATGATTTTCACCCATACAGTCCCGGTGTAACCGGCCACATTTGTCGGGTCGAGCGGCTCGCCCCAGACGGCGAAGAAATCGCCCAGCGTAAATCCGAGATCGCGCGGTGCCTCGTAATGAATGATGCCGCTCCGATCGTGGGTGTGCATGTAGTAAAAGCACGAACCGCCGATCACCTGATTGCCACTGTGGTTATACGTCCACGGTTTGACGATGCCGACGGCCCACGGAACCATGATCTGGGTACCGGTCGGATCGAAGATGCTCAGGTGAATATGGATGTGAAACGCCGGCGGCATGTCTTTGTGGCACCCGAGGTGCGGCGCGATCTGTTGACCTTGGCCGCCGGAAGCCGTATCGCCGTCGGGAAAAGTGTTGACACCGATCGACATTCCCGGCACGAGCCGGACGCGGGTGCCGTCGACGACGTGCGGCGCCCCACTGCCGCTTGAACCGATGCTCGCCGGGGACGACCCGTTTGCGTGGATCGGCGCAGGCGCGGTGGATTGCGTGCTGCACGCGGTGAGCGCGACAGCAATCGTCGCAACGATCGATCGAACGACTCCGAGTTTACTAAACCGCATGATTGTCGATCCCTTCATTGGTGAATGCCCTTTCAATCGTGATCGCGATTTCATCGAGCAGATTTCGCGCGGTTTGGCGCGCGATATGCTTGCCGACAATCGCGTCGAAGGCATCGCCGATGACCGCGAGCGGCGGATCGTAGCTTCCGTCGAGCGTGATGAAGCTCGCACTTACCGTCTCTTCTGCTTCGACGCCGACCGTGCCGGTGAATTTGGGAAAGACGCCTCCGCCCTCAGGCTCCCACGAGACGGCCATAAGCTGTTTGATGGCATCTGGCTTTGCGATCGGTGAAAAGTGAACCGAGACGGCCTTAGATACCGCGACGCAGCGGTCAATGCCCAATCGTTCAAGCGGGACCTTGACGGTCAAGACGATCCTGCCCGAACCTTCAGATTCGATGTCTCGGACGAATCGCCCAAAGTAGCCGCGCGCTTCGGAGAGCGGTACTTCCACCGACCGTCGTTCGTAGACACAGCCCATTATTGCAGAGCCTCCATCGTGAACTTCTCCTGCCATAATACTTGCACGGGCGGAAGATGATGTGAAGGCCAAAGGGGGTACGACTTCACACGGACTTCGTCAATTCCACTAGGCTACAAAGTACATTATCGCCATGGTTGGCATCGTCGAACAACGTCATATAAATGTCCCGCTCCAACTGGCGGCGGGCTACCTCAGGCAATACATCCGCGAGGTCTTCACAAAGCACAACGGCCTGCTGACGCTTTCGGTGTCATCGCCGACGCGCCGCAACGGGTCGCATGTCCAGCTACAAGAAGACGTCATCGTCGACTTCGCAAAGATGGTCCACTTAAAACTGCTCACGGGTCAGACCGCAATCGTCTGGCGACCCGTTCATGGCGGCGGGCTGATTCCGTCGTTCACCGGACAGCTTACTCTTGAAGACGCCGATGACCGCGAATCGTGCCGGCTGTCGCTTGAAGGATCGTACACGCCGCCGCTGGGGCCCGTCGGTGCGGCATTCGACGTCTTAGTCGGTCACACCATCGCAAGGGCCACAGCACAACGTCTTTTGAAAAGCATCGCACAAGACTTGGAAATCATGCATCGCGACGCACGCATGAAGCGTTCGCCGACCCATCGCGAGAGGTGCGGCTCGTCCTGAACGTATCCGACCTCGATGAGGCCGCCGACAGCGAAATCTTTCGATTGCGCCATCGTCAGGTGTAGCAGTGCTTTTATCGATTTTCCGACACTCTAGAAGAGGGCCGACAATCGCGCGACCGTTTTTCAAGCATGAGGTCAGCGGTTCGAACCCGCTATCCTCCGCCAACGTGGATCGGCGACGCGGCGCGACGGCACGTACATTCCTTTAATTTTAAATAATGGAGTGCATCGCCAGCATCGAGGGCCGAGAGCCGCCTCGATTGGAATACCACGCGGAACGGCCGAGTATCGCTGCACAGACCGTTCGTAATTGCGTCGAGCGCTAGGGCCCTACTTCTGTTGAATCGGAGTTGATAGGACCCGGTGCGGTCACGCTTGTATCGCGGGCTTCGATGGCAGTCCGGAGTACGCCGTTCGAAGAACAATCGTGACAGACCGTCCAAGAATTCACTCTTACCACTTGATTCCTATCGTTGTCACATAAGTCGCATTTCATTGGGCCAAACCATATTCATTCGGCGCCTTGCCGAAAATAAACCTATTCGCTGCTCACTTTGGCTAGCTAGCCGGCCCGCTCCGTGAAGCGGCACGCCTCGAAACGCCAAATTGTTTGCAACCATTAGCCAGTGCAACTGAGCTGATCGATTTACCGCAGCGACGACTAGCCGCCGTTAAAGACCAAATAGTCCGTCCGCATTACACAGATCGCCGACCTGTTACCAGGTTGTAGATCACACCGATGACGACGATGACGATCAAGATATTGATGAGCGAGCCGCCGATGTGGCCTATGAGTCCGACTAACCATAGCACGAATAAGATCACGATGACGGTCCATAAGACGTTTGCCATGCTGTACCCCTCCCGCTCAAGAGCGGAGATCACGAATGAGAGTAAGTGCGAACTAGTGGTCGAATGAGAAATCTCGTCTGACAGGCGTCGCCGATCTGCGCATTCGCTCTGTTAAATCGTCGAGCGAGACGGATACGTGATAGTGGCGATGTCGCTTATCGAGGGCGGCACTCGACTTCACCGGCACCGCGGGAACTACTGCCGGATCAGAAGCTGGGAGAATTGAATTAAGCATCCTTAGTGGTTCGCCAGTCGCTAGTGG
>Ga0208849_1000583_pt1 | contig 32613 bp, 34 predicted proteins | sample NGESurdeep072012_10_FD_184470 | JGI IMG/M metagenome (GOLD analysis project Ga0208849, IMG submission 184470) | Arctic peat soil microbial communities from Barrow, Alaska - NGEE Surface sample 53-3 deep-072012 (SPAdes) | ecosystem: Environmental > Terrestrial > Soil > Wetlands > Peat ... | reverse complement strand
CGACGTCGACGGCGAGCGTGTCGAGCCACTCGACGCGGGAGAAGCCGTGGCCCGTCTTCCCGCGCGCCTCCGCGTCGGCGAAGTGCGCGAAGAGCCGCTGCACGTCCTCCTCGGAGAACCCGCGCGCGCGCAGCCGCGCGAGCGCCTCCTCGCTCGTCACCGCTACGCCTTGAGCCCGGCCGCGCCGAGCGCATCCTCGCGGCGGGCGAAGTCGCGGATGCTCACGACCTTGCCGTCGCGCACGACGATGATCTGGAACAGCCTCGGCACGAACCCTTTCGCGCCGAGCCGCTCGAGCCGCTTGCCGCGCAGCTGGATGAGCACGCGGTCGCCGAGGTCGATCATCTCGCCCGGACGCATCCGGTTCGCCTCCGCGCGCCACAGCAGCGTGCGGACGACCTCGTCCGCGGTCGCGCACGGCTTCCAGCCGCCCTCGCGCGCGGGATGCCACGTCACGTCGTCGTGGAGCTTCGTGCGCAGCTCGCGATGGTTCGCGCGCCGTGCGAGGTCGTACACCTCGCGCACCGCGTCGACGTTGCCGCCGGCCACGAAGCCTCAGCCGACGAGCGGCAGCGACTTGACCATGCTGCGCGACTCGCGGCGCGTCGCGTCGATCGCCTCGGCGATCTCGACGATCGCCTGCGCCGTCTCCGACTCCGGATGCGAGGAGACGATCGGCTCGCCGAGGTCCCCCTGCTCGCGCAGCAGCGGGTCGAGCGGCACCCGTCCGAGCAGCGGCACGTCGAGCTCGTCGGCGAGCAGGCCGCCGCCGCCGGAGCCGAACACGTCGCCGCTCATGTTCTCGATCACCCCGAGCAGATGCTGGTTCGTCTTGCGCGCCATCAGCGCCGCGCGCGCGGCAACCTGCTGCGCGAGCTTCTGCGGTGTCGTCACGACGACGACCTCCGCGCGCGGCAGGAGCTGCCCGAGCGAGATCGCGACGTCGCCGGTGCCCGGCGGCATGTCGACGAGGAGGACGTCGAGCTCGCCCCAGTGCACGTCGGTGAGGAACTGCTCGAGCGCGCGGTGCAGCATCGGGCCGCGCCACATCACCGGCTCGTTGCCGTCGAGGAAGAAGCCGATCGACATCAGCTTGAGGCCGTCCTTCACGGGCGGCACGATCATCTCGTCGACCGTGACCGGCTTCTGCTGGATGCCGAGGATGTGCGGGATCGAGTGCCCGTAGACGTCCGCGTCGAGGATGCCGACGCGGCGGCCGAGCTGCTGCGAGAACGCGACGGCGAGATTCGCGGCGAGCGACGACTTGCCGACGCCTCCCTTGCCGCTTGCGACCGCGATCACGCGCGTGCCGGCGCTGAGCTTGATCGCCGAGTCGTCCTTGGGTGCCCCGCCGCGCAGCTTCGTCGTCAGCTTCTGCCGTTCCTCGGGGGTCATCACCGAGAAGGAGAGCGCGACGCCGGTGACGCCGGGCACCGTCGCGAGCGCGCGGTCGATCTGCTCCTCGAACGACTGGCGCAGCGGGCAGCCGGCGATCGTGAGGACGATCGTGAGCGAGACGACGCCGTCGGCGCTCTCGACGTCGCGCACCATGTCGAGCTCGGTCACCGGCCGCCTCAGCTCGGGGTCGATCACCTGCTCGAGCGCCTTCAGGATCGCGTCGCGATCGGGCTCCATCTCCTTCCGAGCGTAGCGGAGATAGGGTCAGTCGCATGACCTGGTTCGGCCTGGTCTGGAAGAACCTGCTGCGGCGGCCGATGAGAACGCTCCTGACCGCGGCCGGGGTGGCGCTCGGCGTCGGGTTGATCGTCGCGCTCCTCTCGATCTCGGCCGGCACGGAGCGCACCGCGTCGGATCTGATCCACCTCGGCCGCGCCGACTTCGGGCTGTTCCAGAGCGGCGTCAACGACGCCACGCGCTCGCTGCTGCCCGTGGCGCTCGAGCGCAAGGTCCAGAAGGATCCCGGCGTCGCGCGCACGGCACGCATCTTCCTGCTCGTCACGACCGTGCAGGGACAGGCGTCGTCGCTCGTCTTCGGGCTCGTGCCGAACGAGTTCCCGGCGCAGCGGCTGACGCTGCTGTCGGGCGACCGCTCCGGCGCGCTCGTCGGCGACGTGGGCGCGAAGACGTTCCACGTGCAGCCGGGATCGTCGCTCGTCGTCGGCGGCCGCCGCGTCCGCGTCTCGGGCGTCTACCACAGCGGCGACCGGTTCGAGGACATGGGTGTCGTGCTGCCGCTGCCCGCGGTGCAGGCGCTGGCGAAGCGCCCGGGCGAGGTGACGACGATCGCCGTCACGGTGCAGCTCGGGCAGCGGCCGCAGACGGTCGCCTCGCGTCTGGAGAAGCAGTACGGGATCACGGCGATCGTCGAGCCGGGCCAGGCGGTCCGGGTGGACACGTCGTCGCGGCTGATCCTCGACGTCGGCTGGGTGATCTCCGTGCTCGCGCTGATCGTCGGCGGTGTCGGCGTGACGAACACGATGGCGATGTCGGTGTTCGAGCGCGTCCGCGAGATCGGGATCCTGCGCGCGGTCGGCTGGCCGAGCCGGCGGATCGCGGCGCTGATCGTGAGCGAGGCGCTGGGGATCTCGATCGTCGCGGTCGGGATCGGCCTCGGCCTCGGCGTGCTCGCCGCGCACCTGTTCACGGCGCAGACGGGGCTGTCGACGCTCGTCTCGCCGAACTTCACCGCCGCCGTGTTCGGCTGGGGCCTCGCCTTCGCGCTCGGCGTCGGCCTGCTCGGCGCCGCGTATCCGACGTGGCGGGCGCTGCGGCTCAGCCCGATCGAGGCGTTGCGCCGGGAGTAGCCAACGTCTGCACGAGACAGGTTCCGCGGCGAATACTGGACACATTCCGCACCGCGACACACGTAGGTGTATAGTGGTGTCATGCAGCGTGCGCAGATCCATCTCGGCGAGGCCGAGCTCGAGCTACTCGATCGCGTCGCCCATGCGACCGGTGCGTCGCGCTCGGAGCTGATCCGGCGCGCGATCCGGAGCACGTTCGGCGAGCCGACGAAGGCCGAGAAGCTCCGGGCCCTCGCTGCCAGCGCGGGGTCATGGCGCGGACGGCCGTACACCGGCGCCGAGTACGTGGACGCGGTTCGAGGCGATCTCGACAAGCGGCTGACCCGTCTCGGGCTCGAGTGAAGCTGCTCGACACGACCGTGGCGGTCGACCATCTCCGTGGGTCGGCTCCTGCCGTCGAGCTCTTGCGCCGGCTGGTCGAGAGCGACGAGGCGGTCGGCGCGAGCGAAGTCGTCCGCTTCGAGTTGCTCGCCGGCGTGCGTGAGAGCGAGCTCGACGCGTTCGAGGAGTTCTCGTCGGTGCTGACGTGGATTGCGGTGGGCGAGGACGTTTCGCGAACAGCCGGCGCCCTGGCGCGCGCGCACCGGAAGGCGCACGGCGGGATCGACGACGCCGACTACCTGATCGCCGCCACCGCGATCGTGCTCGACGCCGATCTGCTCACGACGAACGTACGGCACTTTCCGATGCTCGCGGGCCTGCGCCCGCCGTACTGACGCCGTTCCAGCGACTTTACGCGCCGAGCCTCCCATCGCGGATGCGCAGCACGCGTTTCGCCGTCCCCGCCATCGCGTCGTCGTTCGTGACGAGCAGGATCGTCGTCCCGTGCTCGGCGCGGACGCGGTGGAGCACCTCGACGATCTGCGCGCCCGTCTCCGAGTCGAGCGCGCCCGTCGGCTCGTCGGCGAGCAGGAGGTGCGGCTCGTTCGCGAGCGCGCGCGCGATCGCGACGCGCTGGCGCTCGCCGCCGGACAGCGTCGGCGGATAGCTGCGGCCGCGTGCGCCGAGGCCGACCTCGTCGAGCAGCTCGTGCGCGCGGCGCTCGCGCTCGGCGCGGCGGCGCATGCCGAGCATCGGTATCTGCACGTTCTCGAGCGCGTTGAGCGTCGTGATCAGATTGTGCGCCTGGAAGACGAAGCCGACGGTGGCGGCCCGGTAGTGGGACGGGTCGCCGAGCCGGGTCACGTCCTCGCCGTCGACGCGGATCGTGCCCGAGTCGGGCCGGTCGAGCGCACCGATCAGGTTGAGCAGCGTGCTCTTGCCGCAGCCGGACGGCCCGGTGAGCGCGACGAACTCGCCGGCGTCGAGGTGGAGCGAGACGTCCTCGAGCGCCCGGATGCGCCCGCCTTCGAAGCTCTTGCGCACATGCTCGACGTCGACTACCGCACCGCTCACTTCGCGGTGACCGGCCAGCCCGCCTTCGCCGTCTTGTAGCCCTTGGCAGTCACCGTCGCCTGGAGCACGAGCGCGACGCCCCGGGCGCTCGCCGGGAACGGTTTGCTGCTGCCCTGGCCGATCGTCTCCTGCCAGACGCCGTTCTTGACGGTGTGGACGCCGACCTGGCCGACGACGACGGCGCCGAAGAGGAACTGGAGATGGATGCGGCAGGCGACGGGCTTGCCGCCGGCGCCGGTGACGCGTACCGCGTAGTGCCAGTGCTTGCCGACGACGGGGTGGTGGTCCTGGCCGGTGATCACGACGTGCAGCGTCTTCGGCTTCGCCGCCGCCGCGGGGCCGGCGAGGGTGGCCGCGGCGAGCACGAGGGCGAGCAGGAGGACGGCGCGGCGCATGTCGCAAGTGTCGCGCAAATGCATGGCGAAAGCCAAAAACCGGGGACTTTAGAGGGCTTTTCCTCAAATGAGGGATGAACCGCGGGGCATGCTCGGACGATCACTCTTTCGAGCGGCGGTTTACCCAAGCCCTGACCGCCCGCACATCGCATGTATCGCCTTTTTGCCCTCATGGTGGCGGCAGCCACCCTCGCAGCCGCATGCGCCCTCGCGGGTCCCGCCCGCGCCGGTGCGGCCACCTGCGGCGAGGGCACGTACGCGTACGCCGGCATCGGCGGCCGGACGCCGGCGAGCGGTGTGAGCGCGACGATCGCGCCGACCGCGGTGCCGAGCGTGCGCGACGGCCATGTCGACGGCTGGGTCGGCGTCGGCGGCCCGGGCCTCGGCCCGAACGGCGCCGACGAGTGGATTCAGGTCGGCCTCACCTCGGTGCCGAACGAGTCGCTGAACACGATCTACTACGAGGTCGTCCGCCCCGGCCACGGCGACGTGACGCGCGAGCTCAGCCGCAGCGTCCACGTCGGCGAGCAGCACAAGTTCCAGGTGCTCGAGGTGGCCGGACGGCCGAACTGGTGGCGCGTGTGGCTCGACGGCGCGCCCGCCTCGGCGGCGATCTTCCTGCCCGCGAGCCACGACCGGTGGACGGCGCAGGCGGTCGGCGAGAGCTGGGCCGGCCGGAGTAGCGGCACCTGCAACGCCTACGGCTACGCCTTCAGCAACGTCAGGGCGGCGAGCGCCGTGCAGGGCCTCGTCTGGAGCCCGTTCCGCGGCATCCAGCGCTTCCAGGACGCCAACTACGTGCTCGTGCGCCGCTCGGCGTCGAGCTTCCTCGCGCAGAGCATCGTCGTGCCCGCGCGCGTGGCGACCGCGGCCACCCCGTAACGAGATCGGGGCGGCCTCGCGGCCGCCCCGATCGTTCCGTCTCTTCGTCTGCGCCTACCCCGTGACCTTGCAGAAGCCGGGCTCGGCCTTCCTGGCCTTGACCAGTGCCTTCTTGTCCTTGGGCGTGAGGCGGATGTTGTGGCCCTTGATGCAGACGAACCTCGTCAGTGCCGGCGGCGTGCGGCGGCCGCCCCTGCAAGGGCCGGGCTTGGCGCCGAGGCGCTCGAGGATCCGCGCGGCGCGCCAGTCGACGTAGATCGTGTGCCGGAAGAAGCACAGCGTGACCCGGTACTGGGCCTGCGCCGAGGTGAGCGGCTGGTCCTTCGTGGCCGGAGCGGCCGCGTGCGCCGGTGCCGCCTTGTGCGCCGGAGCCGCCTTGTGCACGGGCGCCGCCTTGTGCACGGGCGCCGCCTTGTGCACGGGCGCGACGACGTGGGCCGCCGCCTGCACGGCGTGGTTGACGCCGGTGGCCGCGTAGCTGAACCCGCCGGTGGCGCCGATCGCGACGAGCATGCCCACGGTGAGGGCGCCCGCGAGCGCGACGCGGAGCGAACGGGCCGGCCGGTGCCGGATCTCGTCGCTGATCCTGCTCTCGAGCGTGTGCAGGAAGTCGCTGCGCGGCTCGGGCCGCTGCGCCCGGAGCTCCCGCTCGATCCTGTCACCCCGCCCCCAGAAACTCTTCATCTCGACCCCTCCCGCGTTCGCCGATGTGAACCTTGTGCCCCTACTACCGGCCCGGGGGCCGAAAACCTTACGGGTGGGCGACGGCGCTGTAGATCTGGGCGATCTCGGGGGCGAGCGGGTTGAGCGTTGAGGCCTGGACGAGGGCGTCCACCTGCGCCTGCCCGCGGGTGGCGGTGACGAGGTCGAGCCAGGTGACCCAGTCGTGCGGATCCCTGGCGAGCGCCTTCTTCAGGCTCTTCTGCGCGCCGGCCGGATCGTGGGCGCCGAGCTGGGCCTCGCCGAGCTGCTGCCAGCCGGCGGCCGACCAGGGCTGCCAGCGGATGGCGGTGCGCGCATGCCGCTCGGCCGAGCTCCAGTTTCCGGCCTGGGCGGCGGAGTCGCTCGCGGCTAGCGCACTGTTTCCGACGAGACCGACCAGCGCGACGGCTCCGAGCAGGGCGACGGCGACGCCGAGCCCGGCGCGGACGCGGGTCGAGAGCAGGGCCGGCTGCCGCTCCTCGCGGCCGGCGAGCAGGCAGGCGAGTCCGCAGAAGAGCGCGGTGAGCGTGACGCCGGACAGCTGCCAGTCCCAGTCGCCGGCCGCGTGCACGAGGAAGACGGCGTAGGCGGCGCAACCGATCGGCACGAGCGGGTGCCGGCGCATGCGGACGGCGGCGGCGAGCGGGAGCGCGAGCGCCGCGACCAGCAGCGCGAGCCCGAGCGGGCCGACCTCGGCGAGCGTCTGGAGATAGAGACTGTGGGCGTCCTGCACCTGGAGCGTCGTCTGGCGGTGCGCGAGGTAGTAGCGCTGGTAGCTCCCGGCTCCCCCACCGACGAACGGGTGCGCCTTGGCCTCCTGCCAGGCGACGTGCCAAAGGCCGGTACGGCCATCGCTCGAGAGGCTGAACAGCCGAGCGTTGAGATTAGCGCTCGATTTTGGGGCAGACGTGAACGAGTCGTAGGCCTTGCGCGCGATCGTCGACGGGCTGCCGTAGCGGGCTACCCCGGCTCCGAGCGCGGCGAGGACGGCGGCGATCAGCACGGCGGCGAACGCGAGCCGGACGGCGCGCCCGAACACGGCCCGCTGCTCGACCTGCTGCGCAACGAGCGCGGCTCCCGCGGCGACGACGGCGAGGACAAGAATGATGACTGCGAGCCGGTGCCCGTCGTGGGCCGCGTTCGGCAGGATCGAGCTCTGGCGCGTGAGCGCGTGCGAACGCGACGCGAACACGACCGCGAGCGCGGGCCACGGCAGCACGACGAGCGACGTCGCCGCGAGCTGGAGCCGGCGCCTGTCGAGCGCGAACAGGACGAAGAGGCCGACGAAGCCGGCGAGCCACGCGCCGCGGCTGAAGGTGAAGTAGAGCGTGGGGACGAGCACGAGCAGGCTCGCCGCCGCGAGCGCGCGCGTGACCGGCCGCGTGCCGCGCGCCGCATAGCCGAGCGCGAGCACCGCGCCGAGCGCTGCGAAGACGCCGAGTCCGTTCCAGTAGCCGACCGGCGTGTTGAGGCGGTAGACGGCGAGCGGGTCGTAGTTGCCGATCCGCACCGGGAAGAGCCGGGTGGCGAGCGCGTACGCGCAGTCGATCGACGTCGCAACGAGCACGGCGCCGAGCAGCGGCCGCACCGGCCGTGCCGGCGCGAGCGCGATCACCGCGACGGCGGCGCCGATCAGGACGAGCCCGCGCTGTCCCTGGAGGATCGACGACGACACGTCGATCGACCACGTGCTCGAGAGCCACGTCCAGGCGACGAATGCGGTAACGAGAGCAAGGAAGGCGAGCTCGAGCCGGCCGAGGCGCACCGTCAGGCGCAACGCGAGCGTCGCCGCGGCGGCCCAGAAGAGCGCGAGCGCGCTCCAGCCCCACGAAGTCGGGAAGAAGCCGCCGTTCGCGGCGGCGAGACCGGCGGCGGCGGCGACCGCGCCGGCGAAGAAGAGCAGCTCCGGGAGAATGTCGGCGCGCACCCGCGCGCGCGCAGCCGGCAGCGCCACCATGTCGCTCACGGCGATGCCTTGGGGTGCAGGACAGGCTTGTCGGCCGGCGCCGCGTCGTCGCGCTCGACCTCGCGGCGCAGCCGGCCGAGCGCGCGGTGGAGCGCGACCTCGACGGCGTTCGTCTTCAGGTCGAGTAGCTCGGCGATCTGGCGGGCGCTGAGGTCGGCGCCGTAGCGGAGCGCGAGCAGCTCGCGGTCGCGCTCGTCGAGACCGGCCACGGCGTCCTGGAGGTCGAGCCGGCTCAGCGCCGACTCCTCGTGACCGTCGTCGACCCGCTCCGGCACCTCCGCCACCGGCGTCTCGCGATTGAGCGCAGCATCGGCGATGCAGCGCCGCGCGATCCCGATCAGCCAGGCGGCCGCGTCGCCGCGCTTCGGATCGAAGCTCGACCGGTAGCGGAGCGCACGCTCGAACGTCTCGCTCGTCACGTCCTCCGCGTCAGGCCCGGCGCCGATGCGGTAGGCGACGTACGCGTAGACGCGACGGATGAGCGGCTGCGGGTCGGCGAGGGGGTCGCGCATCAGCGCCCTCTTTCGGCGGTCGGCGAGACGCCGTATCGCCTGGCGCGAGCTTGGCGGCCTGAGCAACCGCGGGGCCGGAGCGCGCGCGCCGACACGCCGACGGACGGGTATGAAAGCTCCCGCATCTCGCCACACGTTAGAGCGTCGGCCTACGAAGGCAATCGGCCGACCGGTTCCCAAGAGAACCATTCAACATGGTTCCCTGTGCCTATCGACCTCGTGGGTCGTCACGACTACGGTTCAAGCATGTCAACGGGGGCCCAGAGCCGTGAATTGTCGCGCGTCCCGTTTGTCGACCTCGGCCCTTCGCACGATTCACTAAAGAGCGTTCTGCTCGAGGCGATCGGCGAGTTGGTCGACTCCGGAGCGTTCATCAACGGTCCGCAGGTTCGCGAGTTCGAGGCCGCCTTTGCGTCCTTCTGCGGGGCGAATCAATGCGTTGGCACGGCCAGCGGGCTCGATGCCCTTCGGCTCGGCCTTATTGCGTCCGGGCTCGAATCAGGCGATGAGGTAATCTTGCCAGCCGCCACGTTTATCGCTACGGCGGAGGCCGTGAGCCAAGCTGGCGGAACGCCGGTTCTTGCCGACGTATCGGATACGGATTACAACCTCGATCCAGCGGCGGCCGAAGCGGCTGTCACATCGAGAACTCGCTTCCTCTTGCCGGTGCACCTCTACGGCCAGCTCGCCGATATGCGGGCGCTCCGCAAGCTCGCCCAGCGCCGCGGACTGGAGATCATCGAGGACGCATGCCAGGCACATGGCGCGAGTCGAGACGGAATCGGCGCCGGGCATATAGGGAACGCGGCTGCATTCAGCTTCTATCCCGGCAAGAACCTCGGTGCGTTCGGCGACGCAGGCGCGCTCGTAACCGCCTCGCCGCAGGTCGCGGACACCGTGCGTGCCTTACGCGAGCACGGGCAGCGCCAGAAATATCGCCACGACGCCATCGGCTGGACGGCGCGGCTCGATACGATCCAGGCTGCCGTGCTCCTACGGAAGCTGCCGCGCCTGCGACAGTGGAATGCCGAGCGTCGCGCCGCGGCCGCATACTACCTCAACCGGCTCTCGGGTATTGGGGACCTTGGTCTGCCAAGGGTTCCAGGCGGTAGCCAGCCTGTCTGGCACTTGTTTGTGATCCGCACCGCCCGACCAGAAGCACTCGCCGCGTTTCTTGACAAGAGGGGTATCGCAACCGCGCGGCACTACCCGCAGCCGATTCATCTGACGGACGCGTACCGCTGGCTCGGTAACCGCGAGGGTTCGTTCTCGGTCTCAGAGAAACTCTCGCGTCAGTGCCTGTCGCTGCCAATCTTTCCCGGCATTCGCGAGGAACAGCTCGCGACGGTATGCCGCGCGCTCGAGGACTACTTCGCACGTGGCTGACGGACCAGCCAACGATGCCCCGTACCGCGTGATCACCGACGTCGAGTTCGGTGAGAACGTGTACGTCTACTCGTTCACGAACCTCTACGGCTGCAAGATCGGCGACAACACACGCGTGGGCACGCACGTCGAAATCCAGCGCGGCGCGGTGATCGGTGCGAACTGCAAAGTCCAGAGCCACACTTTCATCTGCAGCGGAGTGGCGATCGAGGACGAGGTTTTCGTCGGGCACGGCGTGATGTTCATCAACGACGGATACCCTCGAGCTGTCACTGGCTCCGGGCGGCTGCAAACGGAAGGCGACTGGAAGCCTCGAGCGACCGTCATTCGGCGCGGCGCGAGCATCGGTTCAGGCGCGGTTCTGCTCGGTGGATTCGAGGTCGGTGAGGGCGCGCTCATCGGTGCGGGCTCTGTCGTGACCGGTCCCGTTGGACCGAGAACAACGGTCATAGGGGCACCGGCACGCGCAGTAGCCAGCCGGCCGCCCTCGCAACCTTGAAATGGATGGCCTAGCCCGCCCGCGTCTGCTCCTGACATTCGCGGCGGCTACGGTCGCGGGGCTGGTTCTCCCATTCAATGGGGAAGCACATCTCCACGCAGCGGCGCCGGCGCCACGCTTGAACCCAATCCAGGTCGAGAATGCGCTTAGCGGCACAGACGCATGGGAGGGCGCTGCCTTCTGGGGCGGAGCAGTCGAGGGCTATGCGTCCGAGGAAAGTGTGGCACCGGGGGGTTCTCTCGACCTCCATGTCAGCACGACACCAGCCGCGCAGTTCCGCGTGGATATCTACCGACTAGGCTGGTATTCGGGCCTGGGCGGTCGTCTCGTCGCCTGTCTGCCTGGCTGCTCAGCCCTCGCGCACGGATCGCCCGAGCCTGTTCCATCGCCGGATGCCGTGACAGGGCTCGCGGCGGCGGCCTGGCCCATCACGTTCACGGTGCGAGTACCATCGACATGGACCAGCGGCTACTACGTAGCGAAGGTTGTATTGGAGTCGGGATCGAATGTTGGAATGGCCGCTCCAATTTTTTTTGTGGTTCGCGCTCCGGCGGCCTCGCAGAGCTCAATTCTTGTCATAGCTCCGGTGAACACCTGGGCCGCCTACAACAACTGGGGTGGCAAGAGCTTGTATGCCTTCAACAGCACCGAGGGTCGTGCCGCGACGAAGGTTTCATTCGATCGGCCCTACGGAGGAGGCATCCAGTGGCCGTTCAGCTGGGAGCTACAGCTTGTACGGTTTCTCGAGCGTGAAGGCTATGACGTTTCGTATACGACCGACTTCGACGTTAGCCAAGACCCGGGCGAGCTCCTTCGCCACCGACTAATCATCACCAACGGCCACGACGAGTACTGGACAGTACAGATGCGCGACGCCTTCGAGTCGGCCCGAGCGACTGGGACGAACCTTGCATTCATGGGCGCAGATACGGGAGACGGCGTCGTCCGGTACGAGGACAGTGGTCGCACGCTTGTCGATTATCGAGATCCTTCGCTCGACCCGATCCCCGATCCTTCCGAGAAGACCGGCCGGTTCCGCAGCCTCTCACCCCCACGTCCAGAGTGCAGCCTGATCGGCGTTCAGTACGGCGGCCTGGAGACCCCCCCTGTCCTCAATGAGAGCTACACCGTTGCGGCGGACGACCCGTGGTTTGCGGGAACTGGGCTCATGCCCGGTGTCCAGCTTCCGGGACTCGTCGGCTACGAGTGGGATTCCGTGGTGCCGGGCTGTGTCAATCCCGCGCCGACCGTTCTTTTTCGGAACGATACGACCCAAGTCACCGCGAACGCCGTTCGTTACACGTTCGCCTCCGGTGCTCGCGTTTTCTCGGCCGGCTCCCTCCAGTTCTCGTGGGGCTTAGACAGTTGGGGGACACCTGCGTCCGTGGTTGATCCCCGGCTTCAGCAGTTCATGCGCAACGCACTCACGGACCTCACGCATCCCGCGCCCCCGGCTGAAGTAGCATCGAGCCTGGACGGCCCAAGCGTGGTGATCCAAGCTACGCTCCTGCCCGACCCGCGGGTGAACTCACTCGAGATAACGCGGGAGGAGATCACAAATAGCGGGGTGCCCGTGGGAAAAGGCGTTCGCAAGCTGTGCGCTCTCAGCTCCCCATGCATCGACAATCCGCCTGGACACCTGCGGTACGTCTACTCCGTCAGCGCGGCCGATCGATGGGCTGTCTCGGCAGCAGTGTTCACGCAGCCAATCGAGGTGCCAAATCACTCGCCGACGCTCGAGCTTCATGGACCCAGGTTCGTTCGGGTGGGTGGGCGCGTCACCTTCACAGCGTCGACACACGACAACGACGGCGACCCGATCAGGCTGATGTGGCGTATCGACGGATCGGCTCTGCGTAGCTCGGTGATGCTGTCACGCCGGGTCAGTTTTCGTCGAGCCGGAGTTCACGTCGTGACAGCGACTGCAATCGACTCCTACGGCGCGTCGACGACGCGAGCAATCACGATCCACGTCCGACGAGACCGACGGTAATCAGCGTGTTCGTGGATTGAGCGCACATTCGGCTAGGCGATGTCGTCTCCTAAGCCAGGTGCTGCTCGCGAAGCGTCGTCTCGGCGTATGGTCCCGCGCCTCCGAGTCTCGTCGTCCTTCGTCTCCGCTGGAGTCTGGGTAAGCGTATCGAGCAGATCAAGATATCGCCTCGCCTGAAGCGGCCAGCTGTAGTCCCGTTCGTAGCGGTCGCGCGCTCTCCCGGCGCGGGCGCGAGACTCATTGGGATTGCCGAGCACGTCCCGGAGCGCGGCCGCCAATTCGGCAGCGTCTCCGGCGGCGAAGAACCTGACCTCGCTGTCCGAGAAGTGAGCGCGAATGGTTTCAAGGTCCGCCGACACCACGGGAACTCCAAGGGCGATGAATTCGAACAGTTTCGACGAGAGCGCAAACCGATTAAGCCGCGTCGGGAGATTCGGGACGACGCCAACAGCGGCGCCTGCTACCGCCTCGAGGATCTCCCGGTGTGGGATATAGCTTCCACTGAGTCGCACCCGGTCGTTGAGGCCCAGCTTCTCCACATGACCACGGATGCCGTCGAGAGCGTCGCCTTCTCCGTAGATCTCAAGGGTAGCGTCCGGCACCTCCAATGCGATGTGGCCGAACGCCTCACAGAGGAGCTCGACACCGTAGTGAGGCGTCACCGTTCCGTGGTAAATGATCCGCTTGTCGCGCTGCAGCGATGCTCTCATCGAGGGCAGCCTGCTCTGGTCAACCACGTTCATGACGACGGAGATCTTGTCGCCCGGCACCCCTCTCGTGACGAGCTCTCGCCGATACGGCTCGTGAACGGTGACGATGCTGTCCGCCACAGCGCAGGCGTGCCGCTCGATCGCTCGGAGGACGCGGTCAGCAGTACGCACAACTCTCCCGCCACCGAATCGCATCGCGAACATATCCGGCGAGAGATCGTGAATATCGAACACAAGTCGAGCGCCCATCAGGCGTGGCAAGAGCGCCGCGTAAACGAGGAAGTCAGGGGGATTGTGCACCTGAATGACGTCGTATCGTCTACGCACGTGACGGCGCGTCACTCGTGTTGCGGCCAGAATCGCGAAGGCAAAGTACTCTCGCGCAGTCGCGATGAACCCGACGCCGCGTCTATGGGTGATGGGAAGGCGAATCACATTGACCCCCTCGACGACTTCCTCTCTCGCCTCGCCTGCCCGCGTGCAAGCGACGACGTCGACACTCCATCCCCCTAAGAGAGCCGCCCTCGCCTCCCTCGTGACCCGCGGCTCGCCGACGGGGTACGGACCGTGGACGATCATGCAGAGTCTGCGCTCAGTCACTAAGCCGCTCGCAGCGTGTCGACGTACACCGCAAGAACGCGCTCCGCAATAGCGGCCCGCGAATATTGCTCCGCCCGCTCACGGAAAAGTAAGTCCGGACCATGCGCGATCGCTGCAAGCACGGCATCGGCCAACGCAGCCACATTTCTCGGGACGACTGCGCACCCTGTCAGGTCACGCAGCACCTCTGCGTTGTCGCCCACAGGAACGGAAACCACCGGCGTGCCGCAGGCAAGCGACTCCTTGACGGTGACAGGCGATCCTTCGGAGTGGGAAGTCATGAGAGTTACGTCGGCGGCCGCGATAGCGAGCGCGACTTCGGCTCGCGACAAACCCTCGAGGGTGACCGATGCAAGGTCGGGCTGACGTTGCGATGCGTGTCTGACTACCTCATCGAAGAGACCGACGTTCTTGACACGGTTCCGTCGGGACCCCGGAAAGAGAACGTATGAAGTGTCTCTCGCCCAGCCGAGGTGACGCCGGACGGCTGCGCGGTCCACGGGACCGAAGGACGCCGTATCAACGCCGATCGGAATAACCGTTGGATCCCGAAGCCGAAGCATCTCCGCGCCCTGTCGGCTCACACAGATCGGAGTGCACGCACGCGCCACACACCATGACACAGCGCGCTGCCACCGGATATACCCCGTGTCGCTACCGTGAAAGGTCGTCACGACCGGCCATCGCCGCTGCGTACACGCCACGGCTCCTGATAGCCCGTAATGAGCGTGCACGAGATCGAAGTTGCCGGTACGCACGAGCCGCCGCAGGCAGGCCACGGCGCGAGCGTATTCACTCCGTTGCCGCCGGCCGTCGAACGAGAGCATCTCCATTTCGACGCCAAGCCCGCGCATGTCAGACATCTGCTCTGCCACGAATGACCCGAACCACGGCTCGGCCGTGGTCGGGAACATGTTAGTGACGACAAGAATGCGCATGCCGGTTCAGCGACCAAGCACCACAGTCTCTGACGTCCTTCCCACAGTCGTGCGGCGCAGCAAGTCCTCATACGCGTTCGCCATCGCCGCTCCCGCGAACTGCGTTCTTTGAAGCACGCGCGCGCGACCTCCGGAAGCTCGTGCTGCCTCCATGTCCGATGCGACGGCAAGAAGAGCGTCGGCGAAGCGTGCAGCATCGCCGGCGGGTACCAGGGTGCCCGTCTCTCCCGGTCGCACGATTTCACGGACCCCGCCGACGTCCGTCGCAACGAGCGGCAATCCGAGCGACGCAGCCTCGAGAAGGCTCAGCGGGAACGCCTCGGAATTGCTCGTCAAACAGGCGGCGTCGGAAGCCGCAAGCACGTTGCCTACATCAGAGCGAGCGCCGAGGGCGATCACAACCCGGCCGCTCGCCGCGCAGAGCTCGCTCACACGAGCTGAGTCGGGACCGTCACCCGTCACGAGGCCGCGTACTCGAGGGTCATAGCGATGCGCCTGAACCACTGCGTCCACAAAGATGTCGGCGCGCTTTTCGGGTCGGAGCACAGCGACCAGCGAAAAGACGATGTCTGAGGATGCGAGACCGAGCGAGGCACGCATCACCTCTCGGCTCTGCGTGACGGCGGGAGCATCGACCCCGTTCGGGATCACTTCCAACGCGCTACGCGGGTATCCGATTGAGTGGAGGACATGCAACTGCGTCGGCGATACGGCCACTGCCGCATCGACACGCGGCGCGGCGAAGCGATAAAGAGCACGCTGGTGTCTGCGTAGGGGTAGGAGGTCATAATGGGTGTGCTCCGTGGCGACGTGCGCGGCCGCCGACCGCCTTGCAATAAAGCCGCCGACAACGTGCGCGTCGATGCTGCGAGTGACGACGGCGTCGAGGGTGGTGTCGATACGCCGTGCAGCCGCTTGAAGCCTTCTCAAGTCGTAGCGACTTCTCACATGCGCGCACTCGACGCGAACACCGGCGGCGCGGAGTTCATCGGCAACCGGTCCTTCCTCTTTAAGCGCAAGGACAGACGCATCGATGCCACGCTCGATGAGGGACGGCACGAGCGACGACCACTGGCGCTCCGCACCGCCGAGTTTCAAGCTCGTGCAGACAAAGAGGACGTTCATCAACCGGTGCGAGGCGGTTGCGGCGCGCCTCGCGACCGCCGGGGCGGTCGCCGCACGGTCATGCCAACTCGCGCCGAGATTCGACCGCTTTAGGCGCCCCTGGCAACGCGCCGGACTCGACGAGCAGTCGCGAGTACAGTGCGACGTGTTCCGATGCGACCGCCTCCCAGGACGACCGCAGCCGCGTGTATTCCAGTACACGCCGACGCAAGACATCGTCGTGGTCGAGATGCATGAGGATAGTTCGCGCCAACGCGGCGGGCTCGTCCGGCGGCACCACCAGCGCAGCGTCGTCGACTATCTCGGGCAACGACCCGACGTCCGTGACGATGGTGGGAATCCCGCGTCGCAAGGTTTCAAGCCCAGCAGCGCTTTGACTCGCGTCGACATAAGGAAGTACGGCGATGGATGCCGCCGCAAACAACTCCTCGAGCTGCTCCTCCGGAACATATTCGTTCCGAAACTCAATTCGCGGGACGTCCGGGACTAGATGAGCTTCCGAACCCCAGCCAGCGATGACGAGTTTGACCTTCGGACAGGTACGCCAGACGATGTCCATCGCCGCGATGAGCACTCTGAGTCCTTTGTACGGCTCGAGACGGCCGAAGAAGAGGACGCGAGGCTGGTCGGGCACCGGCAGCGGACTGGTCCAAGACGACACGCCAAGCGGAATGACGATCACGGGAACGGACGTCTCCTTGGCCGCGATCAAAGACTCGCGTAGCCGCTCACCATGTACGACGATGTTTCTCGCGCGTTTAAACCATTCTCGACGGAACCGCGCGCGAAGGCCGAAGAGTTCGCTGGCGCCGAGGTGTGGGGACGGGTCGTGGATCGTTAGCACGTGCGGGAATCCTCGCGTTAACAGCAGAAGTCGGGGGTCGTAGTTGTCGTGAACATGAACGACGTCCGGCTTCCACTCCTTGATCATGCGCCGCGTCCGGACCATCGAGGGCAGCGCCGCGACGGAACGGAATCTCCCTGACATCTCGAACACCTTGACCCCGCCTCGTTTCAGCTCAACGAGCAGCGCCCGACGCTCACCTTCGTCTCCACCGAACTCGGCAGCATGGGTCCTACAGAGGAGTGCGACGTCCTCGCCAGCGCCAGCAAGGGCTGCAGCCTGGGCAGCCGCATACTTAAGCAGGAAGTCACATGTGACGAGCACGCGCATCAGGACGCCCCCCCAACGACACCTATCTCGACGTCTTCATCGTGGCCTTCGCGCGTCGTTCCAAGAGCCCAGCAACAACCACCGACCGCGGCCAGACTAACCACCATCGCCACTGAGCGCATCAGAACTCCCGTAGAGAGAAAGGCGTACGACGACAACGCAGCGAGCGCGATAAGTACAGCACCGGCCGCAACCGCGTGTCTCGCGCGTGAATCCAGGAGCGACCGCGTGACGAGAAGACCGAATACCAAACCGCCGGCGTTTGCGATTGCGAGCCCGACTAGTAGGCCCCCCACACCAAAGGCGTGGGCAAGGGCGACACCAACGCCAGCCCCAACTGTGGAGACGAAGACGTTGATCCAGAGGGAGCGAAAGAACCACCCGGCGGCGCTGCAGACGTAGCCAAGCAGGTTGTGCATGAACTGCACAGCGCCGACCCCGACCAGCGCGACGAGTATGGCGACGTGTGGCTCGTATCGACGCCCGACGAGCGCGCCGACCCCTCCTCGAAGGTCGAGACTCGCGAGGAGTAGTCCGATCGCTACGCCTGCTCCCGACGCAAGGCCGAGGCGCCGGACGAAACGCGATCTGGCAGCCGCGTCTACGGCCGAGAGGTGGGAATAGACAAGCGGCAAGAGAGCAGCCAGCGGCGAAAGCAGCACTTGAGCGAACTTCTTCATGACCTGGTAGTAGCCGACGACCGCGATCGGCAGAACCGAGGCAGCGAGGAGGATGTCCGCGGACGACGTCGCGAAACTTAAAACTCCGTTCAACCACAATCCACGGGCACTCTTGTACCAGCTGCGGAGTGCGCCAATCCCAACGAATGCGAACCCGAAGCGCCAACAGACCCGACCGATCCCAATCAGGCCAACCACTAGGTACCCCGCCGCGGTCGCGTGTATGGCATAAGCGGTCGTCGAACGCGCGGTCAGTGCAGCGAAGGTCGCGACTGCGGTTACGGCACCGTTGCCGAGGAGAAGCCAGGCGCGAGCGCCGAACCAGCCCAACGCCTGACAAAGAGTGAGCGCAACCTGATAGATCGCAACACTTACCGCGACTTCGACGACGAGAGCGAGCGTCTGAACCTGCTGCGCACCGTGAGCCAAGAGGATCTCGCCCGAGCCGAAGAAGAGGCAAAGACAAACGACATTGACGGGCACGGTCATCAATAGCGTTCCGGCGGCGGAGCCGGCGTCCGTATCACCCCGCGCAACCGCGCGCGTGAGAAAGAGTTGGAGCCCGCCGTCAGCGACAGCGACCGCGCCGACAGCGACGGCCACGATGACTGCGAGGTGGCCAATTTGTCTTGGCTCCAGGAGGCGCGCGTAGAGCAAGTTCGTCGCCGCTCCGAACGCGAGGGCTCCCATTTGTGCTCCGCCGGTCAGCGGCAACCATTGCGCCGGCCTCAGATTCGCGCGGATGGCCTGGACCCCTTAATCGAGAGGCCGATCAACTGCGCAATGAGCAGGCAATCGAAGAGGTTGCTCTGGTAGTTCTCGAAGTTCTCATGAAGGTTGGCGGCGAGAAGCACGAACGCGAGCCCAGCGAGAAGCCCTACCGCCAGGGCGCGATCATTCGTGTCGAGACCCGGAAGGGCGCGCACGGTTTCGCGAGCCACGCAGAAAAGGAAGCATAGGAATATCCCGAGGCCCACGAGGCCCATGCGCCACCAAATCCATTCGTAGGCGTTATGCGCCGTCGTCGTATAAATCGTCCAGTCGCCTTGATACTGCGTCCCGTAGCCAGAGCCGACCCAGGGGTGCTTCACAATCTCCCGCCAAACCGCCGAGTACTCTTGCGTCCGATACGAGTCCAGCTGCAAGTGCACTTGCGACGAGCGAAGCACAACCTGCGAGGCGAGGCTCTTTCCGCTCTCCGGTTGAATGGCATAGCTGCCAAGGAGAAACGTCGCAACGACCACGACTGCTCCCGCGATTAGGGCGCCGCGCCGCGTCCCACGTCGCGCAAGTAGGAAGACGACAACGCCGATGCCGAGCGAAAGAACCCAAGCCGTGCGGAAGAAGCTGAACAGTACGGGCACTGGGGCAAGAGCAAGCCCAACATAGTGAAGCCTCCGCACATCCGAAGCCAGTAGGACGTAACCGAGAAGCGTCAGCGCCATCGCGGCGGCAATGAAAGGTTCCCACGTCTGATAGATCCTCTCGACGTCGAGGCTCGTCGTGGTCTCGTAGCCGCTTCCGATTCTGGAGAACGATTTGACCGCGATCGCGATCGCTAGCCACGAGATTACGGTTGCGGTTTGCGATGCGCTGATCTCACGAAAACGTCGAGAGAGCGGCAAGGTTGCACAAAGCAGGAAGGGAAGAAGGTAACGTACTTGAAGAGCCGGGGTCAGGCCTCGGTCGGTGATCGTTCGGAAGAATGTGAGAAGGACGACCAGGAAGAAGAGGGCTCCGAGCCAGAGACTCATGCGCCGACCGATTCGCTCACGACGGTCGTCTACCGACACATAGGCGACGACTAGGAGCACCGGAACGAGATCGGAGATGTAGATGACCTTCCCGCCGTGAGAGAAGGCGACCGTAGTTCGAACGTAGTCATCCAGAAAAAGGCTCACCGCCCCCACGGCAGCCCAAATGCTCACCGGCCAGCGCCGCGCGGCAGCCATGGTGACCGCGCCAATCGTGATGGCCACGGCCAGAGATGCCGAGCGAACAACGATCAGTGCGCCAGCGAGCGACACTAGCGCGGCGCTACCTGCAGCAAGTCCCCAGCGCTGGGGCCCGCGGTAAACGAGTCCGGCCGCGAGCGCTCTCACCGAACGGCAGTTTCGCGGCGCATACCCGCGGCGCCGCCTGCCACGGGTGGCGTGAGCGACGCGTCAGCGGCCTCAATCATCCTCAGTACGTCTAGCCCGATCGCGCTCGACGAGCGAGGAACGCGGGCAGTCTGTATGGACGTGCAGAAGTCCGCAAGCTGCAAGCTGAGCGGCTCGACCGGATCAACACGCGGCGACACAATGTCACCTACGCGATAGGTCATGCGATATTCCCCGAAGGTCGCCGGCGTCGGGGCAACAACACCCGAGTCGAAAATCCGAACCGGCTCAGGGCTCATGTCATCGTAAACGACCATCTTTTCGGACCCAACGACCGCGGTCCGCCGGAGCTTGCTCGGCGCAAGCCAGGACAATTCGACTTGCGCGAGCGTTCCGCTAGGAAACTCAAGCGAGATGAAAGCCACATCCGGTGTGTCTGGGATGACACATCCGCGACTCATCGCGCTTACGCGCAAAGGCATTTCCTCAAGCCAGTAGCGAAGAATGGAGAAGTCGTGCGGTCCAAGGTCCCAGATCACACTTGCGTCGGACTGATGTAAGCCCAAGTTAACGCGGCTCGTCGAGATGAAGAAGATGTCGCCGAGTTCGCCGGTCTGCATCAGCTCCCGCACCATGTTGACGGGTGGGCTGTAGAGGAATGTGTGGCCTGGCATGAGCGTCAGCCCTTTCGCGTCGGCAGCCGCGATAAGCGCCTCGCCCTGTTCCACAGAGCCGGCCATCGGCTTTTCGACGAACACGTGCTTACCCGCCTCGAGCGCGGCGAGCGCGAGGTCAAAGTGCGTCGAGATCGGGGTGGCAATCAAGAGCGCGTCGACCTCGTCGTCGGCGATCAATGCGTCGAATGACGTTGTACGTCGCACGGCCGGATACCGGCGTCCAATCCTCTCAAGAGCTCCGCCATCGACATCGCAGACAGCCGCGACCTCCACGCCGTCGAGCTCATGAAGCACGCGGACGAGGTTTGGTCCCCAGTATCCGAGCCCGACAACGGCCACATGTAGCGTGTCCTGCGACGGTCGGCGTCCATTCCGCGTCGCCATCAAGCGGTTCCTCGGGGGCGCACAAGCTGCAGCGGCGTCCTGCACAGAAGCGAGACGTCGAGCTTGAGGGACCAGTTCCGCGCGTAGGCGACGTCCATGTCCAGCGCCTCGCCGAACGTCGAGTGCGCGCGCGCAGTCACCTGCCACAAGCCGGTAAGACCCGCCGGAACAAGAAAGCGCTCGAAGTGATGCGGTGCGAACATCTCCGTCTCGTACTCAATGCACGGCCTAGGCCCCACTAGGGACATCTCACCCCGCAGCACGTTAAGCAGCTGCGGAAGCTCATCGAGACTGGTGCTCCTAAGCCATCGGCCAAACGGCGTAACTGCGTCCTCGCGCTCCAGCTTGTAGATGCCGTTTCCGTTTGGCGCAACGTTCGCGCTCATCGTTTGCTTGATGTACTCGCGATGCGGGCCGTCATCCGTATCCGTGCGCATCGTCCGGAACTTCAGAGCGGTGAACTCCTTCATGCCGATACCGAGGCGCCGCTGGCGAAAGAACACCGTCCCTGGTGACTCGCGCTTAATTCGCCAGGCGGCGTACACAAACAGCGGCCATGTGATCGCCAGGCCGATGACCGCGCCGACGACGTCGATCCCGCGCTTGATGAGCTGGGACGATCGCGAAATCCGTGCCGGAGGAAGGCCGACGAGCGGGAGACCTTCGACCGTGTGAATGCCGAAATTCGGGCCCACGATCTCGAAAAGGCGCGGAACGACATCGATCTGGACATCAAGGTCCCGAAGGGTCCGGATCAGCTGGATCGTCTCCTCGTGCGAGTCGCGGGAGAAAGCCACGATTACCCGCTCGACGTCGAAGAGCCTGACCAGCGCGCCTAAGCGATCCGGCGCGCCGAGCAACGCAAGACGACCGAGATCGTCGCGTCGTTCCTTCGGTTCGGCGTCGACGAAGCCGACGAGGTTGATGCCGTACTCGGGATGCTGAAGAAGCTTGCGCGCGATCAGCTGGCCGACGTCGCCTGCGCCGACGATGATCGTGTTCTGCATGTACGCGATGTGCCGGCGGCTTGCGGCGCGCGCCGCGACGCGGCCCACCGTAACGAGGCCGATCGCCGTAGCCCAAAAGATGAGTAGCTTCGGTGTGGTCGGATGAGCAAGACCTGTGACGTACGCTCCGGCCCAGAACACCCACGTGCATACGGTGACCATGTGGAACACGCCTGAGAAGTCATCGGTAGTCGAGTGGTCTGTTCGCTCCTCGTCGTGGTCGTAAAGACCGTAGAGCTTGGCGACAAGCACCCAGCCAGGAAGCGTTAAGAGAAACGTGGCGATCTCCGCCCGCATGTTCAGAACACCCATGCTGTTGTGCCGGTTGACGAGCCACTCGGCGAGGGCCATCGCGCCGACCAGGCCGAGAAGATCGGCAGCAAGGAGCATCCGGCGCATCAGCCAGCCACGGCGCTTCACCACCGTGCTCCGCCGGCGCCGATCGAGGATCTCCAGCGTCCGCTCGTCCATGGCCGCCGTCATCTCGTCGTGAATCTCGAGTCCCTGGAGCAAGGCGGCGCGCTCCGTTGCGTTCATCTCAGCGCGCCTCCCTCGCGAAGAGGGTGCCGGCGATCACGTTGCGGACAGCTTCCGGGGTCGGGCCCTCACCGTTGCCGACGAGCTCCCACTCGCCGTGACGGAACAGGCGGAGCGCGCGCTCGCGGATCGAGATATGCACGAGCGGCAGGTCGTTCTCCTGCGCGTACGCCGCCGCCTCGAGGGCGCCGGCGTCGCTGTCGACGATCAGCGCGTCCGGCCGGAGCCAGCGCAGCAAGCCGCTGATGTCGCCGCCGCGATCGGCGAACGTACGGACCTCGGCAAACTCAAGTGCAGAGCCCACGGCTTCTCCGAGCAGCGGGACCGAGCAGAGCACCGCAACCAGTGGTCGCGTGGTGTCGTTCGGCCGCAGTCGGATGAAGCTCATGCGATCTGGGTGGCGACAAGCGGAGCCTCCTCGGCACCGACCACAGTTCGGTAGAAGGCCGCGGCCGCCCGGCGCGACGGAAGGTCCAGCTTCTGCAGGATGTTCTGCACGTGCCGCTTGACGGTGAACTCGGAGATCGTCAGCAGCACCGCGATCTGCTTGTTGCGCGCGCCGCGCGAGATCAACTCGAGCACCTCGCGCTCGCGCAACGAGAGAATCGCGGCGCGATCGCGGGCGCGCGTCTGCTCGTCCATGCCGTGCAGCGCGTCGATCATCAACGTCGCGAGATCGCGCGACAGCGGCGCCTCGCCCTGCACGACACCGCGCAGCGCGCGGACGAGGCCCTGCGGCGAGATCTCCTTGTGCAGGAAGCCGTGCGCGCCCGAGCGCACCGCCTCGAGCACCGTCTCACGCGACGGCTCGAAGCTCCACACGATCGTGTACGTCGAGCAGCGCTTCGCCAGCCGCTGGACGGCGGCAACTCCGCCCAGCGGCGGCAGGTCGAGATCGATCAATGCGATGTCGGGGCAATCGCCCTCGACCGCGTGCAACACCTCGTCGAGGGTACCGGCTTCCACGAGCTGGAACTCGCTCTCGCGCTCGAGCAGATGTCGAACGCCGGAGCGGAAGATCTGGAGCGAGTCCGCGACGAGGATCCGCGTGCGCCTCATGCGTCGTGCCTCGCGCGCGCCTTCTCGGTCTGCTCGTACGGGTGCGCGTAGCCGTATCCGTAGCCGTACCCGTACCCGTAGCCCTCCTCGTCGCCCGCGCCGGTGACGACGAAGCCGAGCACCGGCGTCGGCACCGTCGCCAGCTGGCGACCGAGCTCGCCGAGCATGTGCCGGCGGACGAGCTTCATGCGGGTGACGACGACGATCGCGTCGACCTTGCGGCTGAGCGTCATCGCGTCGCCGACCCGCAGCATCGGCGGAGCGTCGACGAGCACGATGTCGGCGCGGTCACGCAGCTGCTCGAGGATCTCGCCGAGCGCCTGCGTGCCGACGAACTCGCCCGGATCGGGCGGGATCGGACCCGCCGGCAGCACCTCGAGCACGCCCTTGACCGGCTTCGCGGCCGTATGCCCGTTGCCGTTGCCGTTGCCGTTCTCCGTGCGGCTCGCCTGCCGCGGGTCCGGATCGGTGATCGCGATCTGCGCGAGCGCCTGGTCGAGCGTGACGTGGCCGAGCGCAACCTGCGTCACGCCGGGACCTGTGATCTCGAAGAACTTGTCGAGGAACGGCCGCCGCAGGTCGAGGTCGACGAGGACGACGCGCTTCCCCGCGCGCGCGAGCGCGATGCCGAGGTTCGCGATCGTCGTCGACTTGCCCTCCTGCTCGACGGCGCTCGTCACCATGAGCGTGCGCGCGTGGCGGTCGAGCATGACGAAGTCGAGATTCGTGCGCAGCATCCGGAACGTCTCCGCCTGCACGCCGCTCGGCTCCGCGAGCATCACGAGCTTGTTCTCGCCCCGCAGCTTCTTGCTCGGCGTGGGCACACGGGCAAGCAGCGCGAGCCCGCCTAGGCGCTCGCCGATCTCCTGCGCGTTGCGCACGCGCGTGTCGAGCGCCTCCCACAGGAAGGCGAGCCCGATCCCAAGCACGATCCCGAGCGCGAGACCGAGGATCCCGTTCCGCGTCGGCTTCGGCTGCACCTGGACGGCGCTCTGGGCCGTCTGCACGACGGAGGCGTTCGAGGTCTGCAGCGCCTCCATCGTCGCGAGCGTCTCCTGCCGGCCGACGAGGCTCGAGTAGAGGCTGCTGCGCTTGCCGCCGCTGCGGACGAGCTCCTTGATCCGGGCGTCGACCGTCTTCAGCGCGCCCGCGATCGCGGCGGTGTCGAGCTGGCGCCGGTAGATCGTGTAGTCACGCGCATATGCGTCGACGAGCTGACGAGCCACGAGCGGGTCGTGGTTCGTGACGCCGAAGGTGAGGATGTCCGCGTTCGCCGCGGTGGAGACCGTCGACGCGTCGAGGAACTGCTGAAGGGTGAGCCCGGTCTTCGGGTAGGCGGCGAGGACGCGCTGGGCGATCGTCGGCACGCGCGCGACGTCCGCCTGAGTCTGCGCGATCCGGTCGGGCTGGAGGTTGATGCCCGTCGACTGCGTGCCGGTGAGCTGGCTCGCGAGGTTCTGGGAGCTCAGCAGCACCTGCGCCGAGGCCTGGTAGAGCTTCTGCTGGTGCAGCGAGAACGCCACCGCAGCCACCGGCACCAGGACGACGGCCTGAAGAATGATCCATTTCCGCCGCTGGACTACGTGGAGGTAGTCCCGCAACGTCGCGGCATGCCCAGCATGGGCCCCACCAGTCATATAACACTCTCCCCTTCGAAACTTCCGCAGTCCCCGCCGCCCAGGCGGAGGTCGCATACTGCTTCATTCGCGACGGACCATCAATGGGTCCATGGTCCTACTCGATCGAGGGATCAGCACCAGCTGGCAACGGCCCGAGGGGAGATTTCGACAGTTTTAGGAAGATTTTCGGACCAGTAGGCGTGGTTATCCACTGGGTCCGTAAATTCTGCACAACCGCGTCCACAGAGGACTCCGACGTATCTCCCGCACTCGCCTGGTCCTGTTTCCTCGGCGAATCACGAGGCGCGAACCATCGCGCTAGCGGCGCAGGAGCGCCGCCGCCGGGGCGGCGCCGACCGAGCCGGGCGGCGCCTCGCGCGCCGGCCAGCGGCGTAACGCGATGATTCCCAGCCCGGCTACCGCGAGGCACGTGACGCCGCCGACGCCGAGCCCGGCGCGGGCACCGGCGAAGCCGATGATCCAGCCGATCAGCGGGCCGCCGACCGGCGTCGAGCCCTGGAAGGCGACGAACCAGAGCGCCATCACGCGGCCGCGCATCGTCGGGGCGGCAGCGAGCTGGAGCGTCGCGTTGCCGATGGCGATGAAGGAGACGCTCGCCGCACCCACGACCGCCAGCGCGACCAGCTCGAGCGGCAGGTTCGGGGCACCCGCCGCGAAGAGCACGAACACGCCGAAGCCGGCCGAGGCGAAGATCAGCGGCCGCAGGCCGGTGCGCCCGCGGGCCGCCGTGAACAACCCGCCCACCACGGCGCCGGCGCCCATCGCCGCCGTCATGAAGCCGTAGCCGGTGGCGCCGAGATGGAGCGCCTGGTGGTCCATCGTCGGCAGCGACACCTGGAACTCGTACGTGAGCATGCCGACGAGCCCCATCATCAGGAGCGGCAGCGCCAGCTCGGGCGAGTGCCGCACGTAGACGAGTCCCTCGCGCAGCTGGCCGCGGGCGCGCGGCGTCGGCACGCTCGGCCGCAGCTGGCTGCGGTCCATCGTCAGCAGCGAGACGACGACGGCGACGAAGCTGCCCGCGTTGACGAGGAAGCAGATGCCCTCGCCCACGGTCGCGATCAGCAGGCCGGCGACGGCCGGGCCGACCGCGCGCGCGACGTTGACAAGCACCGAGTTGAGGCTGACCGCGTTGCGCAGGTCGGCGGGGCCGACCATCTCGAGGATGAACGACTGCCGCGACGGGTTCTCGAAGGCGGTGTTGACGCCGAGCGCCGCCGCGAGCACGGCGATCTCCCACAGCTTGATCGCGCCGAACACCGCGAGCAGCCCGAGGATCAGCGCCTGCACGCCCATCAGGCTCTGCAGCACCACCATCAGCTTGCGCTTGTCCACGCGGTCGGCGATCACGCCGCCGTAGGGGCCGAGCAGCAACACCGGCAGCGCCTGGAGCGCGACGATCAGCCCGAGGTCGACGCTCGAGTTGGTGAGCGTCAGCACGAGCCAGGACTGCGCGATCATCTGCATCCACGTGCCGACGAGCGAGATCGACTGGCCGATGAAGTAGCGCCGGTAGTTGGGGATGGCGAGCGCGGCGAAGGTCGTGCGCGAGATCGCGAGCAGCCGGGTCATCGGGCCGCGCCGGCGGGAGCGGGCTCCTCCAGGAGCCGCTCCGCGATCTGCTCGAGCGCGGGCAGCGCCGCGAGCAGAGCCGCGCGGTCGGCGTCCGCGAGGCCGCGCAGCTGCGCGGCGAGCACGTCGGTGCGCTCGGCCCGGATCCGGCGGTACAGGCGCCGGCCGGCCGCGGTGGCGTCGACGAGGGCGGCGCGGCGGTCGTGCGGATGCGGGTGGCGGAGCAGCAGTCCCTGCTGCTCGAGCCGCCCGACAGCGCGGGAGAGCAGCGTCGGGTTGAGCGACTCGAGCTTGCAGAGCTCCGACAGCGGCAGCTCGCCGCGGCTCGCGACGGTGCCGAGCAGCGACAGCTGCGTCGGCGTCAGCCCGGTGCCGGCGTCGGTCGCCCGCAGCGAGCGCGACAGCCGGGCGATCGCCTTGCGCAAGCGCGCCGCGTCGCGGGCAGGATCCTCAGTCTCAGAATAGTTGCTTATGGATAAGCATGTTACCTGAGACTCGTGGCGGAGGGATTTAACTCCGGAATATGAGGCGACTTATTCCGGATCGCGAGGGGGGATCCGAGGCTCCGGCCTGCTTCACGGGACGTCCTCGGTACGCGGAAACCGCGGACATTGGCCCTTTCATCGTCGCGGAGGCGGCGGGCGGAGGGATCCCCCGGCCGGGGAGGCTTACGTAAGCCGCGTGAGGTTCGCGCGGCTCGGCTCCGGGACGATGTCGATGTCCTTCGTCGCGCGTGGATAACCGTGGAAGCCGACGCCGAAGCCGCCGATCAGCACGAACTCGACGCCGTTGGCGGCGAGGGCGCCGAGCCGGGAACGCGGACGGCGGGAAGCAGTCCGCGATCGATCCACGGCTCGAGCCCCTGCACCGACACGCCGATTCAGAGGCCGGCGCCATCGTCGCATGGCCGCTCCTTGGCGTTTGGGCAGCTATTTCGCCAAGCTAGCCGCGCAGCGCCGCCGCGACCTCGGCCACGAGCGCGTCGCTGCCCGCGGCGGCGACGCGGGAGCGGCCCTCGAGGTCGAGCGGCGCCTCGCCGAACGGCGTCTCGACGTCGAACAGGTCAATCGCCATCCCGACCTCGCGCACGAGCAGCTGCGCGCCGGCGATGTCGACCGAGCGGGCGCCCTTCAGCGAGCAGACCGCGTCGACGCGGCCGGCCGCGAGGTGGCAGAGCGAGAGCGCGAGCGAGCCCATCACGCGCAGCCGGTGCGCGAGCTCGGCGACCTTCGGCGCGTCGCGCGCGATCAGCGGCGAACGCGTCGCCTCGAAGCTGAGGATCTCGATCATCTCCGGCGGGCGGATCGGGCCGAGGCGCTCGCCGTTCAGCCAGGCGCCTTCGTTGCGGCGCGCGGTCCATTCCTCGCCGGTGCCGAAGTCGTAGACGTAGCCGAGGAACACGTCGTCCATCGTCTCGCCGCCGGCGACGGCGATCGAGAGCGCGAAGAACGGAATCTCGCGCTTCGCGTTGACGGAGCCGTCGATCGGATCGACGACGACGATCGTCGAGCCGGTGCCGACGCGGCCGACCTCCTCGGAGACGATGGTCACGTCGAGGTCCTTGAAGCGGGCGAGGATCGCGTCCTCCGCCGCCTGGTCGATCGCGGTCGTCTCGTCGCCGCCGAGGCCCTGACCGACGACGGGCTCGCGCTCGGCGCGCGTCGGCAGCTCGACGAGCACGCGCTGCACGTCGGCGACGGCGGCACGGCAGACGGCAAGCCAGTCGGTCACAGCGGCATCAGCAGGAGGCCCGAGGTGAGCTTCGGATAGAAGAACGTGCTCTTCTGCGGCAGCACGTCGCCGCGCCCGGCCACCGCCCACACGTCCTCGATGCGCGTCGGCCGGAGCAGGAACGCTGCCGCTGCCTCGCCGCGGTCGACCGCGGCCACCGCCTCGCGCGCGTACGGCGTGTACGTGACGCCCTCGGGCGCGAGGCCGTCGACGAGCTCCGGGTCGAGCCCGTCGCCCGTGAGCAGCTCGTAGCGGCCGCCGCCGCGGTAAAGGACGAGTCCCGGAAGGTCATCACCCGGTTGGTCGATCGGCGTCCCGGTAACCCCGTCGATCGAGGCGGCAAGCCGGTGCGTGGGGAAGATCGTCACGCCCTCCTGGTCGGTGGGGACGATCACGACGAGCATCCACGCGGATTCCTCGGTGCCGTCCTCGGCGTGGAAGGCGAGCGCCGTCTCGTAGCGGTGATGGCCGTCGGCGATCAGCAGCTGCGCGTCGTGCAGCTCCTCGCCGAGCGCGTCGCCGAACTCGGCGCCGAGCCGCCACAGGCGCGCGGTGACGCCGCCCTCCTCGGCGGCGATGTCGGGCTCGCCGAGCCCGTCCAGCTCGATCGTCCCGTCCCAGAGCAGGAAGATCGGCTCGAGCTGCGTCCGCGTCGCGCGCAGCAGGCGCAGGCGGCCCTCCTTCGGGCCGGCGTGCGTGCGCTCGTGCGGCAGGACGACACGCTTGTCGTAGGGCTCGACGCGGAGCGCGGCGACGAAGCCGTCGCGGCGCCGGGCGATCCCGTCCGGGCCGACGTAGTCCTGCGCGAGCCACCAGTACGAGGGCTCCGCATCCTCGACGAGCACGCCGTCGTGGCGCCAGTCGGCGAGGTCGGCGGCGGCCTGCTCCTCCGAGTCGGGGAGCGTCAGGTGCACGACGTTGTACGGGCTGCGGGCGAGGAAGGCGGCCCGCTGCTCCGGCGTGATCACGTCGTAGGGCGGGGCGACGAGGGCGGCGAGCGGGCCGGCGGCGGCCTCGTCGTAGCGGAGCGCGCGGAAGGGCCGGATCGTCGCCATCGCGTTGACCGTAGCATCGCCCCGCGCCCCTAGACTCCGAGGCGTGACCGCGATCGCGCAGCTCGAGGAGAACCGCACCTTCGAGGGCGTCTATGCGGTGGCGAAAAAGGAGCGCCTGCGCACGAAGAACGGCGCGGCGTACCTCGCGCTCGAGCTCGTCGACCCGAGCGGGCGGATCGGCGCGCGCGTGTGGAACGACGTCGAGCTGCTCGACGCGCGCTTCGCGGAAGGCGACGCGGTGCGCGTGCTCGGCCGCGTGGAGAAGTTCCGCGACCGGCTTCAGCTCGACGTGCGCACGCTCGAGCCTGCGGAGGGCGTCGACCCGAGCGCGATGGCGCCGGCGATGCGGCGCGACGCCGACGAGCTGGAAGGCTTCCTCGAGTTTCTCGTCGCCGAGATCTCGCATCCGGGGCTGCACGCCGCGGTGGAGCGGGTGCTCGACGCGGAGACGCGAACGGCGATGCGGGCGCTGCCGGCGACGATCGACGGGCATCACTCGTATACGGGCGGTCTGCTCGAGCACACGGTCGGCGTGGCGACGCTCTGCCGCGAGACGGCGCAGCTGCATCCGCGGCTGCGCAGCGACCTGCTGCTCGCGGCGGCGCTCGTGCACGACGTGGGTCGAACGCACGAGCTCGGGCGCGGTCCGGTCTTCCGGCAGACGGACGAGGGGCGCCTGCTCGGACATGTGCATCTGGGGCTGCGGCTGATCGAGGAGCGCGCGGCTGGGCTCGATCCCGGCGTGCAGGCCGAGCTGCTGCATGCGGTGTCGTGCCATCACGACGTGCGGGCGGCGCGGACGGCGGAGGCGGCGGTGCTCTACCACGCGAACCAGCTCGACGCGGTCGCCGCGACGAGACCCGTCACGGACGCGTAATTGCTGTCGGCGGGGCTCGCGCTCGCCGCCAGCCTCACCTGGGGCTTCGGCGACTTCCTCGGCGGCGTCAAGAGTCGCGTGCTGCCGGCGCTCGTGGTGATGGCCGCCTCGCAGCCGTTCGGGCTGGCGGTGCTGGCGGTGATGGTGGCCGTGCGCGGCACGGCGCCGCCGGGGCCGGAGGTGGCGTGGGCGGTTCTGGCCGCGCTGCTCGGGACGATCGGGCTGGCCGCCTTCTATCGCGGCATGGCCGTGGGCGCGATGGGTGTCGTCGTGCCGATCGCAGCGGTCGCCGCCGGCTTCCCGGTGATCTGGGGGCTCGTGCAGGGCGACAGCGTGAGCGTCCTCCAGGAGGTCGGCTTCGCCGCGGCGCTCGGCGGCAGCCTGCTCGCGTCGCTCGAGCGGGGCGCGGTGGGTACGCGCTTCGCCGCGGGTGCGGGCTGGGGGCTGCTCGCGATGCTCGCATTCGGCGGCTATTACGTGCCGTTTCATGCGGCGGCGCAGCACGACTGGCTGTGGCCGTCGCTGATCTTCCGGATCACATCGGTCACGCTCGTCTGGTCGGTGGTGCTCGCGCGGCGCGTCCGGCTCGGCGGTCTGCGCCCGCAGCTCGCGGCCCTCGCCGCGATCGGACTGCTCGACACGGGGGGCAACGTCTTCTTCGCAGCCGCGTCGTCGACGCACGGACTGCTGAGCGTCGTCTCCGTGCTCGCGTCGCTCTACCCCGTGATCACCGTGCTGCTTGCGCGCTTCGCGCTCGGGGAGCGCGTGAAGCTCTCGCAGAGCGCCGGCGTCGTCGTCACGCTCGCCGGCGTCGTGATGATCTCGGCCGGCTAGAGCGGAAGCTCGGCCACCCTCTGCTCGAGCACGGCGCGCAGCTCGCGCACCTCCTCGAGGCAGAGCGCGGCCGGGTCGGCGAGGCTCCAGTCCAGATAGCGCTTGCCCGGAAGAACGGGGCAGGCGTCGCCGCAGCCCATCGTCACGACGAGGTCGGCCCACTCGACGTCGGCATCCGCGAGCGCGCGCGGCGTGCGGGTCGCGACGTCGATGTCGATCTCGGCGAGCGCCTCGACGACGGCGTCGTACACCTCGTCCGCGGGCTCGATGCCGGCCGAGCGTGCCTCGCCGCCGCGGCGCAGGTAAAGCGCCTCCGCGATCGGCGAGCGGCCGGCGTTGTGCAGGCAGACGAAGAGGACGCGAGTCATCCGCCGAGCGCGTCGCGCAACGCAGCGACCGCGTCGGGCACGAGCCGGTAGAAGGACCACGTGCCGCGGCGGCTCGCCTCGACGAGGCCCGCCTCGCGCAGGACACGCAGATGGTGCGAGACGGTCGGCTGCGAGAGCTCGAGTGCGGCGACGAAGTCGCACACGCAGACCTCGTCGGCGACGGCCAGCCGGTTGACGATCGCGACCCGCGCCGGATCGGCAAGCGCCTTGAAGCGCAGCGCGAGCGTGTCCCGCTCGGCCGGGGCCAGCACCGGGGTGTCGGGGCCGCAGCAGAGCGCGGGCAGAAGAGGCAGGGCTTGCATCGACTCCTATCAATGTAACATCATCGACGTCCATGGGAACTATGTATCCAAGACACGTTAGGCGAGAAATGTACTTGACACACGTACGTGTCGTAAGTACACTCCCTAGGTATGGGAGCACGTCAAAGGGACTCGTTCGAGCGCTCGCCTTCGAGCGCTGCGACCTTCACCTACCGGGAGTTCATGGAGCGCTTTCCGGACAACGGGGCCTGCCTGGACTACTTGCAAGAGCGCTTCTATCCCGAGGGGACGGAGTGCCCGAAGTGCGGCAGGCCGTCGAAGTTCCATCGGATCTCTGGACGTTCGGCGTACTCCTGCCAGCATTGCGGCCACCACGTCTACCCGACCGCTGGGACGATCTTCGAGAAGACGACCGTCAACCTCCAGCTTTGGTTCTACGCGATCCATCTAATGGCTTCGACACGGTGCGGTATCAGCGCGAAGCAACTGGAGCGCGAGATCGGCGTCTCGAACAAGACCGCGCTCCGGATGTTCCGTCAGATCCGGACGCTGCTCTCGGAGGACGGGGAACCGCCGCTGTCGGGCGACGTGGAGGTAGACGAGACGTTCTACGGCGGCAAGCCGAAGGCGAGTCAGACGCGGGGTATGAGCGGTTCGCAGATCAAGAAGATGGCGGACGCCAAGAAGACCATCGTGCTCGGCATGGTGGAGCGCCGCGGCCGGGTGCGCACCGCCGTGGTACCGGATCGCACGGCGGCGAGCTT
>Ga0208849_1000581_pt1 | contig 32807 bp, 31 predicted proteins | sample NGESurdeep072012_10_FD_184470 | JGI IMG/M metagenome (GOLD analysis project Ga0208849, IMG submission 184470) | Arctic peat soil microbial communities from Barrow, Alaska - NGEE Surface sample 53-3 deep-072012 (SPAdes) | ecosystem: Environmental > Terrestrial > Soil > Wetlands > Peat ... | reverse complement strand
CGCGAACGTCATTTGCATGTCGCTGCGGGCCGCGTCGAATCCGAGCTCTCCGCCGGCCACGAGCATCAGCATCGTGAGACCGAACACGACTCCGGTCGTCGCCAACGCAACGCCCTTGATCGCGGCAAGTCGCTCGCGAGGAAAACACACCAGGCCCGCCGCCAGGGCGTGACGCCAGTTGACGTGCACCCGACCGGGGACCGGGTGCTCCGGCGGCGCCTCCACATGGTGAACACGCACGATGGACCGTGTGGCGTTGACACGAGCCTGGCGGCCGTTGCGGGGGAGATGTCGCCCCCGCCGTACCTCGGTCACCACGGGCGGCTGTGTCTCGCTCCACGACGGGCTCGAGTGGTCGGAGTGGATGTCGGTCATGTGGTCCGCGTGTGCACGTGCATGCTCGGAACCGCCCCCGGGGAACCACGAGACGAACGCCGAACCCTCGGGACCGGCCTCAGAACCTGTAGTAGATGAACGGCGCGACACCCTGTGGCCCGAGCGTCGTGATGGCCAGAAGAACAACCCCCAGTATGGCCCCTTGCACCACCCAGGGCTGACCGGCGAACTCTCGCTGGGCACGGCCGCCGAGGGCCGGGGGGAGGTACTGCAAGGCCACCGCGCCCACCACGGTGATCACGACCAGGGGCGTCACGAGCGGAGCGCGACCCCAGGCGCTGAACAGCCGGCCGAGCAAGGTGACCGCCGTCGAGAACGAGTCAGCCCGGAAGAACACCCAGCCCAGACACACGATGTGGAAGGTCACGACGCGCTGCACCCAGACCCGGACCCTGCCGTCGGGCAGGGGGTCGAGACCGGCGGCAACCCGGTTGGACCGGCGCAGATGCCCCACCACCTGCCCCGAGCCGTGGATCGTGCCCCAGGCCACGAACGTCCACGCCGCCCCGTGCCACAGGCCTCCCAGGACCATCGTGATCATGATGTTGCGGGCCACGGTCCAGCGCGAGCCCCGACCTCCTCCCAGGGGGATGTAGAGGTAGTCGCGCAACCAGCGGGACAGGGTCATGTGCCACCGCCGCCAGAAGTCCTGGAGGTTGCGCGCCGTGTAGGGCGCGTCGAAGTTGTCGGGGAACCGGAAGCCGAGGAACATGGCCAGTCCGATGGCGATGTCGGTGTACCCGCTGAAGTCCGCGTAGATCTGCACGGCGAAGCCGTAGATCGCGAACAGGATCTCGAGCGCCGAGTGTTGGTGCGGCGCCGAGAACACCGGGGTCACGATGGCCGAGTCGACATACGAGGAGATGACGACCTTCTTGAACAGGCCCCCCGCCACCAACCACGCAGCGCGCCCGAAGTCGATCCGGGCCGGGTCGCGCCGGCGCCGGATCTGAGGGAGCAACTCCTCGCCCCGCACGATGGGGCCGGCGATGAGGTGCGGGAAGAAGGACAGGTAGACCGCCAGGTCGACGGCACGAGCGGGCTCGAGTTGGCGGCGGTACACGTCGATGACGTAGCTGAGCGCCATGAAGGTGAAGAACGACACACCCACGGGCAGCGTCACCTCGAGCAGGGGGAGAAGCCTTCCGGTGCCCAAGGTATGGAAGAGATTGTCGACGTTGACGGCCACGAAGCCGTAGTACTTGAACCATCCCAGAATCCCGAGCAGGGCGGCGACGCTGCTCACCAGGGCGAAGCGCCGGTGACGCGGGTCTTCGAAATGGTGCACGGCGGTGGCCCCGACGTGCGCGGTGACAGTGACGGCGGCCAACAGGAACACGAAGCGCCAGTCCCACCAGCTGTAGAAGACGTAGCTCGCGGCGATCATGGCCAGCTTCCACACACGCGGATACGGGTTCAGCAGCCAGTTCGCCGTGAAGACCACGGCGAAGAAGATTGCGAAGTCGATCGTGGGGAACAGCATGCGTGGAAGTCACCCGCTGTTCAGAGAGGACGCACTCCGGGGTCACGGGGCGTTACGAACCCCGCGGAGGCTAGTGCGGTCCCGACGCGCCGGGGCGCCGCCGGGAACCGCCCAGGTCAGCTGCGTGCTTTGAGTGCCTCGATCAGCTTGGGCACGACCTTGTGGACGTCACCGACGATGCCGAGGTCCGCCACCGAGAAGATGGGGGCGTCCTGGTCCTTGTTGATGGCGATGATGTTCTTCGAGCCCTTCATGCCCACCAGGTGCTGGGTGGCGCCCGAGATGCCGCAGGCGATGTAGACGGTGGGCTTCACGGTCTTGCCCGTCTGGCCGACCTGGTGCGAATACGGAACCCATCCGGCGTCCACGATGGCGCGGCTGGCGCCGGCAGCCCCGTGCAGAAGCTTGGCCAGGTCTTCGATCATGGCGTAGTGCTCGGCGCCGCCGAGACCCCGGCCTCCCGACACCACGACCTCGGCCTCGTCGAGCTTCGGTCCGGTTCGCTCCTCGGCATGGCGGGCGAGGACCTTGGCCCCGTCGGTGGCACCGAGCTCGGGCACGGTCGCCGCCGCGACCTGGGCCGCTCCTCCGCCGGCGGGCTCAGCGGCAAACGACTTGGCCCGCACCACGAAGATCCAGGGATGGTCACCGGTGAACCGGGCCGTCGCCACCTGGGCGCCACCGAACATGCCGTGTTGCGAGCGAACCTCGTCGCCCTCGGTGGTGAGGTTCACGACGTTGGTGATGACCGGCGCGTCGAGCCGCACCGACAAGCGCGCCGCGATATCGCGACCGTCGTAGCTGGCGGGGATCAAGATGACGTCGGGTCGGTTGCCCGCGGCCACCAGCGACGCGATGGCGCCCGCCACCGGGGCGCCCGGCAACGAGTCGCCGAGATCGCCCACGTCGTAGACCGTGGTGGCCCCGTGATTGCCGAGTTCTGCCGCCAACGCGGCGGTGTCGGCCCCCCACGCCACCGCTTCGGTGGTCCCGCCCATGGAACGTGCCTGGGTGAGCAGTTCGAGGGTGGTGCTGGTGGGCTTGCCCTCGGCGGACTCGGCGAGGACCCAAACCTTGTCGATCGACATTCTCTTCTCCTGGGGGTACGTGCGAGATCAGTGGGGCCGGCGGCGCTCAGCCGGCTCAGACCAGCTTGAGCTGCTCGAGGAACCGGACGATGTTCTCGTGGCCCTCGCCTTCGTCGACGACGATCTCACCGCCGCTGCGGTCGTCGGCGGCGGTGACGTCGGTGACTTCCGAACGCGCCCCGGCCGCGCCGACCTGCCCGGCATCGAGGCCGAGGTCGGCCACCGTCAGCTGATCCACGGGCTTGGACTTCGCCGCCATGATTCCCTTGAACGACGGGTAACGGGGCTCGACGACACCGGCGGTGACCGTCACGACAGCGGGCAGCGGGCAGTCGACCTCGTCGTAGCCGGCCTCGGTCTGACGCTCGACGTGCACCCGGCCGTCGCCGACCGACACCTTCTTGGCAAAGGTCACCGACGGGAAGCCGAGCAGCTCGGCCACCTGGACCGGCGTGGTCCCGGTGTACCCGTCGGTGGACTCGGTGGCGGCGATCACGAGGTCGGGTTGGGCCCGTTCGATGGCCTTGGCCAGGACCTTGGCCGTCGACAGGGCATCGGATCCCTTGAGGGCGTCATCACTGACGAGAATCGCCTTGGCTGCGCCCATGGCGAGGGCGGTCCGGAGGCCCGAGGTCTCGCCCGCCGGGGCCATCGAGACCAGCGTGACGTCCCCTCCGCCCGAGGCTTCGGCGAGTTGCAGGCCCATTTCGACTCCGTAGGCATCGGAGTCGTCCATGATCAGCTTTCCCTCCCTGACCAGGGTGTGGGTCTGGGGATCGAGGGTCTGGGGGGCGGCGGGATCAGGGATCTGTTTCACACAGACGACGACGTTCATGGCCTCGATTGTTCCCGAGAACCCGCCGTTCGACCAATCCGTCATGGGAGCCCGGGGGGCGCCGGACCCCGGTGTCGGGGCCGCAACCCTCAGTGCCGCCCCAGGTGGCCGAGGGTGTCGGTGACCGAATCGGTGATCACGATGTCCACCCCGGCGGCGACGACGGAGTCGATCTCCCCGGGGCTGTTCACGGTCCACGTGGCGATGGCCAGGCCGCGCCCGTGCGCGTGGGCAACGAGCTCGGGGGTCACCTGCGAGTGATGGGGATGCAGCGCCACGCACCCCAGTGCGCCCGCCGTGTCGAGCCCCGACACGGCGTCGAGGGCGGGGTGCACCAGGAGCCCGAGCGCGGCGTCGCCGTAGGAGCGCCCTACCGCAGCCAGTGCGTCGGGCCAGAACGACGACACCAGGATCCGGGCCGGCCACCGATCAGCCCCGGGCGCCTGAGGAGCTGCCTCGGCCTGTCGGGCCAGGAGCGACGCGACGCCCGACGCCACCAGGTCGGCGGGGTCGTACCCGGGGTCGGTGGGGATGTTCTTGATCTCGACGTTGACGATGGCACCCCCACACACCGCCAGCGCGTCCGCCAGTGTGGGCACCCACGCCGGGAACTGGTCGTGTCGGCACTCGTGGATCAGTCCCGCACCGGGGATCTCGGCGTCGTGATGGACGACGAGCTCGCCCTCCGCGCTCCGCCGCACGTCGAGCTCCACCCCGTCGGCCCCGAGAAGCAGGGCGGCGGAGAACGCCTCGAGGGAGTTCTCGCGCCACGGACCGCTCCCGCCCCGATGCGCGAGGACTGCCACGGGGTCGCCGGGCCGTCGTCGAGGCCAGCGCGCCGCCGTGGGTTCGGATTCTCCGGATCGGCTCCCCACGTGTCGAACGATAGGCACACGCCCCGCGCCCCCATGACGAGGAGGGCGAGAATGCATGGACAGCGCCACGCAGCGGACACTGCACCAGGACGCTGCCCATGCCTCGCCTTTTCCTGCGAAGAATCGGGCGTCCAACCAGACGGGGCCTTGGGGGAACCGCAGTGCCGTTTGACCGCCCGACGCCACCGTACGCCCGACCCCCGGGGCCGCCGAGCGGGGTTCCACCTGCCAGAGGGCGCGAGAAAGCACCTACGAGGCACAACGCTAGCTGGAGTATCGGTTTCTGACCTGGGCTAACACCCAGGGTGAAGCGGATGGCGAGTTCCGTCGCATTCCATGGCATGGCCTGCGATACCGAGGGCCGAGCGGGGCCGAGCGAGGGTGGCCGGGACACGGGAGCGACTTCGAGGTCCTCATCGTGTCTGGGGCGCTACCGTGCCCCGCCAATCCCTGGGCGCTCCTGGTGCCATGGAGGTGCACCGACCCCCCGGAACTACCCGTTGCTCACGGTACGCCCACCCGGCGCAATCCGCAACGATGAGCAGTGGATCATTTGAGATCCCAGAGAGTGGGGCCAGCGTTACAGCCTGCAAATAGCGTCATGACCGATGGGTCGTTGTCGTTCCTACCGATACCTCCTGCAGCCGACCGTCCCCCAGCGGACTCGCTTCGAGGCGCTGCTCCGCCACCAGTGCGAGCTCTACAACGCCGCCCTCGAGGAGCGCCGAGGGGCCTGGAAGTGGGAGCGGCGTTCTGTTTCCTACATCGACCAGAGCCGAACCCTCACCACCTTGCGAGAACCGCGCCCCGAGATCTTCGAGCACGGCGTGACCGTCTGTCGGGGAACCCTGAAGCGCCTCGACAGGGCCTTCGGGGCCTTCTATCGACGGTGCCGAGCGGGGCAGACTCCGGGCTTTCCGAGGTTCAAGTCGTCCCGGCGCTGGGACTCGGTCCAGTGGGAAGACACTCACGGCTGGGGTCTCAACACTGAGAGCCGTCGGCTGCGTCTGCTCGGCATCGGCGAGGTCAAGGTCCGTCTCCACCGAGAGGTCCGGGGCACCCCCAAGGCCATCACGGTGGCTCGCGAAGGGCGGCGATGGTGGGTGACCGTGCGTTGTGTGGACGTCCCAACCACGCCGCTGGCCGCCACAGGCAGCCACGTGGGGATCGATCTCGGGGTATGTGCCCAGGTGGCGACCAGCGGCGGCCAGCTCGTTGTCGATGGACGCTACGGACGCAGAGCCAGCGCCCGTCTGGCTGGCGCCCAGCGCGAGCTGGTGACCAAGCGACGGGGATCGCGTCGCCGGGAACGCAGTGTCGAACGGGTGGCCGCCGCGCACCGGAAGGTCCGGAACCAGCGCAAGGACCTGGCCCACAAGCTGTCTCGGGAGCTCGTCAACCGCTACGACCTCATCGTCCACGAGGACCTCAAGATCGCCAACATGGTGCGTCGCCCTCTGCCCCGACAGGGTGAGGACGGCGCCTACGAACCCAATGGAGCGGCGGCCAAGGCCGGCCTCAACCGCTCCATCTCAGACGCCGGGTGGGGACAGCTACTGCAGCTCATCGCGTACAAAGCGGAAGACGCTGGTCGCGAGGTCATTGCCGTGGACCCCCGCCACACCTCACAGCGGTGCTCGTCTTGCGGGCACCTCGACAGGGAGAACCGGCGAACTCAGGCCGAGTTCCGGTGCCGGGCGTGTGGTCACGAGGCCCACGCCGACGTGAACGCGGCCATGAACATCTTGCGGGCCGGTAGGGCCCGACAGGCTTCGGCCTGTGACGGGTCGGCAAATTGACCCACTACCCAACGATGAGTCATTTCGGCATCTCATGCGGCGGGGCGTGGGACCTGGACAGGCCGTCCCATACGCCCCGCCTTGGGCGCCCCAGGGGGGGTCGAGGGACGCCCAGAACCACGGTACGCCCGGTTGCGGGAGGAGTCCACGGAATCCCTGACATGCGCACGCTCGTTTTGCCAACGCACAGAGCCCTGATTCCTTCTCATAGGCGACGAGCCAGGAGTCAGGGTCCTTGACCCATTTGATTAGGTGGCCAGGGGTAGCCACGAGGCCAAAGCCCTCGCTCTCGGCCATCTGCTCGGCTTGCGCTCGGTTTCCAGGTACTCGCTCAAGGAGTCCGCTCGCATAGATGCGCTGGATCACGTCCGGGCATCGTGATCCCCTGAAACCTTGTCGTGCCCTGTTGCCCACATGACCGCCAACGGCCTATGCGGGTGTGTCGCCAGGCTCCCCGATCTTCGGCTTCCGGTGCTTCCTCGACAGGCCCTTGGGGTTCACCTTCAGGGCGCGGCGACCCGCTCTTCGAACTCCCCCTCGGTGGGCTGGTCGGGTTGGCCAGGGTCGTTACGGCGCCGCGGCAACATGGGCGTCCGACCGCCGACCCTCGCATCGAGCGGAGGTGATGGATGATCCCGAACCGACCGACACAATCTCTGCAACGCTTGTTGCCCGTGGCGACGGTGGCAGGTGCACCCTATTTCGAGCATTTCCCCGCCATTCCCTGGTCTTTGAGCCCCTCCGGATCTTCTTCGCGCTTGCAGGGGTGAGCGCTTGGGAGTAGCTTCACATTCACCGTTTCCCGTGGCGGCCAACCCCTGTGGCCTGCCAAGTGAACGGGTTCACAAGGAGCGGACGGTCAGAAGCGCCCGGAACTGGACCGTACCGGAGGAGGTAATCGTGGCACTCATGTGGAACCGCTCGGTCGAATGGGATGCCGACGACTGGCGCAAGGTTGCGGCCTGTCGGTACACCGAACCCGACCTCTTCTTCCCCGTCGGCACCACCGGGCCGGCGATCGACCAGATCGAAGCGGCCAAGCGGGTATGTCGGGCGTGTGAGGCCATCGAGCCCTGCCTCGAGTTCGCCCTGGCCACCAACCAGGAATCAGGCATCTGGGGTGGCACCTCGGAGGAGGAGCGCCGCAAGCTCCGCAAGGCGTGGCTCGCCGCCCGCCGACGCGCCTCGTAGTCACCTAAAAACGCACGCACAACCGATTCGGCCCCGGAGCCATTCCGGGGCCGTTGCGCGTCGGGTATCAAGGCGGTTCCACCGCACCCTCGGTATCCTCGATTGACGAGGAACGCGTCGGCCTCTCCGCACTGCACTTCCCCTCGGTGAGAGGTACCGCTCCTCGCTGAGAGGTGCCGTCATGCGTGACGCGTCGAGTGGGCAACGGCTCGGCACCAGATGGGTCGACCGCTCCATGCGGACCAAGGGGCTCGTTGTCATCGCCGTCCCCATCGCCATCCTCTTCATCGTGCTCGGATCCACGTCGTGGTTCACCCACGTCGACAACCGGGCCCAGGACGTAGCCAGCACCTCCCGCCAGATCGTCGACGCCGCCACCACGCTCGAGAACAGCCTCCTGTCGGCGCAGACGAGCCTCGGTGACTACCTCCTGAGCGGGGACCGGTCGTTCCAGACGTCCTACGCCAGGGCGGAGACGGCGGTCCCCCCCCAGCTCGGCCAGCTCGAGGTGTTGACCCTGGGCTCGGGGACCGGAGCGCTCTCGGGCCGGGCCATCCAGCGCGACACCGACCACCTCGTGGCGGCATTGGCCCGCCTCAAACACCAACAACCCTCCCCGACGCCGTCGACTGCGGTGCGCGCCCTGTTGCAATCGGTCAAGGCCCAGACCGACACGCTCCGCAGCGACATCTCCTCACTCACGAGTCGCCAGAGCGCCATCATCGTGAGCCAGCAGTCCGACATCCACACCTCGAACATCGTCCTGCCCGCCATCGTGATCGCCGCCGTGGTCCTGGCGCTGGCGGGCGGCGTCTTGGTGTCGCAGCTGTTCACCACCGGTGTGGTCCGCCGACTACGTCGCCTCGAGCGAGCCACCGAGGAGCTCGAGCGCGGCGAGACACCTGCCGAGGTGCCCAGCGGGCGCGACGAGATCGGCCGGCTCTCGGCGCGGCTGCTCGACACCACCGCCCAATTGCGCGAGCGAGCCGAAGAGCGCGACCGCGCCCGAGCCGAGCTCGAGAACATCCTCACCGCCAGCCCGATCGTGTCGTTGCGCTACGACGTCGGCACCCAGCGCTTCTCCTATGCCAGCCCCAACATCGACCGGCTCTTCGGGATCTCGGCCGAAGACGCCATCGCGTCGCCGAGTCGGATCATGGAGCGCTTCCATCCTGATTCGGCCGACCATCTGCGCGAGGCGCTGGTCGAGGGCACGGCGCACAACGGGGAACGACGCGAGATCCTGCTGCGATTCCGGCGCGACCCGGCCTCGGAAGACTGGCGCGAAGCCGAGGCCGTGTACACCCTGGAATGGGGCCCCTCCGGGGAGCTCGAAGGGCTCGTCGCCTACCTCGTCGACGTGTCGGATCGCCATGTGGCGCAACGGGCCGCCGACGAGCGTCGGTTCCTGCTCGAGTCCATCTTCCACGCATCACCCGACACCATCGTGGTACGCGACATCTCGGGACAGGTCGTCCTCGGCAGCTCGCCCCTGGCGGACGTGATCGGGACCACCGACACCGTGCGCGACGACCTGGACCGCGACGTCCTCGACCAACTCATCGCCCGATGTGTCGCCGGCGAGCAGAGCCCCGATCCGGTGGTGACCACGGGACGGCTCCCCGGGGGTGAGCTCCGCACCTACGAGACCAGGGGCCGCCCCGTCTTCGACCACAACGGCCGCGTCACAGGCACCGTCACGATCTCGCGCGACGTGACCCAGCGGATGCACCTCGAACAGTCACTGCGCCACGCCTCGGTGGCCGCCGAGCGTGCCAGCCAGGCCAAGAGCGAGTTCCTGTCGCGGATGAGCCACGAGCTGCGCACTCCTCTCAATGCCATCCTCGGCTTCGCCCAGCTGCTCGAGATGGACGAGCTCCCCGCGGAGCAGGCCTCGAGCGTCGACCAGATCCAGGTGGCGGGACGCCACCTGCTGTCACTAATCAACGAGGTTCTCGACATCTCGCGCATCGAAGCGGGCCGGGTCAGCCTGTCCACGGAACCGGTCGAGGTCAGCGAGGTCCTCGACGAGGTGACCACCCTGCTCGCCCCCGTGGCCGAAGCGGCGGGCATCGAGCTCTCCGTCGACATCGACGGGTCACGGGTGCTGCGCGTGCGTGCCGATCGGCAGCGACTCCTGCAGGTCCTGCTCAACCTCGGCTCCAACGCCGTCAAGTACAACACCCGGGGCGGTTCGGTGGCGTTTCGCACCAGCGTGGCCGACGGTGATCGGGTGCGATTCGAAGTGCGGGACACCGGGCCCGGAATCCCACACGAGAAGCAGGACCAGTTGTTCGTGCCGTTCTCGAGGCTCGGAGCCGAGCGTTCCGCCGTCGAAGGCACCGGCGTCGGCCTGGCGCTGTCGAAACAGCTCGTCGAGGTCATGGGAGGCGTGATCGGCGTCGACTCCTATCCCGGGCACGGGTCGACGTTCTGGGTCGAGCTCCTGGCGGCCGACCCCTCGCTGGCCAAGGTGAGCGCGCCACCGGTCGGCCCTGCACAGAAGCAGTCCTCACCGAGAGCGGCTGTCGACCATGGCCCCAACGGCAAAGAGCCGGTCCACGCCCAGGGCACGGGCGTGATCGTGCTCCAGATCGAGGACAACCCGTCGAACTCCGCCCTGGTCGAGCAAGTACTCGCCAAGCGTCCCGGCGTCCGGTTGATTTCAGCGGGAGAGGGCCGAGCGGGGCTCGAGCTCGCCCGGCAACATCGCCCTGACCTGGTCCTTTTGGACCTCCACCTGCCAGATCTGCCGGGTGACGAGCTTCTGCACCGGCTCAAGGCCGTGCCTGAGTTGGCCGACACAAAGGTAGTCGTCGTGAGCGCAGACGCCACGCCGAGCAGGATCAGGGAAATGCTCGACCTCGGGGTCGAGGGTTATCTGACGAAGCCGGTGGACGTCGAAGCTCTGCTTCGACTTGTGGACTACGAGATCGGAGCCAAGCAGGGTGAGCCGGAGTGAAGAGTTGTCGCTGGGTGCGCAGGTGCTCGTCAACGACGACGTGCCCCGGCTCTTCGCGCCGGGCACAGCCACCGGAAGAACCCTGACGATCAAGCGGGACACCATGCAGGGGCGGTCGTGGGGGGCACCTCGACCAACGGGACGGGATGACGTGCGACCGGAGGTATCTCTGTGACTGTGACGCTGCCCGACGAGGATCACATGGTGCTGGTGGCCGAGGACGACATGGCCAGCCGCACCGCCACCCGGCTGTTTCTCCAGCGGGTGGGCTATCGCGTGGGCGAGGCCGCCGACGGGCCCGGCACGCTGCGCGAGGCAAGTCTCGGCAGTTACGACCTGGTCGTCTTGGACCTCGGGCTTCCGGGACTCGACGGTGAGGAGGTGCTGGCACGGCTGCGCCGCGACAGCGCCTTGCCCGTCATCGTCCTCACCGGTCGCTCCGAGGAGTCCGAACGCGTGCGCGTCCTGAACCTCGGAGCCGACGACTACGTGGTGAAGCCGTGCTCGTTGCCGGAGCTCGACGCCCGTATCCGGGCGGTCCTGCGCCGGGGCCAACCGACCCAGTCGACGAACCAGATCGAGCACGACGGGCTCGTGATCGACCGAGCCGCGCACCGGGTCATGGTGAGCGGGACTGCGATCGAGCTCACGCCCAAGGAGTTCGACCTGCTGGCATTCCTGGCCGCCACGCCCGACCAGGTCTTCACGCGCGAAGAGCTGCTCGAGCACGTGTGGGGTTCGACCCAGGAGTGGCAGGACCCCGCCACGGTGACCGAGCACATCCGACGTCTGCGCCTCAAGCTCGAGCCCGAAGAGAGCAGCCCGCGCTGGCTCCACACCGTGCGCGGGATCGGCTACCGCTTTTCGGTGGGCGCCGACGATTGAGCCTGCGGCGTGAGGGTCGTCGACGGCGGGCACGCGACGATCACACCCGGAGAGACCGACTGCGATCCCTCCTTCAGCGGTGCGGTCCCCGATGCGGGCGCGGGAACCGGGACCACCGAGGGCTGCTCCGGCAAGGCCACCGTGTCCACGACACTGCGATCGGCACCGACAAGCTGCACGCTGCCCTGCACGACATCGGGTCCTGTGCCTCCAGAAGCGACGTCCGGGGATACACGGTGGGCGAGGACGGCGATCCCGCCCACTGGTGCCATCTGATCGGTGGCCCCGTCGGGGAAGGTCATCCGCACCGAGCTCACGTCGCCGGACACCTCGACCGCCACCCACCACACGGGGTCGCCTTCACTCACCCCGAAGACCCCGGGCACGAGGGCCAAGGGCTGGGTCTGCGCGCCCGGCGTCGTGACGGTGGTGGTGGTCGACGATGCGATCGTGGGCGCCGTGACCGCCGGGCCTGGGCCCGACGGCGCGTTGGAGCCGGCGCTGGCGCCTGAGCCCCCGACGGCACCCCCCTCAGGCGACATGACGCACTGCGGGGACGAGATCGCACCCTGGCCCACGGCGTCGGCGTCGGACAACTCGACCGTCACGTCCTGGCCCGTCGGACCGACGGGCACGATCATCGACCCCGTCGACCCCGTCGACCCCGTCGACCCCGTCGACCCCGTCGACCCCGTCGGGGAATTGGGGCCGGTCGTCGTCGGTGCCGGTGCCGGTGCCGGTGTCGGTGTCGGCGGCACGAAGCACGACACCCCGCTCTCGGTCTGGTAGACGCGGATGGTCACGCCGTCGGTGGTGGTGCGGATGAACACCCGCGTCGACGACCCGATGCCGTCGGTCGCCGAGCTTGAGCCGCCCGACACGTCGGGACACATGGCCAGGGGCCCGGCCGACGACGGACCCGATAACCCCGGTGCCCGTGTCGCCGCCGAGCCGTTGGCCGGGGTCCGAGACCCCGTGGCGCGAGCCGCCAGCGGGCCGGGCGAGGCCGCCGCCTCGCCGAAGTACCCGCCCGCGGCGCCGACGAGCAGCGCCAGCGCGGCGACACCTGCCAGCACGCGTTGGCGTCGGCGGGTCGAAGATGCCAGGCGACCGGCCAGGTCACCCCAGTCCGCTCCCCGCGCCGGTTCGTGTCCGGCCCGGTGGACCAGGGCGTGATGCAGCCGGGCCTCGATGTCCGAAGGATGTCCGGATGAGGACCCCATGTCATCGGTCATGTTCAACCACCTCTCGCAGGCGTTCGAGCCCCCGGTGCACGAGCGACGCTACGGTGCCGGGCCGACACCCGAGGGCGACGGCGATGTCGGCATCGGGCAGATCGGAGTAGTACCGGAGTACCAACGCGGCACGTTGCCGGTAGGGAAGAGTGGCGAGCGCAGCGCCGAGCACGTCGGCATCGTCCGATCGCCGTTGTTCGGCGGCGCCGTCGACCACGACCAGGCCTTCGAGGTCGCCGGGTCCCGACGCCTCGGTCCGCCCGGCCACGACATCCGGTCTGGGCGCCCGGGACCGTTCGCGCCAGGCGCGCCGGTGGTGCGAGCGACCGGCATTGACGACCGAGCGGTGCAGGTACGGACGGGGGTCCCGGACCCCTCCCCAGTGCCGGTGCAGGTGCACGAAGGCGTCCTGGACCAGATCTTCGGCGATCTCGGGTGAGTCGACGAGGACACGCGCCAGTTGCACCATGGCGGCGAAGGACTGCAGGTAAAGCTCGGCGAACGAGGCTGGTGACCGGTCGCCGGCCGGGGGTCCGGAGCCGCAGGCCTCGAGGCCCGACGGTCCCGCGGCTCGAGGTGCCTGCGTCGGGCCCGACCCGCGCTCCTCGGGCTCGTCGGGCCCAGACTCGGTCACCACGACCCCCGGATGCGATGCCATCGCCTGTTTAGACGCACGGCGGGCCGGAAATCTTGCACCGCCCGGAGGATTTCAGAGCGACGAGGCGTCGTGCGTGGATTTCTGGACCGGGAGGTCGATGGTCACCACGGTCCCCCCGTTGCTCTGCATGACGATGGACCCTCCGAGCTGGCTGGTGACGAGGTCGCGGACGATCGAGAGTCCGAGGCTGGTGGTGTGGTCGATGTCGAAGCCCTCGGGAAGACCGCATCCGTCGTCGCGGACCTGCAGGGTGAGGTGATCGGCATCGTGGGCCAGCACCAGCTCCACGTGCCCGACCGCCTCGCCGTCGCTGTCCCCGATGAATACGGAGTCGCCACCCACAGACGGAAACGCATGCTCGACGGCATTCTGTAAGAGCTCGGCCAGGACCACGGCCAGTGGCGTGGCGACGTCGGCGGCCACCTCCCCCACGTCACCGTTGACCCGGATGCCGATGTTGTCCCCCGACACTACCGAGTCCTCCGCCATCCGGACCAGGGAGCCGACGATCTCGTCGAAGGGGACCTCGTCGCCGGGCTCGCGGGACAGGATCTCGTGGACCAGCGCGATGGAGCGGACGCGGCGCTCGGCCTCGCGCAAGGCCTCCTGGCCCTTGCCGGGCTCGAGACGACGGGCTTGGAGGCGGAGCAACGACGAGATCGTCTGCAGGTTGTTCTTGACCCGGTGGTGCACCTCACGGATGGCGGCGTCCTTCGACAACAGCAGGCGGTCCAGTCGCCGCAGGTCCGTGACGTCGCGCAGCAGGACCATGGCCCCGGTGACGGTGTCTTGTTCGAGCAGGGGGGTGCACTGCATCAGGACGATGACGTCGGGGCGACGCTCGACCTCCTCGGTGACGGGGCACCCGGCACGCAACGCCCAGTCGAGCGCGGCGTCATCGATCCCCAACTCCGAGAGACGCCTTCCTTCGACCACGTCGCTCACGCCCATGCGGTGCAGGGCGCTCATGGCGTTGGGGGACGCGTAGCGGACCTGGCCGTCGGGCTCGACGAGGACGAGGCCGTCCCCGACACGCGGCGCGTCCTCGGAGGTGTAGTCCTCACCCATGAACGGAAAGTCGCCCACGGCCACCATGTGGGCCAGACGTCGGTACAGGTCGCGGTAGACCCGTTCGAGGCGACCCGGGCGCCGGTCCTCGAGTGGTGCCACCCGGACGATCACCGCCATCGGGTCACCACCCTGGCGCACGGGCACGCACTCGAGCTGGGCGGTCTCGGGGACGGCCGGCACCTCGCCGGTGTCGCGGGCGTCGGGGTCCACCGACGCCATACGGACGCGCACCGGCACGGGGATGGCCGCCAGGCCCGACGACATCGTCCCCGCCTGGAGGGCCTCGGTGACCACGGGCCAATCCGAGCTCTCCACGATCTGGCCCACGAGGTCGACGCGCAGCAACGTGGCCCACGTGGTGGGCCGGATCTGCCCCAGGACGATCAACTTGGTCCCGTCGGTCCCGCGCACCGGGGCCACGAGCAAGAGGTCCGAGAACGACAGGTCCGAGAGCACCCCCCACGACCCGAGGAGACGCTGGAGATGATCGAGACTGGCGGCGTCGAGCCCCGTGTGAAGAGCAGCCAGCTCCCCCGGGGTCTTCATGATGCGACCGCCGTGGTGGCCACGGGGACGTCGCGGGGGTGCCGGGCCCGGAACGCTCGCAGCGAGCGAACGTCCAGGGCGTCGAGCATGTGGGCCAGATCCGCGGTCCGGGACGCGACGTCGGTGAGCCCGTGTGCATCGGACGCCGTCGTCAGGGGGACGCCGGCGGCGGCGAGACGAGCCAACAACCCCGGCGCCGGATAGGACTCGTCCGCGGGCTTTCGCCATCCCGCCGACGAGAGCTCGGCGGCCATACCCGAGCTCAGGGCGGCTTCGACCAGCCGGTCCCAGCACTCCTCGGGAGCCACGGGCCGGTGGCCGGCCGCCTTCACGAGGTCGGGGTGGGCGAGCACGTCGCACGCCCCGGTGGCGGCCAGCTCCTCGATGGCGGTCACGTAGTCGCCCCAGGCCGCATCGACGTCACGGACCGACCACTGGTCCATCGAGACCTCGTCGTCGATGTCGTCGAAGCGCCAGGCACCGATCCAGTGGACCGATCCCAGCAACACGTCGAAGGGGTAGCCGGCCAGCAGTCCGACGACGTCGTCCATCCGCCCCCGGTAGTAGTCGACCTCGAGGCCGAGCACCACGGGCAGGCCCGCCTTCTTGGCTGCCACCACGCATTCCACGTAGGCGTCGAGGTCGGCGCGGGCGTGGTCGTCCCAATAGTCGGTCATCGACGCCCGGAGGGCGGCGTCGGGCTCGTCGTCCCAGAAGCCACGCAGCAACCGGTCGGCCTGGCGGAACCGGAAGAGGTGCTCGGTCAGCGCGATCTCGTGGACGCCCACCGCCTGCGCTCTCTCGCAGTAGGCGGCTACCTCGTCGAGGGTGGGGGCGGTGTCGCGCTGGCCATGGGGCCAGAGGTGCAGGTGGTAGTCAAGCATCGACGGCGTCGGGGGCGTCGCCGCGCTCACCCGCCGCCCGGGGCGGCGGATGACACGGGGCGGATGAGCGTGACGCCGTCTCGGACCGTGGTCTGCACGCACACCACACGCCGGTCGGCCGCCACCGCATCGTTGAAGGCGCGAATGGCACGGGTGTCATCGGTCTGGTCGTTGTCGTCGACCACTCTCCCGCTCCACAGGGTGTTGTCTGCCGCGATGAGCCCACGGGGGGCGAGCTTGGGCAGGACGGCTTCGTAGTAAGCCAGATAATTGGTCTTGTCGGCGTCGATGAACACGAAATCGAACGGACCGTCGAGCTTCCCCACGGTGTCGAGGGCGGGGCCCTCGATCACTTCGATCAGATCCGCGTACGGGCTCCGGCCGATGTGCTTGCGGGCCACCGCGGCGTGCACGGGGCTCAGTTCACACGTGGTGATCCGTCCCCCCGGCGCCAGTCCGGCGGCCATCGACAGCGAGGAGTACCCGCTGAAGGTGCCGATCTCGAGGACCCATGTCGGGCGCAAGGCGTAGACGAGCATCTCCAGGAAGCGACCTTCGAGAGCTCCGACCATCATCTGCGGGGCGCTGAGCGTGGCCTGGGTCTCCTCGGCCAGTTCCCGCAGCAGCTCGCCGGGGGCCGTGGTGTGGGACAGCGCGTAGGCCTCGAGTACGGGGTCGGTGATGTCGGTCATGTTGGTGGTTCCTCCGACCGCATCGTAGGCGCCGGCGCCGGCCCCACGGACCGTCTAGGAGGCGACGAGCGGCCTCACGAGGCGCATGACCCGGTCGAGTGCGCACATGTAGGCCCGGTGGGCGGCGGGAGTCCCGTCGCGCGCCGCTACCGCGTAGGTGGCGTGGAGCCACCGATGGGCATCGATCCCGTCCGCATCCCCGGCGAACCCTTCGTCCTCGTCGATCTCGCACAGGAGCCCGTACACGGCTCGAGCATCGATGATGGCGAAGTCCCGCACTAGGGACTCGATGTAGGTGTCGGGTCCCTCGGACCGATCAGGGTCTCGATGGTCGTCCACGGGGACGAGATGACGAGCCCGACCCCGCTCCTCGTACCCGAGGACGAGCAAGGCGCCGACGCGACCGAAGCGCTGCACGACTGCGGCTCGGGCCGCCGAAGAGGCCTCGGGCCCTCCGAGCAGTGCCAGGGCCGTGGCGGCGTCGGCGAGCACGGTCTCCGCCCGCAACCCGACCTCGTCCGCGTCCTCACTCGCCATGGCTTGTCTGATGAGCTCGGTGGCACGCCGTGTCCGGCTGCCGGGTCGCCGGGCCCGGACACCGGGCTGTGAACACTCGGGCCGCGCATCGGAGCGATCGGGGACGACCACGACCGCTGCCTCAGACAGACCGGTCGTCGAGCACGGATGCCCGGACCGGCACCACGGCGCATCGTCGGCCACCCGGTTGGCGCATGGTCGACCTGTCGTCGTGAACACGAATCCGCACGCTCTGGTGGTCATTGTCGTCGTCATCGACACCTGCACCGGGTCGGCTCTGGTGCCCTTCTCCGGCCGAGTCGTCATGCACGCATGTCGGCATCTCGGGCGCCCTTCTTCATCCAGGGCAACACAATGTCCGGCCAAGAGCACCACTCGGCTCGTGACAGCACGTCGCCGGCGAAACCACGGACCCTGCGAACGCCACCAATGCGTGAGTCCGACACTCAACCCCGGTGGCGCGAATGCCGAGGAGAGTGGAAGCGATCGGTGCGGTCAGAGCCCGACGACCCAGGGGACGACCGACGCGCCCCTCCGGGGATCCCGGGCCCTCATGGCGCCCCGGGGCCACGTCGGGGACCCTCCAGGGCCCCGTGAGGCCGGCCCGCCCACCCCTCGGAGGCCCAGCACGCTCTCGTGCCCAGACCAGGGCTAAGGCCAGGGGCCGGGCAAGCCGATGGAGACCTGGTGATTGAATCGCGCGGCCTGCTCGACATTGCGGTCTGGCTCCCGGATGCGGTCGTCGTCGTCGATGCCTCGGCTCGGTTGATCTGGGCCAACGACGCCGCCGAACGGCTGTTCGGAGTGGACAGCACGCGCCTGGCCGGGACCGACGCACTCGACTTCCTCCACCCCGACGACCAGGAGGTCGCCGCGGTGGCGTTGACGAGCATCCAGGGCAAGACGGTAGGGACGCCGATCGAGCTCCGGGTGAGCACTCCCCACGGGTGGAGGCTCGTCGAGGTCATCGGCGCCAATCTCCTCGACCGGCCCGCCGTCAACGGTCTGGTGCTCTGCCTGCGCGACCTGACCGAACGACGGCGCTGGGAGATCGCCTCCGACGAGGTCGGCAAGTTCCGGGCCATCGTGCACAACGCCGCCAGCGTCATCATGCTGCTGGATGCGGCGGGTCGTGTCGAGTCGGTCTCCGCTGCCATCACGAGAATGCTCGGACTCGACCAGGAGCTCGTCGAGGGCAGGCCGCTGGTCGAGTTCGTCGCGACGCACGATCAGGGCGGCCTGGCCGCAGCCTTGTCCCGCGCCGTGGACGTGCCGTCGTTCAACCGCTCGCCCACCATCGTCGAGATCGAGCTCATGCGACGCGGCGGCGGCGAGTCCGTGCCCTTCGAGTTGAGCATCGTGAACCTCCTCGACGATCCCACCGTGAGGGGGCTGGTGGTGTCGGGCCACGACATCACCGCGCTCCGGGCCACGCGCGAAGCCCTCGACGAGCTCACCACGTTCGACCCGTTGACCGGTCTGGCCAACCGGGTCACGCTCCGGGCGCACGTCGAGCGGTGTCTCGGCAATCCCACCACGGCGGTGGTGTTCATCGACCTCAACGGGTTCCGCCCCATCAACGACGAGCACGGTCGGGCCACGGGCGACGAGATCCTGCGACGGGTGGCGTCGCGTCTCGAGGCGTCGGTGCGCAAGGGCGACGTCGTGGCCCGCTACGGAGGCGACGAGTTCGTGGTGGTGGCCGCCATCCGCGACCCCGAGGAGCTCCGGGCCCTGGCGGCCCGTCTGGCCGAGGGGATCCAGCGCCCGATCGAACTGCCCGAAGGTACCTTTCGACTCACGGCCAGCGTGGGACTCGCCCACCCCGGGCCCGGAGACACCGCCGCCACACTGCTGGGGCGGGCGGACACGGCCATGTACATCGCCAAGCAGCACGCCGAGGGCGGCGGGAACTACCCGTAACGACGACCGCCAGCGACCTCGCTACGAGCCCCACAGCTGTTCGCCCAGCCGCAGCAGGCCGGCGAGGTCGTAGACATCGGTTTCGAAGTAGGGCACGCTCACCAGCGCTTCGGGCACCGTGGCCAGCTCCGCCTGTTGCTCGGCTTCACGTTGGGCGACAACCCGGTAGTCGAGATAGCTCCGGCCGACTTCCGACAGCACCCGCCGGATCTGGCTCACGTCCCCCGAGTGCACCGTGGGCCCGATGGCGTCGGCCAAGGCGTCGGCACCATCGCGCAGCTTCTCGGCCACGGCCGCGCCTTCGGGATCGCGGAGATACGCGGGGAGCACCTTGTTCAAGACGATGGCGCCGAGGTGCAGACGCCGGTCCTTCAGGGCCTGGGCGAAGAACTCCGCCTCCCGGAGAGGCACCGCCTCGAGCGTCGACACCACGATGAACGACGTGCGGCGGTCTGCCATGAGACGGTGGACCGATTTGGCCCGCTCCACGAACCCGTCATACATCGACTGGAAGAGCACGAAGAACTGGGCCACGTCCTCGAGGAACTGCGTGCCGAGGATCCGGTCGGCGATTTGGTAGAAGGGTTTCGAGGCGAAGTTCACGAGCCTCGACCGGTAGGGCACGATGAGCCAGCGCAAGAGCCGGCTGGAGAAGAACTCGGCCATGCGCTCGGGAGCGTCGAGGAAGTCGAGGGCGTTGCGAGTGGGGGGCGTGTCCACGACGATCAGGTCGTAGTTGCCCTCGGAGTGGATCTCGAACAGTCGCTCCATGGCGATGTAGTCGTGGCTCTGGATGAAGCGCGAGGAGATGTTCCGGTACAGCGGATTGGAGAGGATCTCGTCACGCGTGCGGTCGTCGGGGGCGTGCAGCCTGATGAGCGAGTCCCAGGACTCCTTGGTGTCGAGCATGGCCGCCCACAGCTCACCCATGGGCTTCACCCCCGCCGCCAGGAATGTCTCGTCGGGCACCCGCCGCTCGGTGTTCCCAATCCCTTCGAGCCCCAGGGCATCGGCCAGTCGACGGGCGGGGTCGACGGTGAGCACCAGCACCTTGCCTCCGAGGTGCGCCGCCGCCATGGCGGCGGCGGCGGCGGCGGTCGTGGTCTTGCCCACCCCCCCGGGCCCGCACGCCACGACGATCTCCTTCGACGCCAGGAGGCCGTCGAGCGACGCCCCGCGCCCCCCGGTCTTGGGCGTGCTGCGCTTGGCCGTCATGAGCCCAGCTCCTCGCCCAGCGATACCGCCACCTGTCGGAGGGTGCGCAGTCCGTGCAGACGGGTGAAGAGGAACGGCAGGTACATCATGGGCACGACGGGGTCGATGCCCCCGCGCAGGCGCTCGAGGTGCCCGGCGCGCGTGCGGCGCAAGGTCACCGCCAGTCGGGCCGCGTCGAGGACCGGGGCGGGGTCGTCGTGCACGAGTTTCTCGAGCTCGGCCGACACCGCCGGGCTGCACAGCTCGTTGAACACCGTCTCTTCGCTGCGCCCGAAGAGCTCGGGCAGTACCCGGTTCACGATCACCGCCGCCAACTCGACCGACGTCTCGGTTGCCACCTTCCCCGCCAACTCGATGGTCTCGTTGACCGGCATCTCCTCGGGGGTGGTGACGATGACGAGACCGGTCGTGAGCGGATCGGACAGGATCTCGAGGATCCAGTCCGTCTGGGAGCGGATCAAACCCACCTTGACGAGGTCGTTGATGGCCTGCGGGGCGGCGAGCTGGCCCACGATATGGCCCGTCGCCGACGCGTCCACCACCACCAGGTCGTAGTGCTTCTCACGCACCTCGTAGCAGAACTTCCCCACCGTGAGGATCTCGCGGACCCCGGGGGCGGCGGTGGCCACGAAGTCGAAGGCCTTGGCCAGAGGCCCGATCCGACCCACGACCGGTATGCGGAGATTGAGGCGAAGGTATTCGCGCAACGACGCCTCGGTGTCCATCGACATCGCCCACAGCGACGGGAAGACCTCCCGTGCGGCAAAGCTGGTGGGCCCGGTCTCGAAGTAGTCGGCCACGTCACCTTTGGCGTCCATCTCGCACACCAGGGTGCGCCGGCCGTGTTCGGCGGCGTAGAGGGCCAACCCGGCCGCCACCGTCGTCTTGCCGACACCGCCTTTCCCCGTAACGAACAGGAGGCGGCGGTCGAGCAGACCGACCATCGGGCGTTCGACGGTGCTCACGGGTGCAACAACCGCCCCGGCAGGTCAGGGGGCGCCGAAACCGACCCGGCGCTCGTGGGTGGGGGCTCCCACCTCGACGTATGCGACTTTCGCCACCGGAACTGCCACCCGACGGCCCCGGCGATCGGTGAGCCACAACACGCCTGCTTCTTTGCCCAGAGAGGACTCGATGTCAGCGATGAACGCGTCGCGATCCGCGTCCTCGTCCAATTCGATCTCGATCTCCTTGGCGCTCTGCACGATCCCGATGCGCACGTCCACCTGTGTCCCGCTCCTCCGATCGAACCGGCCGGGGCCGGGCGGCCCACGACCATACAGCCGTGAGCCACACTAAGGCCCATGGAGCCAACCCCCGTCGCGCCGACCGAACGGGGTCGTCGCTGGGCGGCCACCATGGCCGGACACCGGGGCCAGGGCCTGCGCACGGCCCATGCCGACTCCTCCGCCGCCCTCGGCACCGAGGGGGAGGTCCCACCCCTCGGTCGCCAAGAACGCGAGGCCGGCGAGGACCTGGTCCTCGCACCCGGGGCGACCCGGGCCGCCGCCGCCGGCCGGCGGGCCACCCCCGAGGAGCCCGACCCCTGGCGCACATGCTTCGAGCGCGACCGGGACCGCATCTTGCATTCCGCCGCCTTCCGGCGCCTGGCGGGCAAGACCCAGGTCTTCGTCTTCCCCGCCGATCACCAGCGCACCCGACTCAGCCACGCCCTCGAGGTGGCCCAGGTGGCCACCGGTATCGCCCAGGCGTGTCGCCTCAACGTGGCGCTGACCGAGGCCATTGCCCTGGGGCACGACTGCGGACACGGCCCCGGTGGCCACATGAGCGAGGACGCCCTGGGGATCTTCCTCCCCAGCGGCTTCGACCACGCCGTGTGGGGCGCGGACGTGTCGGTCGCAGGCCTGAACCTGTGCGAGGAAACGCTCGACGGCATCCGCAACCACTCCTGGTCGCGTCCTGCCCCCGCCACTCCCGAGGGCGAGGTCGTGAGCTGGGCCGATCGCATCGCCTATCTCTGCCACGACTGGGAGGACGCCGTCTCGGCGGGGATCGTGACCCCGGCCCTGTTGCCCGAGGTCGTCCTGGGCCTGTGCGGCGAGAACCGCTCGCAGCAGCTGCGGACGTTCATCGAGGGCACGGTCGAGGCCACCCTCGGCACAGGCAGGGTGGGGATGGGCGAAGAGCTCGCCGAGGCCCTGGCCGCCTTCCGGCGGTGCAACTACGAGCACATCTACCTCCGACCCGCCTCGGTGACCCAAGGTGCGTCGGTGGTGGCGATGTTGCGCGCTCTGGTCGCGCACTTCACCGACCAGCCCAATCTGATCCCCGGCGTCCGAAGTGGCGGCGGCCTCGCCGGCGGTACCGACCTGGCCGTGTTCGAGGCGGTCGCCTACGTGGCGGGGATGACCGACCGCTTCGCCGTGGGCATCGCCGTTTCGGACCTCGGATGGGACCGCGAGCGACTGCCCCGGGGTGTCGACTCCCTCACCGGACGTTGAGCTCCCGGCGATAGATCCGAGCCGGGCCGAGCTCTTCGAGACGGGTGGCCAGGGCGTCGAACGCCAGGGCGGCCTCTCCGCCGGGATCCGACACCCGCACCGGCACGCCGATGTCGCCCCCGACGCGCAGGGCCGGAACGAGCGGCACTTGACCCAGCAACGGAACCTCGAGGTCGTCGGCGAGCGCCTGGCCACCACCGGCGCCGAAGAGCTCGTAGCGCGTGTCGTCGTCGCCGGTGAACCACGACAGGTTCTCGACGACACCGCGCACCGCCAACTTCAGCTTCTTCGCCGCGTAGGCCGATCGTTGGGCCACCCGCTGCGCGGCGGCCTGCGGTGTGGTGACGACCACGATCTCGGTGCGGGGCAGGTACTGGCCCAGCGAGAGGGCGACGTCGCCGGTGCCCGGAGGCATGTCGATCAAGAGGAAGTCCGGCTCGCCCCAGTACGAGTCGACCAGGAACTGTTCGAGCGCCTTGTGCAACATCGGCCCCCGCCAGATCACGGGCTGCTCGTCGGGCACGAAGAAACCCATCGAGAGGCAGCGGACCCCGTGGACCACCGGTGGCACCAGGAGGTCGTCGAGCGCCACGGGACCACGCGTCACGCCCAGCATCTTCGGCACCGAGAAGCCGTAGACATCCGCGTCGAGCAGGCCGACGTCGTAGCCCCGCGCCGCCAGTGCGACGGCGAGGTTCACCGTCACCGATGACTTGCCGACTCCCCCTTTGCCCGACGAGATCCCCACCACCCGGGTGCGGGATCCCGGGGCCATGAAGCGGTTGGGCCGGCCCGCCTCGTGCCCCAGGGGTGCGGGGGGGCCTCCCGGCCCCTGGGTATGGGAATGGCCGCTGGGCCCGGTCCCGACGTGCTCGACAGGCTCTCCCCCGGGCCCGAGTGCCAAGCGACGATGGAGCTCCTGGCGCTCGTCGCCGCTCATGGTGGACAGCTCCACCTTGACCTCGCCTACCCCGGGCAATGCCCCCACGCTGCGGACCACCGAGTCGACGAGCTCGTCGACATCCGGCCACCCGTCTACGGGAAGGGCCACCACCACCGACGCCTGGCGGCGCCCGGACCGGACCGACCGCACCATCCCGAGCTCACCCAGGCCGCGGCGCAGCGTGGGGTCTTCCACGGCCGCGGCGGCGGCGAGCACATCGGCATCGGTCGGAGCCACGGCGCCTCTCTCGGAAAGGGTCCGGCAGCGCGACCAGGGATTACGCCGCGCACAACCGGTAGACTACCGGTGTGCAATCCGGGCCCGATTTCGCTGGGAGCGCCCCCGCCGATCGCAGGTTCTCCGCCGCGGTGGCGGCGGTGACCTCGGCATTCGGGGACCCGACCCGACGCGAGATCTACCTCCATGTCCGGTCGCACCCTGGCGCCACGGCTTCGGAATTGGCGGCCGCGTTCTCGGTGCACCCCAACGTCGCCCGGCACCATCTCGACCGTCTGGCGGCGGGGGGCTACCTCGAGGTGAGCCTGGAGCGCTCCCCCACGGCCGGAGCGGGACGACCGTCGAAGCGCTACCGGGCCGCGGACGGCCCCGGTGGCGATCCCACCTTGGACTTCGCCAACCACCGCGACGACCTGATCGTGGCCCTGCTGGCCGAAGCGCTCGAGTTGCTCGGCCCGGTCGAGGCTGAACGCATGGCGGAGCGACTCGGGGAGAACTACGGGAGGGTCCTCGCCGACCGGATGGAGCCGGGCGAGGGGCAGCGTTCGGTGCGCACCGCCATGCACGCCATCGCCGACGCGCTCACCGCCCATGGATTCGCGGCCCATGCCGAGGACCGCGGGGAGTCGACGGCGGTCGTCGCCGAACACTGCCCGTTCGGCGAGGCTGCCACCCAGCACCCGGTGATCTGCGCCGTGGACCGGGGTCTGGTGCGCGGTCTGCTGGCCGGGCTATGCGGGGAGATCGCCGAGGGACCCATCCCGGTCGTGCTGTCGTCCCGGGCGCGCGGCGACGACGCCTGCGCAGCGCTGGTCTGAGCCCTGGCTCGCCACTACCTCGACCACGCCTCCACCTCCCCCCCGCGTCCCGAAGCGGTGGCGGCCATGGTCGCGTGGTTGGGGTCGTCACGCCGTGACGCCGGCGATCCGGGGCGGGTGCACACCGAAGGTCGGATCGTCCGCTCGACCGTAGAGGAGGCGCGCCAGAAGGTCGCCGTCTTCCTGGGGGTGCGACCGCGACAGGTCGTCTTCACGTCGGGCGGGACCGAGGCGGTGAACGCGGCCACGTGGGGAGCGACCCGGGCCCGACCGGGCCGGCCCACCCTCCTCGCCGATGTCGAGCACTCCTCGGTGCGCGACGCCTCGGGGCGCGCCGGTGACGTCGTGCGCCTGGAAGTCGACGGTCTGGGGCGCATCGATCCCGGCCGTGTCGCCGACGCCCTCGACGATGCGGCACGACACGGACCGCCCGCCGCCCTCGTGCAATGCCAGTTCGCCAATCACGAGGTGGGCACCATCCAGCCCGTGCCCGACGTCGTCGAGATCTGTGGGCGACACGACGTGCTCGTCCATGTCGACGCCTGCACGGCCGCCGGGCACCTCGAGTTGGACCTCGAGGAGCTCGGCGCCGACCTCGTCTCGGTGAGCGCCCACAAGTTGGGGGGACCGCCCGGGGTCGGCGCCCTGGTCGTACGGCGGGGCCTGCGCGTCGAGCCCTTCTTGGTGGGTGGCGAGCAGGAACGGGCGCGGCGCGGCGGCCTCGAGAACCTCCTGGGCATCGTCGGGTTCGCCGCCGCCGCCGAGGCGTTGTCGGAGCCGGGGCGCCTGGCGCGCGAATCAGCCGAGTCGAAGCGCCGTACCGAGGCCATCGTGGCGGCGGCGACGTCGGTCGATGACGTCCAGGTCCTCGGCGACCGGGACCGCCGGGCGCCACACCTCGTCTGTGTCGCCGTCGGCGGGGTCGAGGCCGAGCCCGTCCTCCTGGGCCTCGACCAGCACGGCATCGCCGCGCACTCGGGCTCGTCGTGCTCGTCGGAGTCCCTCGCCCCTTCGCCCGTGCTGGCGGCCATGGGCGTCGACGCCGAGCGCTCCCTCCGGCTGTCGGTGGGATGGTCCACGACCGACGACGACGTCGAGGCGTTCGCCACGGCGTTCCCCCGGGTGGTGGCGCAGTTGCGCGCCCTTCGGGCTTGAGCCGCCTGGCGCTCAGCCCGCCGGTGGCGGCGTCGGGTCGGTTGTCGGACCCGGGGTCGTGCCCGGCATGGCCGGGACAGCCAGGTGCTGGCTCTGGAACGCCTGCTCGATGAAGGGCCTCGCCACCTGCACCTCGGCCGTCGGAGGCCCGTCGGCCAGGAACTGGCGGTACTGGGTCACCGCGCCGGCCGCGTTCGCTTCGGCCAGGTCCATCGACCCCAGATACAGGTGGGGCGCGTACGCACCCGGCTCGACGCGTGCCGCCGCCAGCTCCTGGTTCTGGGCCCGGGACAGGACCGCCGCGTCCTGAGACTTCACGCCCGCCTCGAACTCGAGCCATCCCGACTGGGCCAGCGCGTCGGGTTGGTTGGGGTTCTCGACAAGCACCTGCTGGTAGAGACGCAGCGCCTGGGCGGCGTTCCCTGTCGACTCGAGCGTCTCGGCCTGGGCCAGCGTCCGGCGCACCTGCGCGGCCCGACTGAGGCTGACCGAGCCCGTCTCGGTCTGCCCCGGGAGCCGCGTGCCGGTGTCGGACAGGACCAGGGTGAGCGCCACGGCCACCACCACGATGAGCAACCCCACCACCAACAAGGTGCGACGGCGCCGCACCGGTGTGGCGGTGGATGACGCAGACGCGCTCGACCCCACGTCGTCGGGCGAGGCCCGGGCGTCGAGGCGTCGCTCGGGCCCTGCGCCGGCGGTCCGGTCCAGGGCCCGCAGCACCTCGGCGGCGCGGCGGGTGTACCGGTCGCGCAGGACCAGGTAGTCCGCTTCCGACAGGTCACCGGCGGCCCGTTCCCGCTCGAGGTCCTCGAGTGAGTCCAAGAGGAAGGACCGTTCGTCGTCGAGCTCGGCGCCTGTCACGGTGCAGGCACCGCGGCGGTAGGACCGGCCACCGCCCGGGCCCGCCCGGCCAGGGCGTCGGCGACCAGAGCGCGGTCCTCGGCGGAGACCGGGGCCGGGGCACGGTGCCGGCGACGACGCCACAACACCGTCACCAGTCCGGCCAGGGCCACAACCAGAGCCACGGGAGGAAGCACCCACACCCACACCGTCCATCCCTGCACCGGCGGTCGCAGGAGGATGCTGGGCCCGTAGCGGCTCACCAGGAAGGTGTCGATCTGACTGGCGCTCTGTCCTTGGCGCACGCGCGTGGTCACGACGTGTCGGATCGCCACCGCCGTCGATGCCGACGAGTCGGCCACGGAGATGCCGTCGCAACTGGGGCAACGCACCAGCGCGTCGATGGCGTCGACCCGCTGGGCCACGGTGAGAGGTGGCCCGCCCCCCGACGCCCCCACCCCGAGAGCGACGACGACCACGACGACCAACACCGCAGCCGGCACCCACCTCGGGAGCAGACCACCAGCGCTGCGTCTCACCCCCGGCCCCCCTGGGCCCGGTTCAGCCAGTAGTCGAGTGAGGCATTGGTCATCGGCCCGTCGAAATGGGCCACCACGGTCCCCTCGGGCGACACGATGAAGGTCTCGGGAGGACCCCGCACGCCGTAGTCGAGGGCGATCTGCCCGCCGGCGTCGACGACGGCCGGCCATGTGGCCCCCGTGGACCGCATGAAACTGCGCGCCGTGGAGCTGGCGTCGTCGAACACCACACCCACGAGGGCGGCGTCACCGGGTGACCGGTGGGCGTAGGCGAACGCCACGAGGTCGGGTTGCTCTTGTTGGCACGGCGCGCACCAACTGGCGAAGAAGTTGACCACCGTCCAGCGGCCCCGCAACGACCCGAGCGCGAACGATCCCCCGGCCAGCGTCGGGCCCGAGATCGCCGGGGCGCTCTGGCCCACCAGAGGCGTGTCGACCTCGGTCACCGTCTGCGGAGGGCTGGTGGCGAGCAGTGCCACCAGGGCCGCCCCGACCACGAGGGCGACCCCCGCCACCCATCGGGCCGTGTGCCGGCGCCGGGTGGTGACGCCGGGACCGGCGTCGTCGCTCGCCACCATCGTCACGGGGAGCCGGCCGGGACGGGCTCCTGGGCGGGCTTGTCGTCACCGGACTCCCCGGACTCACCGGACTCGACAACGGGGCGCGCCCGGCGGAGCACGGGCCTCGAGGCGCCCGTGGCGTCGCCCGAGCCGGAGCTGCCGTCGCCGGTCTCGACCGCGGGGACCGGTGCCGACACGGGGTCGGTGGGCCGCCGCCGCTTCCCCGGCACCGCGGCCAGGGCCGAGCCGAGCACCAGGAGCAGTCCCCCGCCCCACAGCCACACCACCAGGGGTTGCACCGTGACCCCGATCGTGACTGGTCCGTTAGCTTTGACCGGCAAGGCGTCCACGGTGAGATACACATCGTCTTCGAGGCTCGAGTCGATGGCCGGGGTGCCCACCTCCTCGGTGTTGGCGCCGAACTGGCTCAGTGCGGGAAGCAGCGGCCCGCGGCCGTCGACCAGGACGATGGCCTCGGTGGCGGTCCGGGCCGGCGTGCGGATCTGGGTCAGACCCTCGAAGGTGATGCGGTGGCCGTCGCTCGACGCCACCTGGCCCGGTCGCAGGGTGACTTCACTGCGATGGCCGAACGACGTCGCCGCGGCCAGGGCGACGGCGATCACGACCACGCCGAGGTGGACCACCATGCCGCCGTTGGCCCGACCCACGAGACCCCGCCACACACCGGCGCCGCTGCGGTGCGCGCCCCGGGCCGACAGCACGAGCTGGCGGACGTTGGCCGCCGCCGCGAAACCACCGAGCCCGAAAGCCACCAGTGGTCCGAGGCCCCGCACGCCACCGGCCACGCATGCCACGATCACGATGGCACCGACCCAGGCCGGCACTGCCAGTCGGTCGCGCAACGTGCTCGTCGTCGTCTTGCGCCACGGCAGGGCGGGGCCGATCGACATGAGCAGGAGCAGGGCGAGCCCGATGGGCAAGGTCATGGCGTTGAAGTACGGCGCCCCCACCGTGACCTGCTGCCCACGGAACGCCTCGTAGAGAAGCGGGAACACCGTGCCCAGCAGCACCACGAAGGCGAAGGCCACGAAGAGGAGGTTGTTGACCAAGAACGCGCCCTCGCGGCTCAGCACCGAGTCGATGCCACCGGGAGAGCGCAGTCGGTCGCCGCGCCAGGCGATGAGCCCCACTCCGGTGGCCATCACGACGCCGAAGAACCCGAGCAGGAGGGGTCCGATGTCGGAGTCGGAGAAGGCGTGCACGGACGCGATGACCCCCGAGCGCGTGAGGAACGTGCCCAGGATGGTGAGGCTGAAGGTGGCGATCACGAGCGAGAGGTTCCACACCCGCAAGAGGCCACGTCGTTCTTGGACGAGCACCGAATGGAGATAGGCGGTGGCGCACAGCCACGGAAGGAAAGAAGCATTCTCGACGGGGTCCCAAGCCCAGAACCCACCCCACCCGAGCACCTGGTACGACCACCACGCCCCGAGAACGATCCCCACCGTGAGGAAGGCCCAGGCGAACAACGTCCACCGACGCGTGGCGAGTTGCCAACCCTCGCCGATCCTTCCGGTGATGAGCGAGGCAATGGCGAAGGCGAAGGGAATCGTGAAGCCCACGAAGCCGAGGTAGAGGATGGGCGGGTGGAACGCCACCAGGGCGTTGTCCTGCAACAGCACGTTGGGCCCCAGGCCGTTCGCCGGCACCGCCCCGGCGACGGTGCGGAACGGGTCGGCGGGACCGGCCATGAGGCCGAAGAAGAAGGCGGCCACGACCAGGGTAACGAGCGTGGCCCAGGCCACCAGGGGATCCGCACCCTGGCGACGGAACCGCCACACCATGGCCGCGATGTAGCCGGCCAGGATGAGCCCCCACAGCAGGATCGATCCCGCCAGCGCCGACCACATGCCGGTGATCGTGTAGAGCAGCGGGGTGGACCGGCTGTTGTTGGCGGCCACGAAGGCGAGGGAGAAGTCGTGGGTGATGAGCGCACGTTCCATGGCCACGGTGGCGACGATCGCTCCTAGCAGGACGAGGGCGGCGTAGATGCGCCCGGTGCGAGCCAGCGCGGGACGGGAACGGGCCAGGCCGTAGGCGATGACCACCACGCCCATGACCGACGCCGCCAAGCTGAGCAGGACACCGCTGTGCCCGAGGGCGGCGTTCACCGCGAGGTCCCGTTGGGCGCCCTGACTCGGTTGGGATGCGCCTGGACGTACTGGGCGGTGTGATCGACGATGAGCTGGTCGGAGATGAACGAGGCCCCGGCGAAATGCCCGACCACCACCACCGGGATGTCGGGTTGGAACAGCTGGGGAGGGTTGCCGTGATTGACGACGTCCACCCGGTGCTTGGTGCCCGCCGCCACGAAGGCGACGCCTCCGGAGATGCGGTGCACCGTGCCGGGCACCACGACACCTTCGAGCCGGAACGTCTGCGAGCCGAGCGTCGCCTTGTGCGCCAGGGCCTGGTCCACGGTCTCGAAGTAATTCAGCGAGCTGCCCAGGCCCTGGGCCAGAAGGAAGGCGACCGCCCCCACGAGGATCGCACCCACCACCCACAGACGCCACCGACTGGCTCCCCGACGGGAGGGTCGAACACCTCCGGTGTCGGGCGCAGGTGACCGAGTGCTGTCCAGGACCGTCGGTTCGGTCATGGGTCGCGACGGGCGGGACGACGCGCCGCGGTCCGTTCGAGGCGAAGGCGCCGGCGCCACAACGTGGCCGCGTAGACAGCCAACACGGCGAAGGCGATGGCGTACCCCGCGTCGATGTAGCTCATGGCGCCGGGCTCATGGGTGTCGCCCGCTTCCGGCCAGGGCACCGTCGGGTTCGGTGACCGGCGCCGTGCCCTCGGCCCACCGCTCGTGCAGGGCCACGTCGAGCTCGGAGTCGTCGAGGAGCTCCGACAGCACCTCGACGCGGTAGCGGATGGCGAGCATCCATGCGAAGAGCAGGGTGAAGGCGACGAAGCCCAGCAACAGCGTCCACGCCATGGACCCGTGGATCGTCGGTGACAGGTTGGCGTTGAGGACGGTGGCCCCCTGGTGCAGGGTGTGCCACCAGTCCACCGAGAAATGCACGATGGGGACGTCGACCGCGGCGACGAGCGCCACCACCGCACTGCGGCGCGCCCGCGAGTCAGGGTCGGCCGGCACCCTGCGCACCGCCATGTACCCGAGCAAGAGCACGAGCAGCAATGCCGTCGAGGTGAGACGGGCGTCCCAGGTCCACCACAGCCCCCACGTGGGACGACCCCAGATCGACCCGGTGACGAGGGTGAGCGCGGTGAAGACGATGCCCACCTCGACGGCGGACACCGCCAACCGGTCCCAGAACCGGCTGCGGGTCCGGGGCCACAACCACAACACACTGGACGCCGCAGCCACCCCGAACGCCAGGTACAGCGCCACCCACGCGATCGGAGGGTGGATATAGACCAGTCGCACCAGGTTGTGCTGCACCTGGTCGGGAGGGGTGACCCACAACCCGAGCCAGATGGTGGCGGCCAGCGACACCGCCGCGGCGATCCCCAGACCGCGCACGATCCACGTCGCCCGACGACTCCACGGGGCGGCGGCGGACTCCTTCGGGGTCACGACGCCTCCTGCAGTGGTCCGAAGATGACGACGCCCAGCGCCAGGTAGACCACGGCGAACACGACGAGCAGGGACGTCCACGGGTCGCCGGCCCCGCCCGAGTCGATCCCCAGTGCGGCCTGCCACGCCCTCGTCCCCGCCAACAGGACCGGGGCCGCCACGGGGAGGAACAGGAACGGGAGCAACGTCTCGCGTACGCGTAACCCTGCCGCCAGGGCACCGTAGAGGGTGCCGGCCGCAGCCAGGCCGGCGGTTCCGGCCAGGCCGGCCACCACGATGGCACCGTAGGAACGGATGTGCGACCCGTAGAGCACCACGACACCGGCGGTGAGGACCACCTCGAGGACGACCATCTGCAGCGCCACCGCCGCGGTCTTGCCCAGGAACACCCCGGCGGGATCGAGCCCCGACAGCCGCAGGCCGTCGCGTGCGCCGTCGGGGGCTTCGAGCGCGAAGCTCCGTTGCACGGCGAGCACGCTGGCAAAGAGCACCGCCACCCAGAACAGACCGGGCGCGGCATGCGCCATGGGGGCGCGGTCAGGGCCGAGGGCGAAGGCGAACAACACCAGGACCAAGACCGCGACGGGCACCACCTGGTGCATGACCACCCGAGAGCGAAGCTCGATCCGCAGGTCCTTTCCCGCCACCAGCACTGAGTCACGCCACATGGACGCTCCCAGGTACCGATCGCAGGGTGTCGGGTACGACCGCGGTGCGCGCCGCGGGCCCGACGTCACGCACCTCGACGACGCGTCCCCCCACCAGCGACACCACCCGGTCCGCCAGCGGCCACGACTCCTCGGGCTCGTGCGAAGCCAGGAGCACGGTGGCACCGTCGGCCACGACCTCGGCCACGATCTCCCCGAGCACGGCTCTGGCGCCGGCATCGAGCCCGGCATGGGGCTCGTCGAGGAGCCACAGCTCGGGACGACGCGCCACAAGCACGGCCAGCGCCACCCGTCGGCGCTGGCCGGCGGACAGCCGACCGACAGCGGTGCGCCGTACCCGGCCTCCGAGGTCGAGGCGCTCGAGCACGGCGTCGATGTTCGACGCGCTGGCGCCGGCCGCTCGAACCGCGAACCGGAGGTTCTCGACGACGGTCAGGTCGTCGTAGAGGGCGGCGGCGTGCCCGAGCATCCCCACACGCCGGCGCAGGGCGGGTGCATGGCGGCGCAGATCACATCCGAGCACCGTGCCGTCGCCCCCCGTCAGTGGTAGTAAGCCGGCGCACACCCGCAACACGCTGGTCTTGCCCGCCCCGTTGGGCCCTTCGAGAACGACCACTTCACCCTGGGCGACGGCGAGATCGACGCCGGCCAGGGCCGGAAACCGCCCGGTCACGCAAACGGCGGTAGTGAGGAGGACTGCGGGGGCCATGGCCTGGCGCCCATGCTACGGGGGACCCCCACTCGG
>Ga0208849_1000580_pt1 | contig 32987 bp, 31 predicted proteins | sample NGESurdeep072012_10_FD_184470 | JGI IMG/M metagenome (GOLD analysis project Ga0208849, IMG submission 184470) | Arctic peat soil microbial communities from Barrow, Alaska - NGEE Surface sample 53-3 deep-072012 (SPAdes) | ecosystem: Environmental > Terrestrial > Soil > Wetlands > Peat ... | reverse complement strand
TCCTACGTGGGTCTTCATTGCGTACCTTCCTCCTAAGCTGTCTCAGTGCCTCGAGCACGTATTAGGAAGGTACGCCTCCTTTCATCCCATCTGAGCGAAGCTTGGCCCGTATTTGGGCCAAACTGAGTCGAAGGACCTGCATTTGGGATGCGCGAGCTGTGTGACAAACTTTAGAAACACCTCACCAGCGCCTCAAGCCACCGTTCTCCACAACATGCCGCCTTCGAGCGGCATATTTGCGTTTGCGGCACATCGCACTTTCGGGCCATGTCACCAAAGTTCCCACCATGCCATCGACCTGTAATCTAGATAGGAAAAGGAGTTCGTTCAAGCCAAATAACATTGCCGTTTGCGTAACACCGGCGAATACAGGCCGTCGAATTAGTTCTTTCGGGTTCCCACCAATTCCGCCACTCGAGCGAACCCGGTCATTCGGACTAGCGCTTGACTAACGTCATCGTCCACCCGGCCGTATTTATAGGTATAACGAACACCTTCCCCGGCGCGGCGCCTTCAATTCGCCTCGCATTCTCCGCCCAATGCAGATCCGCGAGAGGAGGCGTCCTCCAGTCGCGCACCACGCCGATGCACGAAGTCACCATCACGACAACCAAAATCGCCTTCAGAACCTCCCCTCCACTCCGAAAGCCGAACAAAAGCAACCATATAAAAGCAAGCGTAGGGAAAAACCAATAGCGAATGCCGCCCGCTCTCGCAAGCAACTCCCAGGTCGTGATGCCAGCAGGCGGATAGGCTGCAGGAGAAGCGAGTGAAACCGCCAAAATCGCGGTGCTGAAAAGAGCGAAGAGCCTCGGCGGAAGTGGGCACTTTGCCCAGCAGAGAGCCACAATGAGGAAACCGCCCACAAATGCGCAAAGCAAGCCGATGAAAACCTCCGGGCTTAAATTTGCTGCCAGCCCATTTGCGCCCAGGATTGACGCCAAAAAGACGTGACCGCCAAGTATGCGTATAAGCAACGCTGGATTTGCGCCGAGTGCGTAATGGGGCCGGCCGGAATACCCTCCGCCTAAGAGGGCCCAAGTTTGGACAAGACTGGTCAGAATTAGAAGGCCTGCCGTTCCCCAACGCCAAAGGCTACGTTGCTTCCGGATCATGAAAAGCGCGATCGGCGTCAGGAAAACGCAGAACGGTCCGCTTAGCCCGCAGACCAGCAAAATCACAAGATCGAAGACCCGCTCACCGGTGTTCAGCGGTTCCGACGCCACGAGCAGTAGAAAAGCGGCGAATGCCAGCAGCCATTGCGAATCTGTAATGAATGCGTGCATCTCAAAGCCATTCGGCAACACTATATAAGCACCTGCAAGTATCGACCGGAAGGTCAGGCTTCCCCACGCCGATGATCGCGATGATAGGAGAAGACTGACGGGGAGGACCTCGACGCATATCGCGATGAGGTTAAGCACCAGAGGAGCGAAGGCCAGTGGCACTAATAGTGAGAGCGCGGCCCCCAGCCGCGGGAACGCATGAAAGTATCCTGCATATGTCCGAAATAGCGCATGCCACCAGCCAAAATTATAAGCATCCGCAAAAAAAACATGCCCATCTTCGGCCCAGAATTGCGCGTGCAAAACCGCATCTGGCCGTCGCGAAATAATCACAGCACACGCCAGCAGAAAAATTACGCCGTGGTGCCAGGCTCGCAGTTCAAATTTACGCGGCTTTCGTTCGACTTCGGCATGCATTGCCGGCCTCATAAGCGCCGCGCAGCCTGCGAATAATACTCCCGCGCCAGTTTTCGGCCGCTCTTGCTGAAACGCGCCACGCGGATCATTCCCAGCTTGTGTGCAGAAAAACTGAACGTCGTCCACAGAACGCCGAATCCATACTCCACGCTGCGCTTGAAATTGATTGACGACGCTTCTTCGAAGTACTTCGTCGGGCACGAAATCTCGCCAATGCGAAATCCAAACATCGCTGCCTGCGCAATCATCTGGTTATCGAACACAAAATCGTCCGAGTTCTCGAGCAGCGGTAAGGTTTCCAGCAATTGCCGCGAGAATGCGCGAAACCCGGTGTGGTATTCCGAGAGCTTCACACCCAGAAACAGATTTTGAAAAGCAGTCAGAAAGCGGTTCGCCACATATTTGTAGAACGGCATTCCGCCTTTCAAAGCTCCTGCGCCCAGAATCCGCGATCCCAGAACCATGTCATACACGCCGCTCGCGATCATTCCCGCCATAGCCGGAACCAGCGTCGGCGTGTACTGGTAGTCAGGATGAAGCATCACCACAATGTCCGCTCCGGCCGCCAGTGCCTCGCGGTAGCAGGTTTGCTGGTTGCGCCCGTACCCGAAGTTTGCTTCGTGGACAAACGTCTGTATCCCCAGCCCGCGTGACACCTCCGCGGTGTTGTCCTTGCTTGAGTCGTCGACCAGAATCTTGATGTCCACCACATCGGAAAGCTCGCGCACCGTCTGTTCCAGCGTCTTCTCGGCGTTGTAAGCCGGCATCACCACCGCGATTCGCTTTCCGTTGATCATTGTCCGCTTCCCTTTTGCTTCGCTTCAGGTGCCGGGTACGGTGAGATTCTTGCGGGAATCGCATCCGGCTCCACCAGCCACACGCGCCGGCCCCGGTAGTATTGCGTCAACTCTAAATTATCCGCAGCGTCCATCTCTCTCGCCCATACGACTTTGGAACCATCGATGTCAGCACGGTTATAAACCCATTCATCCAGCGGATTATGGTCAGCCGAATAGCGCACTATCGCCAATTGGGGACCAGGAAGATGTTCCAGCCCGGTTTCGATCCGGTCCCGCTCCACACCGAAATGCTCCGGTCCGTACCATGTGAAATTCCAGTTGCTCGGCGGCCAGGCCGGAGGCGCAATATGAAGCGGCTGCGCGAAAAGCCTCACGCCCGCCAGCAGAACACATAACGTCACAGCGAACCGAGTCATCGCCAGCCCCACCGGTTTGCCCTCCGGTTTCCATACCCTCAGGTGCCGAAACATCTGCAAACCGATCGCATAGAAAGCCGACGTAAAGGGGGACACATAGTGCGCAAGAAGATAGACCTCGATTACCATTCCGACCGACAACACAAGCACGCTGACCACCAGAAATCGCGTGCGCCGGTCGAGGAACACACGGCGCACCATAATCATCGGAATCAGCAGCACAAACCCTGCATAAAACAGAAATGTGAACGCGACCTTTTCCAGCGTACGCGGCAAAAAGCCCTTTAAAGAATGTATCTGCGTGTAGAAGCCCATCTCTCCTTTCTTTTTCTCATAGAAACTCCGCATTGCCGCGTGCCGATAAGCCGGTTCAGGCCGCGGCTGCTGCCAGATATAGTAGGGCGCAATCGCGTAGGTCTTTCGGTCTACCGTATAGGGCAGCGTGGTCGCACTCCCGAATGCCTTGTAGTCGTAGTAACCCAGCCACGCGCCAGTCGCAACAATCAGCGCCAGCGGCATCACCGCGCGTCGCATCAGCACACCCGGTCGCGGCCTGTTCTTGCCCTTCCACATCCAATGTCCCAGCACGAATACGACAGGCAGGCAAAGCAGCAAACCCTCGTAAGGCCGCGTCAGGCCCAGAATTGAAACTCCGGCGGCCATCGCCATTGCGTACCGGAACCGCGCAGTGCGCTTGAATCGCGGGAGAGCTCCCAGCACCAGCGCCCCGCCCAATGCCGCCAGGGATCCGCCCGTGTGGTACGTGTTGATCCAATCGGAGAATACCCCCAGCCTCAGCACGGCGATCATGCCGCCCAGCAAAGCCCAATTCCGTGGAAGCCATGCCTGTAGCATCCAGGTGAGGCACGCGCACAGAAGCACATCGATCGCCAAAAGTCCGAACCACGGATGTCCGAGCAAGAAGGTTCCCGCGCCCAGAAGCAGCCCTTGCCCGGGAAAGTACATCGACTGGTAGGTCGGTTGCATGGTGATGTGGATGCTCTCGAAGTGGACCCACATCGCAGGTGTCGCATTGGTCAGCCTGCCATGCACAAAAGTGTCCGCCGCCAGCAGAAAACTGAAGTCGTCGGGGACAAATGGCAGCGGAATCGGATAGATGGGCAGAATTGCCACGCGAAGAATGAGCACGGCCAGGCCGGTGTACATGGCCGCTAGCCCTTTTCTTTGTGCCAATTTCGCAAACGCCGTTTCAATCCGCTCGAAGGCCCGCGCCCCCAAACGTGGCCACGCAAACGACAATGCAACGGCAATCGCCGTAATGCCGCATTCAATCACCAGGAGAGATTGGTTGGGCGTTGAGTCCTGGGGCAGTTGCATCGCGGGTCGGTCCAGCGTCTTTCAATCGAGGGCGCACGCCAATTACTGAGCGTGCAAATCACTGACATTGATCACTGAAATTCTACGGCATAATCAGCGGAATGCCACCAGCGTTCCGGCGGCGCGAACCCCGTTCGCCAACCTGTCTTCTGACATCCTGAATGCCCCATCCCGCTTGCTATTCGCTCTCATTGCTGGTCGTTCTCAGAGTGATCGGAGCCACAAAACGATTGTGGGAGGGGTACGCTCCGGCTCGTGGCCAAACGCGTAACCCTCCCGCAAAGATGCTGAAGCCCTTGAGTAAATCAGAACCGCTTCGGCTTATGCCAGCGAGGAACTGATGTTGGTGAAGACCGTGTTAACGGCCGTGGCTACGTTGTTAACGCCCGAAATGCAAACGAGTGCAATCAGGGCAACCAGCAACGCATATTCGACCAGATCCTGACCCTCTTCGCCGTTCTTCAGGCCCTGGAATTTCACGTAAAGCTTCAGAAGTGAGTTGCTCATCTTTTTCTCCTTGATAATCTTCCGGCCGGTGCCGGGGGAGTTGGTTCGCCACAATCTCTTATGGCGTCACGGACGAGATCAACTGCTCGGGTGCTTCGTCTTCGCCCGGTTGTGTGCTCCTGCGTTACGAGCGGTTGTCCTATGCGCGAGATGGCACGCTCGGCGCCTTGCCGGTTGCGCGCCCTCTCGCGAAGGGGCTGAGGTCCTGGAAACGTCGTACTTAAACGACTACGCCAGTGAAGAGCTGATGTTGGTGAACACAGCGTTGACCGCAGTCGCGACCTTACCCACGCCGGTGATGGCCGCCAGGGCAATCAGTGCAACTAGCAACGCGTACTCGACCAGATCCTGGCCTTCCTCGCGTGCAACCAGGGCCTGAAACTTGACATAGAGCGTCAGAAATAGGTTATTCATGTGTGTTTTCCTCTCCGAGAGTTCGAATTTCCCAGCCTCAGCCGGGCACCCTTCTCACTGCATCTGGCGTGCCATTCTCCATCAACATTAACCCCAATTTAAAATCAATACCTTACGAGAGATTTCACATCCGGTGACCATCGATACTGTCTACCCCCGTATACATCCAATCCCTCATCGAACCGCCCTGTATACATCTCCGGCTCGCACCCCTCTCTTTGCTTGCACTCATTCAGCAAGCCCAACACCGGAATTCTGTCCTCTTTTCGCACATCTCTTCGCTCGGCATCCGTCGTCCTGAGCCTCAGAAACGTCAATATGTGATAGCCCTCATTCGCAACCCCTTCATTTGCCGACCAGCATTTTCGGAATTGCTTCGGACCGAAAGCACGCATTCAAGTGGCTTTTCCTCGCGGGGGTCCCCACAGACGGGTCTTTGTCTGCGGGGTGGAAGTAAAAGCCACCTATCAATGGACTCAAGAAGTCTACGTGTATTCCGGAAATGCTTTAAAATAGCCTCCATGGCCACCAAGCTGGATCTTCCTCCAGCCGAGAAGCGCAGCGACTTCGCTGAAGTTGCCATTGCCATCGTCGCCGGCCTCGCTCTTTCCGTCACCATCCTCTTCATCGTTCTCACACCTTTCTCAGGCAAACAGGCTGCCGCTCGCGATTTCGTCTCCTACTGGGCAACCGGCCATCAGCTTGTCCACCACCGTAATCCCTATGACCGCGACGCTATCTATGCCCTCGAGCACTCGGCCGGTCTCGGCGCCGGTATTGACCCCCGAACCGTCCTCATCATGCGCAACCCTCCATGGGCGCTGCCCATCGCCTACCCCCTCGGCCTTCTCGGCCTGCGCTTCGCCGGCGTTCTCTGGACCTTCCTCCTCCTGGCCTGCCTGCTCATCTCCATCCGCATCGTTCGCGAGCTCCACGGCTCGCCCCCAAATCGCATCCACTGGCTCGGATTCGGCTTTACCCCCGCCATCATCTGCCTCACCATGGGCCAGACCTCGCTCCTCGCCCTCCTCGGCCTCGTTTTGTTTCTCCGATTCCATCGCTGCCACCCCTTCTTGGCCGGAGCCGCGCTCTGGCTCTGCGCCCTCAAACCCCATCTCTTCCTGCCCTTTGCCGCCGTTCTTGCCCTTTGGATCGTCCTCACGCGCAGCTATAAGCTCCTCGCCGGATTCGCCGTAGCCCTCGCCTCCACCAGCGCAATCGTCTCCCTCATCGACCACGCGGCCTGGCGCGACTACGCGCACCTCATGCGTTCTCCCTCCGTCGAGAACCAGTTCATTCCCTGCCTCGCCGACGTCTTCCGCCACTGGCTCCATCCTCACGAAGTCTGGCTGCAATACCTTCCCGCCGCCCTCGCCTGTATCTGGGCGCTCGTCTATTTCTGGCGTCGCCGCGCTCATTGGGACTGGCTCACCGGCTCCAGCTCCCTCATCCTCGTCTCGATTCTCGCCGCTCCATACTCATGGCTCTACGACCAATGCCTGGCCATACCCGCGCTCCTGGATGCCGCCTACTCCACTCGCTCCCGCAAGCTGCTCGCGGCTCTTGCCCTCCTCATCCTCGCCGCCGACTTCGAAATCTGCTTCGTCAAAGTCACCTCGACCCTCTATCTCTGGACGGCCCCCGCCTGGATCGCTTGGTTTCTCATCGTCCGCGCCTACGCTACGAAAAAGTCAGCGCCCTCACCCATCGCCTCCGCTTAAGCAGCTGTAGCGCAGGTCTCCAGACCGGCTGTCGTGCGGGCGTCCCCGCCCGCACCCCCTCCTTCAGCGCCCACGCCCATCGCATCCACCTGAGCCCGATCGCATCGCCCAAATGAATGGGTGCCCCATGTCCCGATTCTGGGACATGGGATAGCACGAACCTCATTTTCCGCTGTCGTGCTGAGCGAAGCGCTTTTCAGCGGAGTCGAAGTGCCCGCTTTCGTTTTTCAGAGCTCCAATCGCCGCGAACGCGTCCGCTATTGAGCCCCTTGGTTCGCGCTCCGCCCCACTCACACCGCTTCCCCCGCAGCCACCGCACGCGCCGCACCTATAATTGCCATGATCGCAAGCAAAAAGGATTGGGTCAGCGTGAAGGGTACGAGCTTCAGCCCGTACATAAGTCGAGCAAACCGGGTGAGGGCTTCAGCCCCCGAAGGAATGCGCTTTCAAATTGATCCAACTCCCAGCAGAAAGGCTCATCATCCGTGGCCGGTAAGCGCGATATTCCTGCACTCCTGATTGCCGTCGCCTGCGCCCTCTCGGTCGTCTTCACCACCCTGTTCCTCAGCACCTTATCCTTCAATCCAGCCACCATCGCCCGCCGCGACTTCATCGTCTACTGGGCCACCGGCCATCAGCTCGTCCAGCACGGAAATCCCTACGACCCTGACTCCATCAACACCATCGAGCGCGCCGCCGGATTCCGCGGCCCCGGCTCCTACTACATGCGCAACACCCCCTGGGCCTTGCCACTCGCCTACCCACTCGGCTTCTTCTCGCCGACCGCATCCGCTCTTCCCTGGTCTTTGGCGATGCTCGCCCTCCTCATCGCCTCCGTCCGCATTCTCTGGACCCTCTTCGGCCCCACAGGCAGTCGCCTCTACTGGCTCGGACTTTGTTTTCCTCCGGCGCTATTCTGCGTCATCCTCGGCCAGACCTCAATCCTCATGCTCTTCGGACTTGCCCTCTTTCTTCGCCTCCACAAGTCCCACCCCTTCGCCGCAGGCGCAGCGCTCTGGCTCTGCTCGCTCAAGCCGCATCTCTTTCTTCCCTTCATCGCCGTCCTTCTAATTTGGATCGTCGTCTCCCACAGCTATCGCATCCTGGCCGGCGGCGCTGCGGCCTTCGCCCTCGGTGCCCTCGTCACCACGCTCATTGATCCCGCCGCTTGGAGCCAGTACGCCTTCTACATGCGCACCTCGGTTATCACGCGCGAGTTCACTCCCTGCCTCGGCGATCTCCTGCGCGACCGCATCAATCCCTCCGCCGAGTGGATCGCCTTCATCCCCGCCATCCTCGGCTGCATCTGGGCCCTAGCGTACTTCTGGCCGCGCCGCCACTCCTGGGACTGGCTCGAGCACGGCAGTCCGCTCATGCTCGTCTCTCTGCTCGTCGCCCCGTTCGGCTGGATCTTCGATCAGTCGCTCGCTCTCCCGGCAGTTCTCTATGCCGTCTCTCGCAACGCGTCGCAAACCATGCTCTCCATCCTCGCGCTCATCTACATGCTCATCGAGATTCAAATCATCTCGCCCTACGGCCTGCACTCAGCTCTCTACATTTGGGTCGCGCCCGCATGGCTGGTCTGGTATCTCTTTGCCCGCGCTTCCGCCCGTCCCGCCCCAGCCCAGCCGGCCTGAGCGCAGTCGATGGTTGCCCCATCCTTCGCCTTTTTGCTGGCGAAGGGTGGGACAGCACGAATCTCACTCTCGGGGCCTTGTGTCAGGGCACGAGTTTACTCGTGCCGTAAATCGCACCAAATGAATCGAGGCTTTAGCCTCTGCGGAAACAAACGGAATTATTCCGGCCGCCGATCTTCGCCCGCTACGCCGCTCTGTTGAACGGTTCGATCTTTGGCTGCTTCCTCTGTGAGGCTTACCACAAGTCGTAATCGGTCTGCAACTCATACCAGATCTCGGCGTGCGTGCCAAACGCAGCGGATAGACGCAGCGACATATCGGCCGAGATACCGGCGTTGCCATTCAGGATGCGCGAAAGCGTGGCCCGCGAAACCTTCAAATGTTTGGCAGCGGTCGTTACGTCCACGTCGCCCAAGAACTCCCTGAGCACTTTGCCGGGGTGTGGTGGGTTGTGCATGCGCATATCCATTCTCCTAGTGGTAATCCTGATAGTCAACGAGGATCGCATTCTGGCCTTCAAACGCGAACGTCAAACGCCAATTGCCGTTCACTTTCACTGCCCAATGGCCACTTGAGTCTCCAGGCGAATTGGGACAGGCGCTCCGTCCAGGGCGACAAAACTCCGGGGCTCACAACAAGCTTTATTGAGTCTCGCTAAATCCGACCGCATATCGCGGTCTGCCTTGAGCGACGTCAGCGTCGCATCCAGAATGGCGCAGGCTCTAGCATCACCGGGCCTCTCAATGCTGTAATGCATCCACTTTCCTTCGCGGCGCGCGGAAACGATTCCGGCATTGCGCAGGTAGGCCAGGTGCCTGGAGATCTTTGGCTGGCTCTGTTTCAAAATCTCCACGAAATAGCAGACACATACCTCGCGTCCGTTCATAAGGTTTAGCAGCCTGAGTCGCGTGCGGTCTGCCAGCGCGGTAAACAGGCGAACAAGATCAAACGATTTCGTGGAGCGGCCCATATTTTTCAATATACGCCTTGACAGATATGTATGGCAAAAGTATATTCGCGTAAGCATATATGAAATGGGGTTGATCGAATGTCGAATCAGGCTGCTGTTGGTGAAAAATACGGCTCTATTGCTCGAAGCGTGACCGAAGCAAGTGCATCGGCCTGCTGCGATCCGGCAATGCGTTGCTGCGATCCCATCACAAAGGATCTTTACGCCGACGCCGAGAAAGACGCGCTGCCAGAAAAGGCGGTGCTTGCTTCGCTCGGTTGTGGCAACCCGACGGCACTAATCGATCTAAAGCCCGGCGAAACGGTCCTCGATCTCGGTTCTGGCGGCGGCATTGATGTGCTTCTCTCAGCGAGGCGGGTAGGACCAACAGGCAAAGCCTACGGACTCGACATGACCGACGACATGCTCGCGCTGGCTCGGGAAAACCAGAGGCAAGCGGGGTCAACGAATGTGGAGTTTCTTAAAGGCGAAATTGAAAACATACCGCTGCCGGATAGCTCTGTCGATGTAGTGATCTCAAACTGCGTCATCAATCTTTCAGCAGATAAGAGCCGCGTCTTGCGTGAAGCCTTCCGAGTCCTCCGTCCCGGAGGCCGCTTCGCGGTATCGGATGTCATCGTTCGCGGCCAGGTTCCGGAAGCGGTGCGTCAAAGCATGTTGCTTTGGGTCGGCTGCATCGCCGGAGCCCTGGAAGAGAACGACTATATTGCGAAACTTCTGGCCGCTGGCTTTACAGATGTCGATCTTGAACCTACACGCACCTATGACATCGAAGATGCGCGTGTGTTCCTGACCGAGGCTGGTATTGCAGTTGACGAGATTGCATCGCAGGTTGAGGGCAAATTCCTGAGCGCATTCATTCGCGCCACTAAACCTGTTGCAGCTTGCTGCGAACCTGGTTGCTGTTCCACAGCCCAGAAAGGCTAGCCGCCATGCCAAATCATTACAACGTGTTGTTCTTATGCACGGGAAACTCCGCCCGCTCCATCATGGCGGAGGCGGTTCTAAACCATAAAGGTAAAGACGGGTTTACGGCATACAGTGCTGGCAGCCACCCTACCGGAACGCCACGACCTGAAGCTCTGAGGCAGCTTGAGTCCGTTGGAATTTCAACAGAAGGATTACGCAGCAAATCCTGGGATGAGTTTTCTGCGCCCGGCGCGCCGCACATGGATTTTGTTTTCACGGTCTGCGATAACGCCGCCAATGAAGCCTGTCCGTTCTGGCCTGGACAACCGATGACCGCTCACTGGGGCATCCCCGACCCGGCAGCAGTAAAAGGCGCACCGGAAGAAGTCGACCGCGCGTTTCGCGATGCCTTTGTAGTGCTGGACCGCAGAATCGGCCTCTTTCTGTCGCTGCCGCTCTCGTCGTTACAGCAACTCTCTATTCAGAGAGAGATCGAGAAGATTGGCCGTTCATGAAGCCCAGCCTGTTGCGCCGCGCCGTCGCGGAATTTGTTGGTTCGCTTCTTCTTCTTGCCGCGGTTGTCGGCTCGGGAATCATGGGTGAAAGGCTCGCAGCGGGAAACGTTGCGATAGCCCTGCTTGCCAATACGCTTGCTACCGGCGCCGCGCTTATCGCAATCATTCTTGCCTTTGGTCCAGTTTCCGGAGCGCATTTGAACCCTGCAGTAACGCTGGCCGATGCATGGTTGGGTGGAATCCCCTGGCGCGAGACGCCCGCATATATCTTTGTTCAACTGGTCGGGGCCTTCGCCGGGGTCGCCGCAGCCCACCTCATGTTTGGTTTATCTGTCTATGCACTCTCGGCTCACGCGAGAAGCGGACCTGCGCAGGTGTTCAGTGAGTTCATAGCCACATTTGGTCTGCTCGCTGTGATTTGGGGGTGCGCGCGGACTCGCCCTTCGGCAGTGCCATTTGCTGTCGGTGCATATATCAGGGCTGCGTATTGGTTCACCGCATCAACCTCCTTTGCCAACCCCGCTGTGACCATTGCCCGCTCCGTGACAAATACATTTGCGGGCATACGACCGGTAGACGTGCCCGCTTTCGTAACAGCTCAATTGGCAGGAGCTTTTGGCGCAACGCTGTTGTTCCAGTGGCTAATACCAGCAATGAAAGTGGCCGCGCCGGCCATTCTCGTGAGGCAGGATCGGGAATGATAATCTCCGATCGGTAGCAGACCTACGTCGCTGTCAAGAGCGCCAGACCGCCCAAACTCCGGCATCTCCCGGATTCCATTGCCAATATTCTCTTTCTGAACTTTGCCGATAATTTCCCCCTCCCGGCGCATACTCAATCCATAAGCATTCAACCAGGCCCTCTTTGCGGCAAATTCAATCTGCCGCATTCGTGTCTTTGCGCCCGGAAAACTAGCGCAATCCGCACGAAAAGGTATGGAAGGTATGCAAGGTATGGCCGAGGTATGGCAAAGGTATGGGCCCTCCCATAAACCCTTCGCAATCAAATATGGAGGTATGGCATACCGGGGGGAGGGGGCGGGGGTACGACAAACGAAAAGCTGCATTGGACAAAGGCGAAAAGCAGCCAGCACAAAGGAGGGATTTATGGCTTCGCATTGCAGGCACATCATGCCGAGTGGCGGACAGTGCCACGGCTACCGCATCCAGGGCGGGGACCTTTGCTATTTCCATAACCGTCGGCGGCTCGCCGCCCAAAGGCCGGCCAGTCCCATGGACTCGATCGAAATCCCGCTCCTCGAAGACCGTTGCGCCATCCAGGTCACCATCACCGGCATCCTCCGCGCCGTCGTCAACAAGACCATCGACCGTCCCCGCGCGGCGCTCCTCCTCTATGGCCTCCAATTGTCTTTGCAAAGTGTTGATCGCAGCCTTTGGGCCATTCCCATCGGCACCGTCGACGCTATCTCCGAGTCGAGCGACGGCGAAGATCTCGCCACCGAGCCCGAAGACGATGATGAGGATGACGACGAGGACGACGAGGACGACGAAGAAGAAGACTCAGACGATTCCGACGAAGAATCCGGCGGCGACGAAGACTTCGACGATGACAATGAAGACGATGATACTGACGGCGAAACAACCGAAGAACTCGTCGCCGACGCGAAATACCTTAAGTCCATCAGCAACGCTCTGGACGTAGGCGACATGCGCGCGGTCGAGCGATTGCTCAAGGAATGATGGCAATAGCGAATCCGCGAGAGAAGCCCGCGATCAGCTCATCGCAAAAGCAACGGATGGAAAATAATTAATAAAATGTTTTGAGACCGAAGCGCGCGAGTTTTTGGTCGTAACTCGTTTGAAATCGACTCGACGGCTTCAAAAGGCGGTCAGAATAGCCGAAAACGACTGTTAATTATCTGGTAAACATTCGCCGCTCGGCTGCGGCCAACAGATCCCGCGCTTGATCCCGGTCCAACGACCGCCGTCGCTAACTCCGGCAGCGCCGCTAACCACGCTAGCCCCGCTGCTCTCCAGCTTCCTCAATCTCCAGCGTGTCTCCGCGCTCCGTCTGCGTCTCGCGGATCGTGCCTGCGGGCAACTCCAGAATGCTATGCGCCGAAAAGCACACCGACAAGCGCCACGCCCCCACCGCGCTCCGCGTCTTCTTGATCCGGCGCGCGCGGTCCAGATAAACCAGGTCGATGGGGAATCGCATGAAGAATGTATGCACGGATTCGCAGGGAGCGATCCACAATCCTTCGCCGGTCGCAAGGCCATCCCTGCCCAGCAACCCTTTTCTGCGTGTAGGTCCGGTGTGTGCGGCTTCAAGACGCGTGGCCAGCACCGTCCCGCGCGTCACATTCGTCACTTGCAGCGGTCCCTGCGGCACGGCCTGCGCGGGCGGCGAAAGAAATTCCCCCACCGCCTTGGCAATCCTTTGCAAGGGTTTCATCCGCTTGCCTCAGAGTTCCTGTGCCATCCGCGCTGCAATCCTATGGCTGCGGTGTTGCTGCTGGTGCCGCCCCGTTTGCAGTGCCACTGTTGATCGCCGATCCGCCCGTGCCGAATCCACCAACGCCGCTCTCGATGACCAGCGGCTGCTCTGGCTTCATGCTCTGGATAAGCGTCTCCACCGGTACCGATGTTGGAGCAGGCGCTGGAGTGTTCTCCGGCGTCTTCATGTCCGGCTGCTGCATCGGGATATTCGAATTCGACGGCAGGAACGCGACTGGATAGTGCGGTGTTGGAAGAGTTGTGCCCACCGCAAACGGCGAAACAATCTCCGGCGTCACAATCACGATCAGCTCGGTATCGTTCTTCGTCTTCAACTCGGATTGAAACAATTTGCCAAGGATCGGAATGTCGCCTAGGAAGGGAATCTTCTGGAATGTGTCGTTCGTGGTCTTGTCCAGCAGGCCACCGATCATGAAGCTCTCGCCATCGGCCAGTTCCACTTCGGTATTCACTCTGCGCTCCGTGATTCCTGGCACAGTAAACCCCGAGATGGTCGCTTCATTGGTGTAATCCAGCGCGCTCACTTCCGGCGCCACTTGCAGATGGATCGTCCCCCGCGGCGTGATCGTCGGGATAAAGTTGATCCGGATGCCATACTCCTTGAACTCGATCGTCACCGTTGACGTTCCGCCTGTCGAGCCCTGCGCCACAGGATAGGGAAACTCTCCGCCCGCCAGAAAACTAGCTTCCTTGCCGTTCGTCGCCAACACGTTCGGCTCTGCCAGCACCTGCACCACGCCCTTTGTCTCGAGCGCCGAGATGTCGGCGCCTGTGCCGAGCCCCGGGAAAAAAGCAAGCAGGTTGAGCTCATTGGAAAACGCCGCCGATCCGCCGGGTCCCGAGACCGATCCGCCGCCTCCACCGCCGCCCGAAGCTCCCCCGCCCGAGATCGTTGGCGGTGAAAACTGGCCGGTGGTCACTCCGCCAATTGCATTTCCCAGGCCGAGATCAAACAAATTGATGCCCAGTTGCCGCGCTTTGTTGCGATCCACGCTCGCAAAACGCACCTTGATCAGGATCTGCGGTTCAGCCTTTGGCACATTCACGTCCAGCAGGTTCACCACTTTCCCCGCTGTCGATGCAATCTGCACCGCGCGCGATGAGCTCACCAGATCGCTCACCGTACCGCGCAAATAGATGCTGTTGTTGCTGTAGGTCACGCGGATCGTCTGCCCCGGCAGCTCCGCCCTCAGCTCGCGCCGGACGGCGTCCAGACTGTCTCCCGTCACCGCTGGCTGAGCCCTCACGGTCACGTTGAAGAACTGCCGTCCCCCATGGATGTCCCAGATGATCAGGCTCGTTTCGCCCGCGGCTTTGCCGTCGACCATGATTTCCGTGGGGCTGATCGCCGTGGCTTCCGCGATGTCGCCAATTCCCACCGCGACACGCTGGATAGGTTGTGCGCAATCTACCAGCACGGATTTTCCCACCGTCACTGAGAGCTCGTTCGTAGAGTCCTCATACGTGGTTTCTGCTGCTGCTGGCGCCTGCGCGGGTGGCGCGCTCTGAGCTCGCATCGCTGGACCGGCAAGCAATGCCAAGGCCAGCGCGCTGCAAGATACGATGATAACGCGTGCCTTCGTTCTCAATGCTGCCCCTCAGGTGTAGCGAACTTCTCGTCGTTGGTTTTGTTGCCGTTCATCACGACTATCTGGTACGGTTTCGCTGCCGGTTTCGCCGGAGCCCTCGCGGCATGTTCTTTGGGCGCCGGAGCCTGGCTCCCAAATAGGTTGCTCATGCTCGTCGTCGGAACCTTGGTCATCTGCGTATCCAGCGGATTGCGCAGCACCAGCTGAATCTTCAGCGAATTCGCCGCCAGGCTCAGCAGTTCGGCCTGCTCCGGCGTCACCAGCAGGTTCACCACTTGTACCTGTAGCGGCTTGCCTTCCTGGTCCCTCTGAATGTCGGTGCCCGCGGAGAGAACCTGGATGTTCTGCAGAATCGTCTCCGTGACCACGCCCTCGTTGGCGCCTTCGCCCGGGGGATTGCCCGAGGCCAGTACGTCCACGCGCATCCCTGGCGTTACGAAGCCCGCCACACCCACAACTTCATCCACGCGCACGGCGCACGCCCGCATGCCCTGCGGAATCGTTGGCGCTAATCCACCGCCGGAGCCAAGACTTGCCAGCTGGCTGTCGAGAATCGGCTCACCTTGTGGGATATTGGTGATCGCGCCGCGGCCGACTGCGTCTTCCTGCTTCACAATCGCGCCCTTGGGTGGCGTGCCCGTCAGCGTCATCGTAGTCAGGTCCGCGGTCGTCAGCACCGCGCCCAGCGGAATGTCCTTGGACGCCGCGATCACCTGCGTCGTCGACAAGGGCTTCGACGCCGACAGCTTTACATTCACAATCCGATAGACCAGCCAGCAAGCCGCGCTGGCGATCACGATTGCGACGACGAAGATCGTTATAAGTCTTCGATTCATCCCTATCCCGCCGGAGCCGGCTCTCGCCAACTCCACCTTTCTCTACTTGCCTTACTCGCTGCGTCTTCGAAGCCCGCTTCGCGTATCCTCGGCCTGGCCATGCTGGGAATCTCTTCCGGAATCGCATCCGGATTTCAACTCTCCATGTCATCCATCCTCAAAATCCTGGCCGCGTCGCCGAGAATGGTTTCTAAAAAACTCTTGCCGTTTCTCAAAATGCCGTGCGCATCTTGCCCACTGCATTCATACAAATTGACTTTGTGCGCGCAGTGCGGTTTCAGTGTAGTCCCTGAAAGCCTCCCGAATCGCACTGGAATCTCTCATATCTTTTGATGAGGTATCAAAAGTGCTATGGGGGAATGCGCCGCAATGAGCGATCCTTAAATGGGCAATAACAAACTCCCGGAACGGAACCATCCGGCTTCGTGCGACATTCGTTATGAAGGGGCCGTTCTTCGATCAGTTTACCGTGAATTCACTCCGCATTCAGAGGTCGCGCTTGCATCTTCCGTGTTATAGCCGCGCCACATTTCGTGTGCCAATGTGGGATTTTCTCCAAAAGAAATCTCTCGCCTGCGCGGTCCGAAATTCATCGCCTCGTCGGAGAGCCTCAAAGGGGGTTCCCTGCTTCTAATGGCGCCTTCTTACACAATTTCGCTTTTCAATCAGCGGCCTGATCAGGGCCCTCGGCCCACCTCGATTGCGGCCTCCTTCGTTCTGCACATCTTTGTCATCGCCGCGGTGTGGTTCGCCGTCACCTACAGGCCCCCGTACGCCAGAATCGCTACTGATCGCCTTCCCGTTCGGGAGCTGGATCTGAACATTCCCGACGATATGCGCACACCTCCGCGCATCCCCGCACCCGCCGCCAGCGCTGGCGCCCATGCGCCAACTTCCCGGGGCAAGCCATCGGCCAGCGAGCCGGCTCTCCGTGAGGTGGCGCAAGCCCAGCCGGGCCCGCAAACGCTCATCCAACCCGATGTTGAGCACCCCGTCACGCTCCCTGAGCAAATCCCTGTGCCTCAGGTCGCCATCTGGCAGCCGAGCAAAGTCCCCGTCAAGAAGATCGTCCCCGCATTGCCGCAGAAGCCTGCTCCTGCTGAAGTCAAGCCGTCGGTCGAGAGTCCCAATGAGGAGCTAACCCTGGCCGATGTCAAGATCTCTTCCAGCTTTCATCCCACGCCCAAGCCCATAGTCGCGGCAAGCACCACGTCTCCCGTCGCCATTCACGCTCCACCGCAACCGCCGGTGCCGCTGTCCACAACTTCGCAAACCGCGAAGCCACCTGCGCCGGCCGCGCTCCTGTCTTTGTCAAACCTGCGTATGAAGGAAGGAATCGCCATCCTGCCCCCTGTGAATGAGAGTGTGGTGGTCAAGTCCCAGGGATCGTTGACAGGGCAATCGAAGGACGCCGCGTCTCCCGGTAAGGACAACGCTTCAGCCAAGCCAGGACAGGGCGGATCAAGCGCGGGACCGGCAGGCAATCCCAACAGCCATAACTCCAGCCCCGGTCAAGGACTGGCGTTCAAGATCAGCGGGCCAGGCTTATCGGCCCCCAACGGCAAATCCGACGGGCCTGAGCCCCAGGGCGGCACGGGACCTGCCGACATTGACAGTAATCAGCTTTCGACGACTCCAGTTAACGTCTCCAGGGACGGTCGTTTCAGCTCCGTCATCATCGGCAACTCGATTCAGGACAAGTATCCCGAGATCGGCGGCGTTTGGAATGGAAGGGTGGTCTACACCGTCTACCTGCACGTCGGCCTGGCGCGAAGCTGGGTGTTGCAATACTCGCTTGCGCACGCCCCGGAGCAAGCCCAGAGCGGGCTCGTCTCGGCGATTGAAGCCCCCTGGCCTTATAGCATCGTGCGGCCCAATCTCGATCCCCGCTCCCTCGACGCCGACGCCCTCATGATTCATGGCTTCGTGAATCAATCAGGCCATTTTGAAGCCCTCAGCATGGTTTTCCCGCAGACCTTTCCTCAGGCCCAATTCGTCATCGCCGCGCTGGAAAAATGGCAGTTCCGGGCCGCCATGCAGGGCGGCCAATCCGCCAGAGTCGAAGTGCTCTTGATTATCCCGGAGCAATCTGAATAATCCCGCCCGCCTCATGCGATCACCGATCGGCTGCTGCGTTCAATGTCTGGTTACGGTTTGGTGCCAAGCATCCCGTAGGTCGCGCCCGCCGACAGTGGCGTCACCACTGGCGTGGCCGCGCCCACAAACTCCGTCAATGGGCCGACGTTGTCGTCGCTCGCCACCCACACATTGCCAGATCCATCGATTGCGATACCGTACGGTGAGAACATCAATACACTTACGTATCCGTTTGCACTGCTGATCGCGGCTCCGCCCGAACTGATCTCGCTTATGCTGTCCGCGTCGCCGCCGTTGTTCGCGGCCCACAAGTTGCCCGCGCCATCAATGGCGATTCCATAAGGATTGTTGAGGCCGCCGCCGGTGAATCCATTTTTCCCCGAAACGGCCGCCCCGCCCGAGTTGAGCTCGCTCAGGCTGCCGGTGCCGCCGCGGTTCGTCGCCCACACATTACCCGATCCATCAATGGCCACGCCGAAAGGTGAGTTCAGTCCCGCGCCCGCGAAAAGTGTGACGGTGGGCGGCTGGCCCGCAAGGTTGCTGGGCACCGCTTCCGCAAGGCTGCCTGGGGAGCCAAGATAGTCCGCCGTCCAAACGTCGCCGGATGTGTCGGCAGCAATGCCGGCCGGCCCGGCCAGGCCATTGCCAGAGCCATACCCGCTACCGCCGGAAAGCGCCAACCCGCCCGACGCGTTCGATCCGAATTCGGCCAGGCTGTTGCCGCCTAAGTTCGCCGCCCATGCATTGCCCACACTGTCGATCGCGATGCCGTAGGGCTCGCTCAGGCCGCCGCCCGTGAATCCCGGAGGACCGGAGATCTTCTGGCCCCCGGCATTGAATTCGCTGAGGTCATTTCCGTTATAGTTTGCGACCCATGCGCTTCCGTATGTGTCAATCGCCACGCTTGTCGGATTGTCTAGCCCAGCAGCGCTGAATGGCGAACCTGTTTTCGGCACGCCGTTGGAATTGAATTCGCTCAAGCTGCTGACGCTGAAGTTCGGCACCCACACGTCGCCCGAGGCATCGATCGCAACTCCCAACGGCGCAACTCCTGTGCCGTCCAGCCCGCCTGCCGTGTATGTGATTGCGATCGTGAAGTCGTTGGGTTCAACTTCCGGCGACGGCTGGAAAGGCCGATCCGACGGCAGCAGCCCGAATATCGTACCCACATTCGCTCCCGGGTTGTGCGCAATGTTGATCGCCGCAGTCGCCGTTTCCACGGGCTGCGAATTCCCGTTCTTCGCGTTGCTGAACAAAGTGCTGCATGGCGTCGATGATGGCCCCGCCGAGTTCACGCATGCCGCCAGAATGTCTGCAAGTACGTCGATCTCTCCTTGCGGCACCACTCCGTTGCCGTTCGGCGTCGTGGCCAGTGCCACGCCTCGGCCCAAAGATTCAAGATTGGTAACCGTTGCAAAGGCGTTGGGCACATCCGTCGCCGTCGCCAGCGTGCTGCTCGAGCTCGACACATGCGTCGCATCCGTCGCAAAGCCGGCGATCGAGTACGCCGTCGCGATCGTCGAAATCTCGTTGATCACTACATAAGGCGCCGAGGAGAGTGATCCGCAGGTGCCAAGGGCCGCCATCAGGCCAATGGCCGAATTCGTCCCATCGCCCAATCCCGGATCGCCGCCAACCGCGTACAGGTACACCTGCGATCCCGCGCTGGGGCAAGTGAAGTCGCCGCTGATGCTGAAGGTGCCACCCGATTGCGTCGCGTAATAGTAGTTCCCGTTGCCATCGGGGCTGGTGCCGCCGGCGCTCTGCAACAGCGACACCGCCGCATTGCCATACCCGGTGGTGTTAGCCGCATAGAGGTAGATCTTCGCCCCCACAATCGGCTGCTGCCCGCCGTGAACCCTGCCCTGCAGTGCCGCTCCCGGTACGGAGCCTGCCGTTGTCTGAATCGGCGTTGTTCCCGGCATTCCTGAACAGCCGGAAAGGAAGAGAACACACGTTACCATCACAATCGTCCAGGAAATACGCACGGGGGAACTCCCTTCGGGTCATGTTGCGCCGTTACCCGGTTTTCTAGGACGTTGTTACCGGATTCTCAGGGTAAAGTCAAGCCCACCTTCTATGTAGTCCCTTTAGGAATCAGCCGCGGTGAGCTCATGGTGTTCACTATCGCGCGGAAGATTGCTGTCAGCTTGGTGAGGCTCTGGTTGGTCGGCTCCGTCGCCTGGCAGCCTGCGCCGTCATCGGAGTAGAAGTTCGCCCCTGACGATGCCATGGCTTTCAAAGCATCGCAGCCTTGATCGCCCGGCCCCCAGGATCCCCCGTCTGTCGTCACCTGCGCGCTGTAAGTGTGGTCCGTGTTACAGCTCCCCGTAACCGGCGAACCGTATCCAATCGTATATATGGTCGTTCCCAACGCAGCAGCATCCTGCGCCGCAAGCACGGCTTGCCCGCACTGGCCCAGTGCTGACGGGTAGGCGTAAGACTCATAGCCCGCAGGGTTGCTGGTCCTCGTTCCTGTTCCGTTCAGCTTGCCCTCGCTGGCAATCAGGCTTATCGGACTGTTGCTGCACGCGCCGGCCGAGGTATTGGCGTTCGATGCGCACGCGTTCAGGTCGCCGTCGCCGAGAATGATGATCGCGTTCTGCGAGTTCGGATTCGCTGCCTGCTGCACCGTCAGTGCCGCCTGCGCTGCATCGATCGCCTGCGGATAGTAGGTCCACTCAAACCGCGTCGTAAGGCCGCTGCAGCCGCCGCCGCCCGCCGCGATGACCAAATGCGAGCTCGTATTCAAGCTTGTCGCCGCGTCCGTGGTCTTGTAATTGTTCGCCCACGTCACCACCTGATAGGTGTCGGATGAAGGCAGCGTCGTGTTCGATGGCGGATCGGGAAACGTATAGGCCACCGGTGTCGGGTTGCCGGCGTTGCAGGTGTAATCTTTGTAAACTGTCCCACTCGTCACCGCGGGAAACACGAACAGGCTTACGGTGTCCACATACGTCGTGCTCGAGGTGCAGGTTTGGCCCAGCCCGCAGGGATACAGATCGTTCAGCAGCGCCTGAATGCCCTGTTGGGCGCAGGTAAGCTGCGTCCCGTTGCATTGCATGCCGTCGTCGTGGTAGGCCATCGATGGCGTCGCGTCCAGGACGATGGCAATGTTCCACGGGTTCTTTGACCCGCCCGCCATCGCTGCTTCCGCCGTATACGACAGGTTCATATGCTTCATCCCAATCAACCCGCCAAACCACATCGGAACCGTCGCCGTCTGCGTCACCGATAGCGCGTTATAACCCCCGGTACCGCCGCTGGCGGTTTGGCAGGGCACATTCAGCGTGCTCGACACGGTATTCAGGCAAAGGTAGGAAGGCGTCGCCACTGCATTCAGCAACATCGAGGTCGCATTATAGCCACCCGATGCCGAGCTGTATTTGGTAACGTTAGTTGACGCTTGAGTCGTGTCGGGCATGGCTGCCGCGCCGGCCAGCACCGCCGCATTCGTTGACGCCACAAGGCGCTGGTACGCGTAGTAAACATGACCCGTCTCAACCGAGACACCGGCAAGTGCCATCATCGTCGAAGCCGTGACAACCACGACAATCGCCGCCTGGCCCCGCTGGCTCTTCAGGAACCTGCGTTTCAACGAATTTCCAAATCGTCTGATATTCATAAATCGAATCCCTCCTCTATCGCGGTGACCGCTTTAGTCCACATCGCTAATCGGTCCCAAAGGCCTTTGGGCCATGCTGGAAGCGATCACTTTGCAACCCGGACCCCATGGACTCGACTGCGTCCTTCCCAGGTGCTGGGGATCACATTTCATGATCGTAGAAAGAAGGTAATCGGAATATTGCACTTTCGTGCTACTAGGAGGTTACTTGAGTACTTGAGGGCCTCTTAAGGCGCGCCGCAGAAGAAAAAAGCCGGGAAAGCCCACGTGGGCCAAGCAGAAAAGGGTACGGGCTTTGCGCCCATACCCATCAAGAAGCACAGTTTTTTCTTTTAGTTGCGGGGTTCGCCCTAGGGCGCCCCGTTCGGAATGAGCCGTGGCGAAGTGAGGCCGGTCGTGATCGCTTGGAAAATATTTACCAGGCTCGTGAAGTTCCCGTTCGCCGTGGTGAGCGGCGCCCAGCCGCCCGAATTGTCCGAGTAAAAGGTGTTTTTGTTAGAACAACGATTGGGAGGCTGCGGACCGGGTCATTGCGTCAAGCGAAGGAGGATCTTCTCGGCGACAGTTTGGAAAGCAGAATTCAAGTCAGTCGCCCGGGGAGCAAATAAGGCGAGCCCGGTTGGCTCGCTGGCGTTATACGTCGGGCTCGCAGGATCGTTCGCAATCTCCTGGAGATAGGTCTGGTCAATATCATTACCCAAACCAATCGAGTAAACCGTTATCCCCTGCGCTCTCATCGTCTCGGCAAATTGGATCGTAGAATATTCGGCATCCTGGGTGATATTGATTCTATTTATTGAGACCGGAGAAGCTCCTAGAGGATCTGCTGAGCCTAATATCGGAGTAAACTTCTTGGCGCCATTACAATATTGCATGGAGGAGTAGGGACGAAAACCGTTACCACCATCTTCACAGGTGACGGTAGTATTTGGACTTGCATTCGCTCCGTAGAATCCGTTCCCGTTGCCTTGTCCATTGTTCAGTCCCACATTGTTCGGGTCGATAAAAGTAAGGTAGTCGCCCTCATCGAACCCAGTCGTAGCAGCGTCGCCTCCAAATTCCACCAATACCTTATTTGACGCGGTCGGGCTTGGCAGCGAAGCCTGAATGGTATTGTCCCAACCGTCTGTGAAAAATACCACCACCTTCACGGTATTTGCCGGTGGGCTGACAACGCCCGTGATTTGGGTATAGCCATCCTGTAATCCGCTCATCGAATATGTGCCGTCGGTGAATGTCATCCTGTTCACGGAGGCATCAATTGGCGCAATGAACGTCTTGGTCATTGGTACATCGTTCGTTCCACTCCACGCAAAGCTCACTTGTCCAAGCTCATCGGTGCCTTGGATGAAGTACTGATCAAAATCCGATACCGCCCCAGGCAAAGCCGCTGCCCCTCCGTTGCCATTCATTGAACCAGTACGATCTAACACCAACGAGAGGATTACGGGCGGGCGTGTCGCCTGGGAAACGTCAGACACGTTGAGAGTGCTAATACCCATAAGTCTAATAAAGAAGGTATGGATTTTGGCGGTGGCAGTACAACTGCAAATGGGATTCCCGCTACCGTCTGTGCTAAAAGTAAAACTCGCCGTGGGGGGCGAAGCATTAAAGATAGGGTCCCCTTTATAGTTTAAGGCGAAGACGCTTTGCCCAACGGCCTTAGCCTTAGTCGGCCCGAGGCCGTAGTTTAGCATCGTCTCTAAGTTCGCCCCATCGCAACCCTTCGCAAGTTCGGCTTTTGCCAGAAAGGCAAAACCAAAGTCGATTGCGAACCCCGTGAAAAGCATTAAGAGGGGCAGCAAAAGGGCTAAAATAACCACGATTTGCCCGCTCTCTTTCCCAGCCGCCTTCAGACCTCGAGTAAGATGCACTTGAATCCTCCTCTCAAAAATACGCCACGTCATACATCCGTGAAGCGAGGGACTTTTTAAGAAAACTGCCAACCGGCGTCATGGGAGTATAGGAGTAAAATACCTCAGTCACATAAAGCGTCCGACCCGCGCTCAGCACGGTGGTGGCATCCGAAGGCATGGTGGCTGCATTCCCAATCCCTGTGCCAACTGTGCTGGTTGCCGAGATACCCGTAGACGATATCGCCTGGTCGATAATTTGAGGTTTGTTGTTGACATCGGCTACCACAGTCACGATGATCCTTCCATTAGTGCCGATATTCAATGAAGCACCCTGAGTAACGAGTGACGACACCACGGTTGGCAGGCTTGTCGAACTTCCGGTGAAAGTGCGGGAAGCGAGGTTGGAACCCTGCCTGGATATGCCAGACATCGTTTGTTTGTCGTAGATCATCTGCGAAAAATCGATGAGTCCAAAGACCAGGACGAGCATCAGAGGCAGGCAAATCGCCATCTCAACGAGGGCCGCTCCTCGCTCGTCCTTAAGTCTCTTGGCCCATGCCAAGCCCTCGATAAGTCGCTTGATCATTCCTGCGTTCCCCATCTAGTTCGTTTGGCCAGGCTGAAAAGGCTCATTCATAATCGTGACACTCGATGTAAAGGTGTATTGCCCATTCTTAAAAAGTCGCGTGATCAGCGGTGTCCACAAAGGCATGTTGACGGTCACCGAAACGGTCAACAGACCTCCTGGACCGCCTGCGCTCGTTGTACTCGTCGTGTCGCCGGTCACGCTTGTTATTGAAACGTTTGAGATGTTCACGCCCATTGCGTCATTTTGAAGGGTGTCAATGATAGAGGTCGTTCTCGATAAATTTTGACCCGGATTCTTCGGATCCGGCAGATGATTTCCGGTCGACCCATATCGAGCAGCCTCTTGAAGTGCATTTTGAACGGCTGTTCTCACGAAAAACAAGTGTCCGAAATCGAACACCGCGAAGGCCAAATATACAAACACCATAAACGCCAACGCCATTTCGACGAGGCTCTGCCCTTCCTCCGAGCGGGATCTACGCAGCAAATTCCTCGGACCGCGAATCCAGGTAACCGTCTTCGCTCTTCCGCGCAATTGTTGCTCGTCCCAAATCATTGGGGATTTCGAAAGATGTTCAGCCAATCGCATTGAACGAGTTCCCTCAGCATCGAACCTTTGCACACGTTTGGGGACGGTCACTCCCAGTTTAGCCAACGGGACAATCACGTCCATGCAACCTTCGGGGATTTGGAAGACATAGGTAATCGTCCTACGGATTTAGGTAACCACTCATATTGGGATATAAGTCGACCCATCAATAGCATTCTCTCTTTCTCACTCCTCCAGCGCTGTCTCCGTTGAGCTCAAACCGCTGGATGGGGTGAAATTCAATATTGGAAGCCATGAATATGCATAGCTCACCGTCACCGTGACCGGCTCGTTCGGCGCCATGTAAGACGCGTACGGTTTGCAGGTAAACGAACTACCTGTCGTCGCCGGCGTCGTGTGAGATGTTCCCGATGCATCCGTTATCGATACTGTGTAAGTGATCTTTCCTGGCGTCAGATTGGGCAACGAACCGGTCACTGAAGTGACCACCGTCTTGCACGGATCGGTGATCAACCCTTGTTCCGCGCCCAGCAACTGCGCGGCAGTCGACGTGGCATTCCCTATCTGTTGAAGAAGGTACAGGCCCAGCGAAAATGAAGCTGTTCCCGTCAGCACTGTCATTAACAGCGGCAGCGTTATAGCAAACTCCAGCAGTGCCGCGCCCTCTTCGCCCTGTCGGCCAAAAGCTCGCCTCGAGCGCCGGGCAAATAGTTTGCCGATCTTTCGTAAGCCATTTCCCGTATTCATCGTTTCACCTCTCGGCTCGCCGGTCTTGACATCGCGTTCCGGCTCGCCTGCTTTGGAAACTCTCCGGCACCCCACGGCGCCTTTACTCATCAAGTTTCAGTTGCCCCAGGAAGAGATCGAGCTCCTCCCGCGTGGCCGCATCCAGTATCGCGGTCTTTCCACTGCGCAAATCATGGTCGTCGGTGAGTACGAACTGCAACCCTACGCCGTCCGCTCCCCAGCGCACTGCCCGCGACTGCACCGCGATTGACCGTTCCGCAAATTCCTCGCCTTGATTGGTCCTCTGCAACGTCATCAGAACCAGAGTCCCTGGATACCACCGCTCCTCGGTCACCACATACAGTCCTGACGAGCTGATATCGCGAATTCCGTGCGCCATCGGGGCCGCGCCATTCCAGTAATACGCGGCCAGACCCGGCTCTTTGACCCGCGGAGCTTTGCGCGGATCCGGTGACCACCACCGCTCAATCCACGCCCTCAGTTGGCTCTTCGTCTTGCTGCCTGGAGGCGTCAAATCCATACTGTGGGCCTGCAGCGCTTCGGGCTTATCGTGCCCGTTGCGGTCTTCCAGCTCCAGCAATCCCGGACCGCCGCTCCAAAGCGGCTTCTCGCGCAGCAGTGCCGCCCCTGCAATCATTGTCCCGGACCCCGGCTGCTCGCGAGTGCCCGACAACCTTTCCAACTGCCGCTCCATCTCCTCGGCAACGCACAGAACAAGCTGATCGCCCGACTGCGTTTGCGACGAATAAATCGAGTGTGCCGGCACCGCCAGCACGCTCTCTGGCCGCGGGCTCGACGAGCTCACCTGAAAAGTCGGAAAAGACTCCGCCATATCGATCACCCGGCACTCATCGTCCAGATAGATCAGGTCCAGCGGCGCCGGCATTGCCGTTGCCGCAATTCCCCTGAAAGGCTTCATCCACACGCCTTCGCCCGACTTCAGCGGCTTCTCCAGCATCAATTCCGCAACGTGGGTTGAAGGCAGGTCACCGACCTTTACGTTCAAGCCTAAGAAACATTCCCGCGTCTGGTTGTAGGCACAATACGTTTGCGTTTCCATCGTTGCTTGGGTCCCTGTCGACAGTGCCACGGCTTCTACTTTGCCCGGCGTTCCCTTCGCCAGCTCGGCTCGATCCATCAGTTTCATCCGCGGCTCCGACCTCTCTCTTCGCCTGCCGTCTGGCGGGCGAAGGGAACACTTCACCTGTTTCCCTGCCTGGGCCGCCCACTGAGGCAACTCCCGTATTCGCGGCATGCCGCCCAGACAACGGAATTTTCCTGCCCAGCCGTGGCTTCAACTGGTATTTCTTCTCGCCACGGCCACTAGCGCACCGGCTTTTACTTCACCCGCGTCCGGCGGCGCTGAATCAGAATGATCAGAATTACGACCGCCACAGCTCCGGCAACCCATCTGACAATCAACGTTTGATCCATGCTGTTTTCCTTTCCCTGCCTCAATTATTTGGTTAGTGAACTGAATGAATCAGCCATCACAATCGCGGCTGGTCCCAGTGTAACTAGAAACAGCGCGGGGAAAATAAATAGCACCAGCGGAAACACTAGCTTCACCGAGGTTTTGCTTGCCATCTCCTCGACCATTTGTACGCGCTGCACGCGCAGCGTGTCCGAATGAACGCGGAGCATTTTGGCAATACTTGTTCCAAATTGTTCGGTCTGCACTAGCATCGAAACCAGGTTGCGCAGACTTTCCACGCCGGTGCGATCCGCCATGTTCTTCCAGGCCTCTGAACGGGCCCTTCCCGCGCGCTGCTCCAGCACCACCAACCCCATCTCATCGCAAATCTCCGGTTGCGAATCCCTCAACTCTTCCGTACAGCGCGACGTTGCCTGGTCCAGGCTTAGACCCGCCTCCATGCAAATCACCAGAAGGTCCAACACGTCAGGCAGGCCCCGCGTCAGCTTCTTCTGCCGCTTTTTGATCTTCTTGCCCAGCCAGAAGTCCGGGGCCAGAAATCCGCCGCCCAGCGCCAGCAGGTACACGAAAAACGGTCCCAGGTTCGCCAGTCCGGTCACCAACGCTATGAGCGCCAGCATAAGTGGCAGCAGCACCTTGGAGCCGTAGAAGATCTTGATCGCGTTCTCGTTGCGATACCCCGCCAGCATCAGGCGCTTCTTGATGACCGAGACTTCGTTCTCGCTCTTCGGCATCAGATTTTCGAACCGCTTGACCACATTGCCGATCGAAGATCCGGTATTCTGAAACGTCTCCGTCAGCGTTGTTTTCTGCTTGCGCTGCGGGTTGATCACCTGGCTGATCCGATCGAGCGCCGCCTCGCGATAGAACATCAGCACGAGGACGCTCCCGACCAGAACGAACACCGCCACGAATGCCAAAATTGCGAAAATCATGATTCTCCCTTAAACGTCAATGGCGACAATCTTGTGAATTACAAATCCGCCGATCGAGATCAGCCCCGCGGCGGCCCACATCATCTCAATGCCGACCTTGCGGTGCCACAGAATGCTGATCATTCCCGGATCGATGAAATAGATGCCCACGCCCAGCACCACCGGCAAAAGCGTCAGAATCAAGCCTGTTAGACGCCCTGACGCGGTGTGCACCATAATCTGGCGCTTCAACCGGAAACGTTCCCGGATGACATACGCCGTCTTGTCCAGCACTTCGGCCAGGTTGCCGCCACTTTCCTTCTGAATCAGAATTGCGGTGGTGGCGATCTTAAGGTCCTGCAATGGCACCCGCACCACCAGGCTCTCCAAAGCAGTCTTCATCTCCAGGCCGTAGTTCTGTTCCTCAAAGCAGATTTTGAACTCGCTGTTCACCGGTGCTGCGCACTCGCGCGCCACCAGGGCCATCGCCGCCAGCAGGCTGTGTCCGGCACGCAGTCCGCTCACCATCAGATCCAGCGCCTCGGGCAAGTGCTTCTCAAATGCCCCGAAGCGTCTGTGGCGCTTGAACACCACATAGGCAAACGGCAGCGCTCCCAGAATTACGCCGGCCCCCAATGCCAGCATGGGTTGGCTGGTCAGCTGCAAAAGCGCGTAAGCCGGGATCACGAATCCAGCCGCGCAGAACAAAAGCAGACGTCCCGCGCTCCAATCCAGATCGGCTTGGCTCAGCATTTTGCGCAGATATGGCGTCAGTTCAAACTTAAGCAGCCTCTGGTTTAGCCAGGGAATGCTGCTCAGCAATTCGTTTTTGCGCACGTTCAGTTTCTGCGGAAGCAATTCCCGCCGGTCGACCTTGATCGCAGAATCCAATGTCGCCAGGGCCTGCTTGGCGCTATTGGAGGGTCCCATAGCGGCCAGCGGTAGGGCGATCAGCGTGAATACGCCCACAAAGACCAAACCTATGATCAATCCCATCTCTCTTCCCTCGTTCCCTCTTACCCGTTGCCTTAGTTGACCTGCGTCTCCCGCTCGAAAAGGCTGGGCGGCAGAATGACACCCGACACCCGCAACCTTTCCAGAAACCGGGGACGAATGCGCGTGGGCTTGAAGACGCCAATCACGCGGCCGTCCTGGCCAATGCCTTTTCTCTCAAACGTGAAGATCTCCTGCATGCTAATCACGTTCTCTTCCATGCCGGTGATCTCGGAAATGTTGGTGATCTTGCGCGTGCCGTCGCTCATGCGGGTGGCCTGCACCACAATCGTGATTGCCGAAGCCATCTGCTGCCGCACCGATTTCTCCGGCAGATTCATGTTGGTCATGGCCACCATCGACTCCAGCCTCGACAGTGCGTCGCGCGGCGTGTTCGCGTGAATGGTAGTCATCGAGCCTTCGTGGCCGGTATTCATGGCCTGCAGCATGTCGAACGCTTCCTCGCCACGAACCTCGCCGATGATGATGCGGTCGGGCCGCATACGCAGGGCATTGATCAGCAGTTGCCTTTGCCGGATCGCGCCCTGTCCCTCGATATTCGGTGGCCGCGTCTCCAGGCGCACGATATTTTCCTGTGCCAGCCGCAATTCGGCCGCGTCTTCGATCGTCACCAGCCGCTCGTTGTTGGGAATGTACTGCGAAAGAATGTTCATGAACGTCGTCTTGCCGGCGCCCGTGCCGCCTGAAACCAGGAGGCTGATGCGCGCCCGCACTGCCGACGAAAGCACTTCCATCATTTCCGCCGAAATGCTCTTCAGTTGCACCAGTTGGTTGGCCGCGAGCGGGCCGGTGCCGAAACGCCGGATCGACATCGATGGCCCGTCCAGCGCCAGCGGGGGAATGACCGCGTTGACGCGCGATCCGTCGGGCAGGCGTGCGTCCACCATCGGCGATGACTCATCCACTCTGCGGCCCACCCGCGAAACGATGCGATCGATGATCTGCATCAGATGCCGGTCGTCGCGGAACGTCGTATCCACTCTTTGCAGCAGTCCGCCCTTTTCCACGAACACGTGGTCCTTGTCGTTCACCAGAATGTCGGAGATCTTCGGATCCCTCAGCAGCGGCTCCAGCGGCCCCAGCCCGAAGACCTCATCCAGCAATTCGGCATGGATCTTTTCCTGCTCGTCGAAGTTCAGCGGCACGCGCTGGTCCGACATGATTTCCTTCACCAGGCCCGACACCGCCTGGCGCGCCTGGCTGGAGTTCACGCGCGACAACTTCTCCAGGTCCAGCTTCGAGATCAGCGTCCGGTGAATCTCCGCTTTGTACGATTCCAGGTTCAGTATTTCCACGTTTTACCTTCGCTTCCGTTAGGGAATTCCGTTGGTTAAGCCTTCATCAAACCTTCATCAGAAAATTCCGAACGCCTTCTTCTTTTTCTTGGCCGCGGAGTCGCTCTTGCCGGTCACCGCGCTCACCATCTCCCGCACCTGCCGCGCAATCGGCGAATCCGAGAGCACCAGAGGCTTGGCGCTGATTTGCATGTTCCGCACCGTCTCATAATCGTTGGGAATCTTCCACTGTGCCGCCCTGGTGAGCGCCTTGGTTATGTGCTCTTCCGACACTCCCAGCACGCGTGATTCAAAACGATTGATCACCACTTCCAGCTTGGGCAACGGCGCCGAAAAGAACTGGGTGATAAGCCGGTTCGAGTTGCGCAGCTCCGGGATGCTGGCCTGCGTGACCAGGTAAACCGTGGTCGCTTCCTTGTAGGCAGTCGTTCCCATCAGCTCCAGCCTTGACCCGAGATCCACTACTACGTTGTCGAATTCGTGCCGCGCAACATGCAAAAGCCGGTTGATCCCTTCGTTGTTGGCCTGGAACTGAACAAACCGTCCCGGCGCCGCCATCACCCAGAGCCCCGAGCTATGCTTCACCAGCAGCTGATTCAGAAACTTCGCGTCCAGCCGATCCACCTGTTGCAACGCGTCGATAGCCGAGAACTCCGCCGTAATTCCCATATTCAGCGCGGCATCGCCCAGCGGCAAATCGAGATCGATCAGCAAAGTCTTCTCGCCCGATTCCTTGGCCAGCGCTACGGCAAAATTGGTGGCCAGCATGGTCGTCCCGGCCCCGCCCTTCGATCCCATGAACGCATAGAGCTTCCCCGCTGTTCTCTTCCCGGGTCGCGCCTCCGGACGCCGAGCCGCCGCCCGTACCAAAGCCTCCGCCACCACATCCGCGGAAAACGGCACCGGTAGGAACTCGCGCGCTCCGGCGCGCATGCAGCGCACCAGCAACTCAGGGTCGGAGCTCTCCGAATACACCATCACCGTTGCCGCGCTGTTGGCGCCGATGTTCTCCACCAGATCCAGCGCGATCTCCGCATCGCCGTCCAGATCGATGACGATGACGTCGAAATCCTCATCCAGAGTATGGGGAAGATCTCCCGTTCCCGGCGAGTAGCTGGAAAATTCGCTGACATAAGTGCCCGCGCACCCGTTCATGGCATGAACGGCCTCCTGTCGGCGTCCTTCGCTGGGGCTGATCACAGCAATGGACAGATCCTCAACGCCAATCGGATTGGGATACGGGTTGGCGGAATATGTGGAAGGATTCGTTGCCACGTCGTTTTTGCTCCTTAGCTAGCTGTGCGATATGTTCGCGGACTAGTTGGCACAGACTCCCAATCCGCGGGAAGTTCATAACCTTGCTTGCCCTGGACCCGATGCTGCCTTGCTCCACTCTTAACGCGTTTTAACGCGCAAAAAACGAAATCAATGTCCCGATCGCAATCGCCGGTGCATACGGCATCTTGCGCCGCCCCGGATTGCTCAAAACCGCCTCTCCGCGATTCTCCGCGCTGAAAACCAAATCGCCCGTGTGCTGAAACAACTCCTTCAGGAATCCGCCCCAGGCCGCCATTGCCAGCGCCATCACTCCACCCACCACGCCGGTCATCACCAGCGCAAGAATCAGCTGGTACGGGCCGATCCATGCTCCTATCGCGGCGCACAGTTTCACATCGCCGGCTCCCATTCCACCCATCCAGAAAAGAAACCCGTAAATCAGCAGTCCAAGCCCCGCTCCGCAAAGACTCTGTTCCGCGCCGTGCCAGCCGTGCAGCCACACCGAAACCGCTAACCCGCAGCCGAAAAAGGGAAACACCAGCCAATTCGGAATCCGCCGGCTGCGAAGATCCGTGAAAGTCGCGATACCGAGAACAAGCACGGTGGGCCACCACGCAAACGAATGCATTACCCTGCTCCCCGCCCTTAAGGCTTTTTGGAACTGCCCTGTATTGAGCAATTGCCACGCCAAACTCAGGATGCTATGAACTCATTTATATTCAAGTAGATGAGTGCAATTTTCCTCACCCGATGTGTACGACTGTTTACACCGAACCCCTCCCCTCGTCTCGCCTGTTTACATGTCGGCCTCCCCGGTCACCCGCTGGCGTAACTCATGTAACCCATTACTAAATCAAAAGATTACGACACCTGTTACGAAAGTAAGCTCGGCCCGTTTAAAGGACAACATTGACCTGCAATTCAGCAGCCCAGAGCCGCAATTCCATCGATCGGTTAGAAGACTCTCAGCGATCAGTGTTGCTATCGAGTGGTCAGCAGCACTTCGGTGCCCTTATTAGAGAGTGCCTTCTTAAATGGTTTCGGTCGTGTACTATCGCGATTCCCCCGGAATTTCATAGTTCCATTTCAAACGCACTTAGTCTCTTTGGCTCTCCTCCGCGCCAGGGCTATGCCCTTGCTTCGAACCTGGATTATGGGAAAGTGCTTAATTATCTATGAGCTACTCGACAATCGCAGGGCTTGCTCCTCCGCCGTCTCAAGGCCAATTTTCCCGCCGCAGGTTCAGGATTCAGCGTCTGTCAACCAAATCTGCTTCACCAGCATTACCGAAGTCCGTTCTTTCTAGCACGAAAGAGGAATGTTGCCTTTCATCACCTTTGCCGATGATGGAGTCACACCGCCCCCAAGCCTCTTTGAATGGCGTCGTGCAACCGGCGAGATGGTGGACCGCCCTCGAATGACTAGAATTGGACTTTATTCGGAAGACCGCTCTCTGCACCCGCTTCTCTCTTCTGCCCTTGGTAAGGACTTTGAGGTCCTGCTGCAGTCGGATGGAGACGAAACGGATGTCCTCGCAGCCACCGCCGGCTGCGATGTGATGATCCTTGATCTTTACTCTTCCCCGGACACTCTCCAGGCTCGCCTCGAATTTACCAGACGCCTTATCGCCACCAATGTTCCAGCCATCCTGATGGCCGACGACAGCCTTCGTTCCACTGCCTTCGAACTCGTTCGTTCGGGCGCATTTGGATACTGCCGCCGCCCGCCATCGATTCGCGACCTCAAGACCATGCTC
>Ga0208849_1000579_pt1 | contig 33017 bp, 34 predicted proteins | sample NGESurdeep072012_10_FD_184470 | JGI IMG/M metagenome (GOLD analysis project Ga0208849, IMG submission 184470) | Arctic peat soil microbial communities from Barrow, Alaska - NGEE Surface sample 53-3 deep-072012 (SPAdes) | ecosystem: Environmental > Terrestrial > Soil > Wetlands > Peat ... | reverse complement strand
GCAACGCTCAAGCAGGGTCCTCGGGATTCCTGGCCCAATTCTCCAATGTGGTCCCGGGGCCGTCGACGGTACCCGCCAACGGGGACGTCAATCCCTACGGGATCGTGGTCGTGCCGCAGAGCACCGGAGACCTCGTCCAGGGTGGGGTGCTCGTGAGCAACTTCAACAACAGTGCCAACGCGCAGGGAACGGGCACGACCATCGTGCAGGAAATGCCCGACGGCTCCGTGACCCAATTCGCCGAGATCGATCAGGCGTCCACTTCCGGGCCCTGTCCGGGCGGGATCGGCTTGACCACCGCGCTGACGGTGCTCCCCGGTGGTTGGGTCGTCGTCGGAAGCCTGCCCACCACGGCGAACGGGCCTGCCAACGTCGGGACGCCACAAGGGATCGGGTCGGGCTGTCTCCTCGTGCTCAATTCGACGGGCCAGCTCGTCGAGACCTGGGCCGGATCTGCGATCAACGGTCCGTGGGACATGACCTCGACGAGCTTCGGCAACACGGCGTACCTGTTCGTCACCAACGTCCTCAACGGCACGGTCGCCGCCGACAGCGGTATCCCCTCGGATCAACCCGGCACTGTCGTCAACGGCGGGACCGTGCTGCGCATCAAGGTGAGGTTGTTCCACCACCAGAACCCGGTGATGGAGTCCCAGACCGTGGTGGCCTCGGGATTCGCCGAGCGCACCGACCCGGGTGCGCTCGTGATCGGGCCGACCGGGGTCGCCCTGAACGACAACGGCACGCTGTATGTCGCCGATTCGGCGAGCAACCGGATCGCGGCCGTGCCCAATGCGCTGTGGAGGAACACCACGTTCGGGGTGACCGGCGGCTTCACCGTGTCGAAGGCAGCGGTGCTCGACGACCCCCTCGGAATGGTCCTCGCCCCCAACGGCAACATCCTCACCGTGAACGGCAACAACGGCCTCATCGTGGAGACCGCTCCGTGGGGGCAGACCATCGACACGGCCACCCTCGACGACTCCGGAGCACCGCCAGGGGGTGCCGGCGACCTGTTCGGGTTGGCGCTCGTGCCCGGTGATCGCGGCATCTGGTTCGTCGACGACGGGACCAACACCCTCGACGTGTTCTTCTGATCCTCTCGGCCCGCGCCGGTGGGAGAGGGTCGCGTCACGGGCCCTCTCCCCCGGGCAGGTGTTAGAACGGGGACCGCACCGGCGCACGAGATCGAGAGCACGACCATGGCCGTCATCGAAACCGTCACGTTCCGCCTCGCCCCCGGCGTCGCCGAGACGGAGTTCCTCGACGCCGACGGGCAGGCCCAGACCGAGTTCTTCTACGCCCAGCGGGGCCTCGTGCGCCGCACCACGGCACGCGGCGCGGGCGGGGAATGGCTCGTCCTCACGCTGTGGGGATCGTCCGACGACGCCGACGCATCCACCGAGGCCGGCCGCCACGATGCTGCGGCGTCTCGGTGGGCCACATGCCTCGAGCCCTCGAGCGTCGCCACCAACCGCTACCGCGCCCTGGACTGACCGAGCGACTGACGCTCCCACGACGGGCGCAGCCGGCGGGTCGGGTGTTCCGCTACTGCTGGACCAACATCACCGGGTTGCCCTCGGGGTCGGTGATGGGGGCCAGGGTGGGGCCGCCGGGAATGTCGAAGGGCTCGGAGATGATCATGCCACCGAGCTCGGCCGCCCGGGCCAGCGAGGCCCGGATGTCGCGGACCTGGACATAGAGCGCCACCCCGGCGCGTTCGCCTTGCCGGACGTGTCCCGCGGGCCCCGGCTCGGGCCCGCCGAGGCCCGCGCCGATGGGCATGATCGGGCCGTCGCCGATCTCCCAGTTGAACAACTCCGCGTAGAACGCCCGCTGGCGCTCGGCGTCGAGTGCCTCGATCTCCCAGTGCACCACCGGTCGCGCCCAATCGTCGCCCATGTGTCCCTCCGGCTCTCGATGGCCAGGTTATCCACCCTCACGAGATCGGATCAGGGTGCCAGGGCGTGGAGCTCGAGCCCCTCGAGGTGCGAGAAGAACAGCTCGGGTTGTTGGAACATCCAGTCGTGGTCGATGGGCCGTCCATCAGGGGCCGACGCCACCGTGAACGACGCGTGGAGCGCCAGCGCGAACTGCTCGCCGTCGCCTCGCGCCAGGATCGAGTCCCGGTTGGCCCACACCACGTGCGCGCTGAGCCCGGCGCGCGCCACCGCTTCAACGGCGTCGTTGCGGCCACTGGTGAAGCCCCACCATCCGGCATCGACGAGCTGGCGGGGATGGGTGATCCACGACCGGGCGAAGGCCGATGCGGCCGTCGGTGTCGCCAGCCACAGGAGGCGGAGCGGGTGGCGCAACGCCCCGTCGGCCAATCCCCATTCCCGCGACACCGCCAGGGTGTCGGAGAAGACGAGCTCCACCACCCGACCGGGGACGTGGGCGGCGAATCCGAGCTCGATGCCACCCCCGAAGGAGTGCCCGATCAGGGTCACCCCGTCGAGGCCCAGGCGATCGAGGGTGGCGGTGAAGGCATCGAGCACCGCCGGATAGCTCCAGCGGCCCCGAAAGCCGAAGAGGTCGGGGATGATCACCCGACAGCGTGGCGCCAGCAGCTCGGCCAGGCGGCGGTAGGTCTCGGGGCGCATGGCGTAGCCGTGCAGCACGACGACGGGAGGGCCGGCTCCGATGTCGATGGGAACCTCGAGCACCTCCACGGGACCGAGTCAAGCAGAGGATGTGGCGGGATCCGGGAACCTTTGTCGCCGTGCGCCACTCTTGTAGCCAGACCCGTGACCAGAGCCAGAAACACCCGGGCTCTCGTCCACCGTTCCTAACTCCAGGAGGCCGACCATGGCGCACGTGCAGCTCATAGACAAGCCGGACCGACTCATCCCCAGGGTTGCCCTGCGCTACTCACGGCGCCGGTTCGGCCGGGTGGTCGAGCCCGTGGCGGCCGCCGCGCATCATTCGGGGGTCCTCCTCGCCATGGGTGCCCTCGAGACGGCCGCCGAGCGGGGCTGGCGGCGCCTGCACCACGATCTCCGGTGGCTGGCCATCCAGGCCGCAGGCATGAAGATCGGGTGCTCGTGGTGCACCGACTACGGGTACTACGAGGGCATGCAGCAGGGGACGGATCCCACCAAGGTCCGCGCCGTCGCGCACTGGCGGACCAGCGCGGTGTTCGACGAGCGCGAGCGAGCGGTGCTCGAGTACGCCGAGGCGGCCACGGCGACCCCGGTGCTCATCTCCGACGAGCTCATGGCGCGACTCCACCGTCATTTCACCGAGCCCGAGATCGTGGAGCTCGCGGCGTGGGTGGCGATGGAGAACTTCCGGTCACGCTTCAACGCCGGGCTGGGCCTCCGGAGCCAGGGCTTCTCCGACAGCTGCGACCTGCCTTCCGGCCTCGAGCCCGCTCTTGCAGGCCACCTGGACGTCGACTGACGGGCTGTTTCGAGGTTGCACCCCCGTGGTGGGGGTGTGGAGCGGAGAGTGCACCATGTCCGGGCGCGGATGGGGCCCCGGCTACCGTGACAGGCACCAGGCGGCAACCGCGAGGTGCGATCCGATCTGCCCCACGACGCTGGAGGACCCGTCACGATGACGCAGGCGATTGCTGGCGTCGATCTGGGAGGCACCAAGATCCAGACGGTGGTGGTGTCGTCCGGTGATGTGGTGGGGCAATCCCGGCACCTGACCCCGGGCACGCACGCCGCCGACGTGGTGGCAGAGATCGTGGCCAGCATTCGCAGCGCCGTGGAGGACGCCGGGCTGGCACCGGCGTCGCTGGGGGGCATCGCCATCGGGTCCCCGGGCTCAGTCGACGTGGACAGCGGCCATGTCTCGAAGGCGCGCAACGTCCCGGGATTTCTCGACGACGTCGCCCTCGGGCCCGAGGTGAGCGCCGCCTTCGGAGGGACGTCGGTCCTGGTCGACAACGACGTGCGGGCCGCCGTCATGGGCGAGTTCCGGCAAGGGGCGGGGCGACCGTACCGAGACTTCCTGGGCGTCTTCGTGGGGACGGGCGTCGGGGGCGGGCTCATCCTCGACGGGGAGCTTCGTCACGGTGGCGGCAACGCCGGCGAGATCGGGCACACCACCGTGAAGGTGGGCGGCCGCCGGTGCGGATGCACCCGCCTGGGATGTCTCGAGGCGTACGCGGGTCGCCAATCGATCGAACAGACAGCCCGGCTCCGCGTCGACAAGGGGCAGAAGACGAAGCTGTTCGAGATCATGGAGCGCAAAGGACGCGACCGGGTGACGAGCTCGGTCATCGCCGATGCCGTCGACCAGAAGGACCGGCTCACGATCGAGCTTCTCGACGAGGCCGTCGACGCACTGGGACTGGCGTTGTCCAACGCCCAGAACCTGCTCGACCTCGAGGCGATCATCGTCGGCGGTGGCCTGGGGGATCGCCTGGGAGAGCCCTTCGTCCGCAGGGTCGAGGAGGCCATGGTGGCCAACCTGCGCTTTCCCGAGCGCCCCCCCGTCGTGTTGGGCACCGAGCTCGGCGACCTGTCCGGCGCCGTCGGTGCCACGGTGTTGTTCATGGACCGCGTCGGTCACGGCGCGGCGTCGACCCTGGACCGGCCATGAGCGCCGAGGCACAGTTGTACGCCGTCTACCTCGGGGGCGACCCGGCACCGGGCCGTCTGACCGAGGACCACGAGGTGGTGCTGGTGGTGGCTCTCGATGTCACCGACGCACGCCGTCGGGCCCGGGCGAAGTGGGGTGCGAGCACCCGACCCCACGTCGACGGCGTCATGGTGGTGGACGTGGTGGACGGCTTCGCCATCACCCTCACCCCGACGACGCGTCCCGAGTCGGTCGACGTCGACCTCACCTTCGAGCCCGAAGGCGCCGCCCACGCCGACGAAATGAGCGGCTGAAGCCGGCCTACCCCGATGTCTTGGGCCGGGTGGGGCTCCCGCGCCTGCGGGCGGGCGCCACCTCGGCTTCGGGTCGATGCGACGCGAACACCTTGCCTGCGGGGCTCCGTTGCGGCGGGCGGCGCGGCGCCACGGGGCCCGAATGCAGGTGGGTGCGTGGTCCGGACCACGGGGCGGGCGGGGACACGACACGGTCGGCCAAGCGATAGGCGTTGGCTTCGTAGTTCACCCGCCAACCAACGAAGTTCGGCCACGCCTCCTCAGCGGTGAGCTCCATGGGATAGCCGATCTCCTCCAGCATGCGCACCGCCTGCTGGAACTCCTCGAAGGTGAGGGTGATGGGCCCTTCGGGATTCGGATCCGGGTCGACGTGCCACCCCAGTGTCTTGGCGATCCGGTTGAGGGTGGTGAACCCCATGCGCAGGCACAGCCGGGCTTGGGACGACGAGGCATCGGGCGAGAGCGCCAGGTGCATGGCAGCGGCGTCGAGCACCGCCAGTAGGCCTACGACCCACGAGTACCACGGCTCGGGTGACCGGAACAGCAGGAGCACGGGATAGGTGGTGTGGCTCTCGGCCACGTCGGCGGCCCAACGCTCCCAATCCGCATAGAGGTTGGGAAGGGTGTCCACGATGTTGACCAGCTGGTGGCGTGCCAGGACCTCGGGGCCCCATGCCGGGAGGCCGGCGCGGCTCTCGAGCATCGCCACCAGGGCCTCGCGTCGGTTGAAGGCGTCATACAGCGATGGGAGATAGGCAATCTGCAGCGTCACCACGACGGCCCACGTGGCGCCGGCGGCGATGTCCACCGGCCGGTTGGACGGTCCACCGGCGTGCGACGTCCCGACGCTGAACAGCGTCACGGTCGCCTGGGTGAAGGCACCGGAGAACCCGTGGGTCGTGGGCTCGAGCATGCACGCGTAGCCCACGACGAAGAAGCCCAACCACACCGCCAGCTGTGCCAACAGCGCCACCGGAGCGGCCGGTGCCAGTAGTGCGTCTTTGACCTCGTAGCTGCGCGCCGCGCGCGAGACGACGAGAAAGGCGAAGCGCACGGTCCTGTTGACCACGAGCGACAGCCGCTCGATCCCGGCCGGGCGCCGAGGGAGCACGAGGGTGAACACGACGTTGGCCGCGGTGATCAGCACGATTGCCAAACCGACGGCGAACACCAGCCCGCTCACCGCCGTCTCCTCCCCGGCATCGGGGCCGTCATCTCCACCACACGCCAGATCCTTGCACGATGTCCCTGGATCACCCCACATCGGTGCGATACGACCCTCATGTCGTCCGGCCTCATGTCATCCGGAGCCGAGCCTCGGCTGCCCATCACCGAGCGAAAGGAGGTGCCGATGTCCAGGATCACGTCCATTGCGACCGACCCATGCGCCTCGGCGCCGGCCGAGCCGCGTCACGAGCGACGATCTAACCCCTACGCACCGCGTAGCCCGCTCGTTTCCGGCCACCACCTGAGCCGACCTGGGGAGCATTCGCGCCCGTCGTGGCGCGCCCCCCGGCCTCGGGCCTGGTCGCCCGCACTCACCTGAGAGTTCCTCCACGAACCCGTGGACCCGCTGCCGTCCTCACGGCACAACGACAACACGAGCTTCGCCAGGCCCACCTCCCCGGCGAGCCGCGGGCCGGCGCGCCCAGGGATCGGCCGGCACCGGGCTCTACGGGACCGGGCTCTGCGGCGCCGCGTCCGACGGTCCGTGGGATGGGTGCTGGTGGAAGTCGGGCTCAAGCTGGCCGTCGACGCCAGCCCCGGGCCGGAGACCGAGCGGGCCCGGGGGCGCGCCAGGCGGCATGACCGAGGTCACCGCACCAGGAGACGGTGGAGCGCTTCGCGGTGGCGGCCCGGCACGTCGACGACCTTGGTCCGGCCCCGACCGCCCGCCACCACCGTGACGTCGCCTCGTGGCACGCCGAACGCGTCGGCCAGGAGGCGGACGAGGCGCTCGTTGGCGCGCCCCTCTGTGGCCGGCGCCGCCACCCGGACGATCAGGATCGGGGGCTCCCCCGTCCCGTAGCGACCGCCCACCTCGTCCCGAGGGGCCCCGGGATGCACCCGCACCGTCAGTCTCACGTCGATGCACCGTAGGCCCGACGTTGGAGCCGGGCACGGGCCAGGGCCCGGGCATACGCTCTGGGCGTGGGTGGGGCGTTGCAGGTCCGGAGGGTCCAGGCCGCCGTCGTGGCGGCATGCGTGGCGGGCGCATCGCTGTTCGTCATGACGCCGATGGCGAGCGGCAGGAACGTGTGGATCCCCACCCAGGGGCTGCAATGGCAGTACCAGCTGCAGGGCAAGCTCAAGACCAACATCTGTGCGGTGCCCACGAGTGGCGGACAATGTGTCCGGCCCAATGTCTATGACGTCGACTTGTACGCACCGGACGGGGTCACGCCCAACAGCGCGGCGGTGGCGGCGATCCACGCCATCGGCGCTCACGCCGTGTGTTACGTCGACGCCGGCACATGGGAGGACTTCCGCCCTGATGCCGGGCAATACCCCGCAGCGGTGAAGGGCCTGGCCAACGGCTGGCCCGGGGAACGCTGGCTGGACATCAGGCAGACCGGCGTCCTGTTGCCCATCATCACCGCCCGGGTGGCGAAGTGCGCGGCGGCGGGGTTCGACGCCGTGGACTTCGACAACGTCGACGGGTACGAGAACAAGACCGGGTTCCCGCTCACCGCCGCCGACCAGCTCACCTTCAATGAGGATCTCGCCGCCCTGGCGCACACCTACGGCCTGTCGGTGGGCCTCAAGAACGACCTCGACCAATTGGCCCCGCTGGAAAGCACCTTCGACTTCGCCATCGACGAGCAGTGCGCGCAGTACAACGAATGTGACGACTACGACGCATGGACCGCGGCCGGCAAGGCGGTGGTGGAAGTCGAGTACCGCGCCCATCCCGCCCGCTACTGCCCGAGCGCCGACCTGCACCGGCGCGATGCCATCCAGAAGAGCCTGGCCCTGAGGGCCAAGCCGTGGAAGCCGTGTCGCTAGCCTGTGTCGAGATGGGCGTGGAGCGCGGCGCCAGGCCCTGACGCCGCCACCAAGGCACGGGGCGGGACCTGGGCCAGGCCGAATCCGATGGGCACCAACGCGGCGGCGAGGAACAGTGCCGCGGTCAGGTCCAAGGGCAGGTGCGGTGCGAGGGGCGTGAGCCCGAAGCGGGTGGCGACGATCCATGTCACCGACCCCACGGGCAGGCGCGTCCGGGTGAAGTCGAGGAGGAGCCAGCCCACGCCGACGGCCAGGAAGTAGTAGTTGAGCAGCGAGATCTCGAAGACCAACCTCGTGGCCAGACAGGCCAGGCTCAGTCCGACGAGGGGGGCGGGGGCGAGGAGCCCGGTGCGGGCTCGGAGCCGCGCTCCCACCACGAGCAGGGCGGCGGCCAGGATAGGCGCGTCCCGGGCGATCTCGAGCTTCAGGTTCTCCCCGATGGCCAGGATCCCGACGACCGTCGGGGTCTTCTCCATGGTCACCCCCGCTACGAACACCGCGGTCATGGCCCGGACCGTGTCCACCGGGGCGGCGAGGTAGAAGGGGACGACCCCCAGGGCGACGACGCCCACGGCGGGGACCACGACCTGGGCCCGGGCGCGCCATCCCGGAGCGGCGCCGAGCACGGCCAGCAGCGGCAGGACGGCGAACTGCTTGCACAGAAAGGCCAGGGCGAACACCACGCCGACCGCCACCCATCGTCGGCGCAGGGATTGAGCCATGCCGGCGCCGATGAGCCCCACACTCATGAGGTCCTGGGGGTGGAAGGTCTGGGCGATGGCGTCGGACGCGCTCGGCAACACAGCCAGCGCGCCGACGAGAAGCATCTCGCCGGCCCCTCCCCCCGCCCCCGTGGCGCGCAGCAGCATGACGGCGCCGACGGCCAGCACGACCCACCCGAGAAGGGCGAGGATTGCTTGGGACCGGTACCAGATCGGATAGGGCTTGCCGTGATCGGGGCCGTGGCGCGCCGTGCAGGGGCCCAGGATGGAGAGGAAGTAGGCGTCGCCGGTGGTACGGAGGATGGCGGGGACGACCTTGTTGTCACACCACCGGGGTGATCCGATCCAGGGTCGCAACGCCAGGACCAACGGCGACATCAGGAGTGGATACCCCGGAGGATTGGGCACCAGGGTGTCTCGTTCGGCCACCCCCAACTGGCCGTGGGAGATGGCGGTGGTGGGAAGGGTCACGGCGTGGGCGTCGGTCTCGGCCGGGTTGGGCCCACCGCGCACGAACAGGATGATCACGAAGACCGCTCCCGCACCCAGGTAGACGGCAACGCGAAGTGGAGGGGGAAGCGGCTTCGACGCGAGACCCTTCCACCGCATCGCCACGACCAACCCCTCCTCCCTCTATCACCCGCAATCCTGTCGGTCGCGGGACACCACTCTTCGAGGTCGCGAGACGGTCACGCAGAATGCATGTTCTCACTTCGGATCGGCGCGACGGTATCCGAAGGGCCGATCCAGGCGGGGGCAGGAGAGCCACGTGGGCGCAATGTCAAGTCGGAAGCGCACGGAGTCGATGCAATTCCAGGCGGGAAATGGAGGTCATCGATGTCCGGAACACTGTCGGCGGCGGTGAGGTTCGAAGAGCACTTCGGCCCCGTCGTGCCCGAGGTGACGACGTCACCTGGTCCGTCTCGCTCTATGGCTCCCCACGTCGCCGCGCACGCAGGCCGGATGCGCGACCTGGTGGAGCAGATGCGCCGGTGTGTCATCGGCGCCACCCAGGAATCCGACGTGGCGGCGAAGGTTGAGCTGTGGGCGTCGTATCGAACAGCGCGTGCCGAGGCCCTGGCCATGCTCACCCCCGCCACCGACGCCTCGGAGTTCGGTCCTCTGCGGAGCATCTGAACGGATCAGGACCGGCCCGCCGGCTCGAACGACACAGGCACAACGATGGCGACGCCGTCAGAGCGCCGCCACCTCCACGGGCACCTCGGGCTCGATGTCGTCGTTCTCCGCTTTCCCGTTGGCACCGCCCTCACCCGTGGATGAGGTCGGGCTGAAGGCAGTGGTGCGCAGTGGGATCTCCTTGATCAACCACCCGAGGACGAACGCCAGAAGGGCGAAGGGCACCGCGACCAGAAACACCGTCTGCAGCGAATGGCTGAAGGCTTCTCGGATCGGCCCGCGGATGGCCAGCGGCAGATGATCGATGGCGTTGGGGTTCACGACGACGCTCGAGCCGTTCAGGATCTTGCGCAGCGCCGAAGGCGGAACATTCGCCTTTCCCAGCTCGGTGAAGAGCCGGTTGTTGAACACCGAGTTCAGCAGCGACACGCCGAACGCCCCGCCGATGGTGCGGAAGAACGTGGCGGTGGAGGTTGCGGTCCCGAGCTGTTCGTAGGGAACCGAGTTCTGGACCGCCACCACGAGCACCTGCATCACGAGGCCCACGCCGAGGCCCACCACCACCATGTAGATCGACGTTGTCCCGAACGATGTCGACACGCCCATGCGTGACAGCAGGAAGAGGCCCACGCCGAGGACACTCGACCCCATGATGGGGAAGGCCTTGTAGCGCCCCGTCCTCGTCACGAGTTGGCCACTGAGGATGAAGGTGGTGAGCATGCCGGCCACCAAGGGCAGAAGCTCGAGTCCCGCCGCGGTCGGGGTGGCGCCGTGGACGGTCTGCAAATAGAAGGGCAGATAGATGATGGCTCCGAACATCGAGAAGCCGATGATGAACCCGACGCCCGACGCCGCGGTGAAGGTCCGGTTCTTGAACAGGCTGAGTGGGATCAGTGGTTCGATCGCCCTGGCCTCAACCATGCAGAAGGCGACGATCAACGCCACGCCGCCCACCGCCAGGCCGATGATCAGGCCCGAGCCCCACCGGTACTGGGTCCCTCCCCAGGTCGTGAGCAGGATGATGGCGGTCACACCCGACGACATGAGGGCGGTGCCGAGCCAGTCGATCTTGTGCTGGACCCGCTTGGCCGGGATGTGGAGCACCGCGGCCACGGTGAACAGGGCGACGATCCCGATGGGCACGTTGATGTAGAAGATCCACCGCCACGACAGGTGTTGGGTGAACAACCCGCCGGCCAACGGGCCGATGACGCTCGTGATACCGAAGACCGCGCCGAAGTAGCCCATGTACTTGCCGCGTTGGCGGGCCGGGATCACGTCGCCGGTGATGGCCTGGGCCCCCACCATGAGCCCGCCGGCGCCGATGCCTTGCAGCGCCCGGGAGCCGATGAGTTCGATCATGTTCTGCGCCAGACCCGACAGGATCGAGCCCACCAGGAAGATGACGATCGCCAACTGGAAGAGGTTCTTCCGGCCGTAGAGGTCGCCGAGCTTCCCCCACAAGGGGGTCGAGATGGTCGAGGCCAAGAGGTACGCGGTCACCACCCACGACAGGTGGTTCAACCCGTGCAGGTCCCCCGCGATGGTGGGAAGCGCCGTCGACACGATCGTCTGGTCGAGCGATGCCAGGAACATGCCCAGCATGAGCGCCCCGAGGATCACAAGGATCCGGCGGTGCTCGGCTTTTTCGAAGTCGTGGTCGACCGGCGCTTGAGCCGATGCCACAGCGCTTTCAGGAGCCACGGGCGTCCTCCATGTCCCGCTCCAACGAGGCGGCGAAACGACCCAGGAGGGATCCGAACCGGGCCAGGTCCTTGTCGTCCCAATCCTCGAGCATCCGGTCGAGCCAGGCCCGACGGGCCTTCAACACCCGTTCCAGGGTCCGGCGTCCGGCCGGCGTCAGGCGAATGCGCGAGGCACGGCCGTCGGCGGGGTCGGCGTGGCGCACCACGAGACCGTCGCGCTCGAGTTGCTGGACCTTGCGGGTCACCGTGGGGGTGTCGACGTCGAGCATCTCAGCCAGCGCCGTCACCCGGAGGGCGTCGCCGTGGGCGTACAGCTTGTAGAGCGCAGCGGCACCGGCCCGGTCGAGTCGCACCCCGGCCGACTGCAGCAGACGCTCGTGCATGCGCACCTGGCTGATGGACCGGGCCACCACCTGCAGGCTGGCCTGGATTTGATCGACGGCCCCGCCGGTCCCCGGCGTGGAGCTGGGGGGCAACGTACTTGCTTGCGGCATGTAACTATTCTCCCACGGCCGGGCCCGCCTGGCAAAGCGACCCGAGCACAACACTCGCGCCGCCCGCCGCGCTCGTGGCAGTTTGCCCCTGACCCGGCCGTCGGCCCCGGCGGCGTGAGAGGGGGCTGGGGTGCTGGGGAGGGAAAGGGAGGCGGGACCGAGAGCGGGGTGGCCCGGGGCCCGAGCGACGGGGTCGACCGAATCAGGGCTGGGGGGCGAACGGCGCCCCCCAGCCGTCCGGCCCCCGGCTCGCTGCGGAGAATCGCGAAGCGGTGGTCCCACCCGCACCGAAGCTCGCTCGGGGTTGCTCCTTCAGACCCTTACGATGGACACCGCCCATGACCTGGAGCCGAAAGTGCGTTGTCTCGGGGACGCTCCTGCCCGTCGGAACCGAGTCTGAGCCGGGAAATGGGCAAGCCGACGGGCCGTCGACAGCCCCCGGGGACGCCGGAGACCCCCGGAACGGCCGACGACCGGGGCCGACGGGAGTAGGTGGTTCTGCGTTTTTCGATAGAATGGCTGGGAGCCGTCTTGCCGGGAGCTGTTTGGGGGACAGATTCCTCGGGCCGCACCCGGTGTGACCTGCTCAGGAGTCCCAACCAAACCCACACAGAAACGAGCAACCAGGACGATCGGGAGGGGCCGGTGGTCCCGAACACGTTGACCGGGGCCGGGCGCGCAGATGCCGTGCTTCGCGTGACCGCAGTATCCGGTGCGATCTCTCCCAGGGACATGTATCACCGCAGTGACCGTCCCACTCCCCCAGGACTGCGGAGCAATGACAGGACAGGGCGCCCACATCCGGGCGCCGAATCGCCGGCGTGATGCGACGGTGACCAGAAGGAGACGTCGATGGCGATGAAGCGTGGGGATGGCGATGACGCCGACCTCGTCAAGCTCTACCTGAGGGACATCGGGCGGTATCCACTGCTCACCAAGGACGACGAGGCACGGTTGGCCCAAGCCATCGAAGCCGGCCACGAGGCCGCCGCCGCTCTCGCCGATCCGAACACCAAACCCACCCCGGCCAAGAAGCGCGAGCTGAAGCGGATCCAGTGCGCGGCGGCGGCGGCCCAACAGACCTTCGTGTCGTCCAACCTCCGGCTGGTGGTGTCGATCGCCAAGAAGTACCAGGCGTCGGGTCTCCCGCTCCTCGACCTCGTCCAGGAAGGGAACCTGGGTCTCATCCACGCCGTGGAGAAGTTCGACTGGCGCAAGGGCTTCAAGTTCTCTACCTACGCCACGTGGTGGATCCGCCAGGCCATCACCAGGGGTATCGCCAACACGGGGCGCACCATCCGCCTTCCGGTCCACGCCGGCGACATGTTGAGCGCCGTGCAAAAGGCCCAGGGCTTTTTGGAGTCCAAGCTGGGCCGCCAGCCCACAGTGGACGAATTGGCGCTGGAGACCACGCTTTCGTACGAGACCCTGACCGATGTCCTGCGGTGGCGGTCCGAGCCACTGTCGCTCTCCGAGCCCCTGCGCGAAGACGGGGACGCCGATCTCGGGGACGTGGTCGCCGACGTCAACGCCACGTCACCGTTCGACCACGCCGCTGAGGCGCTGCTCGTCGACGAGATCAATGAGCTCCTGGCCCCCCTCGACGACCGCGAGGCCAGCATCCTGCGCCTGCGCTTCGGTCTCGACCGAGGCGAGCCGCGGACCCTGGAAGAAGTCGGACAGCACTTCAACCTGACCCGGGAGCGCATCCGCCAGATCGAGGCCAGGGCCATGTCGAAGCTCCGCCATCCCTCGTCGGACACCGGCGCCCGCGACCTCCTGACCGGCTAGAACGTCCGTCGGCCCACCGCCGCCCCAGCGGCGGCGCACGGTCCGCTGCCTCGACTGAGTCGCGATCCCGAGCGAAGGGAGCCTTCGCCCATGTCGCTGCGCATACGCCACGCCACCAGCCCGGCCAAGCCGGGGCCCCCCGGGGACCGCCCTCCCGCTCCTGCCCTGCCGCCGCCGCCGCGCTGGCGGGCCTGGCTCCTGCCCATCGGGTTGCTGGCGACGATCCTCCTGCTGTTGGCGCCGCACACGTCGAGCACGCCCACTCACGTCTACAGCTACACGAAGTTCCTCTCCCAGGTCGACGCGAGGAACGTCCGCACGGCGTCGATCAACCCCACCGGCGCCATCACCGGAGCCCTCAAGAAGGGTGGCAACTACACCAGCCAGATCCCGGTCGCCATCAACGACACTGCACTGGCTCCCACCCTCCGATCGCACGGGGTCACCGTGACCGGGGTGGGCTCGCCCTCGACCCTCCTCCAGGACCTGTTGTCGTTCATTCCCTTCCTGTTCCTGATCGGGGTGTTCTTGTGGATGGGACGCAGCTCGCGCCGGCAGTTGGCGGGCGGCATCATGGGCATCGGGGGTTCCAAGGCCAAGGTCTACGACGAGTCACGACCGTCGACGCGCTTCGCCGACGTGGCCGGCTACGAGGGGGCCAAGCGAGAGGTCGTCGAAGTCGTCGACTTCTTGAAGAACCCCGAGCGCTACGCCTTGGCCGGTGCGGTGGGCCCACGCGGGGTGCTCATGGTGGGTCCCCCCGGGACGGGCAAGACCCTCATGGCCAGGGCCGTAGCCGGCGAGGCCGAGGTCCCGTTCCTCGCCCTCACGGGGTCGAGCTTCGTGGAGTTGTTCGTGGGAGTGGGGGCGTCTCGTGTGCGTGATCTCTTCGCCGATGCCCGCAAGCGCGCTCCTTCGATCATCTTCATCGACGAAATCGACGCCATCGGCCAGCGCCGGGGCGGGTCGATCGTCTCCAACGACGAGCGCGAGCAGACCCTCAACCAGCTCCTGGCCGAAATGGACGGCTTCGAACCGGGGACCGGTGTCGTGGTCATCGCCGCCACCAACCGCCCCGAGGTCCTCGACCCCGCCCTGTTGCGGCCGGGCCGTTTCGACCGCGAGGTGGAGATCCCCCTGCCCAACCAGGCCGAGCGCACCGCCATCCTCTCGGTCCATGTCGGAGGCAAGCACCTCGGCGAGGACGTCGACCTCGACGCCGTCGCCCGGGCCACACCGGGTTTCTCGGGCGCTGATCTCGCCAACCTCATCAACGAAGCTGCCATCGTGGCCGTGCGGCACGACCGCAACGTCATCTCGGCCCAGGACATCGACGAGGCCCGCGATCGGATCATCCTGGGTCGTCGCGACGGGTCCAATGCCCTGCTCCCGGCGGAGAAGCACGCCGTGGCCGTCCACGAGTCGGGCCACGCCCTCGTCGCCTTGCTGTCCGAGCATGCCGATCCGGTGGCCAAGGTCACGATCCTCCCGTCGGGCCGGGCCCTGGGAGTAACCGAGCAATTGCCGGTGGACGAGCGGCACCTCTACGCCGAGAGCTATCTCCACGACTCCCTCGCCATCCGACTGGGGGGCCGCGCCGCCGAGGTGCTCGTGCTGGGCGAGGCCTCGACGGGGGCGGCCAACGACCTGGCCGGGGCCACCGACCTCGCCATCAAGATGGTGCGAGAGTGGGGGTTGTCGAGCCGGCTCGGCCCCATCGGCTACGGGACCGACGGGCCGGGGTACCTCGGAGGCGGGTCGATGGCCCAATCCCGTCCCTACGCGGAGGCCACGCAGCGGGCCATCGACGAAGAGGTGAGTCGCCTGCTCCTCGAAGCCGAGGCCCGGGCCCGCACGCTGCTGACGGAGAACCGTGAGGCCCTGGACTGGGTGGTCGGGGTCCTGCTCGAAAAGGAAACCATCAGCGGGCAGGAGCTCACTGACGCCGTCCGGGCGTCGCGCGCCCCTCGTCCCGACACCGCACCCAAGCCGGCCTGACACGCGTCACCGCTCGGGCGTGCCTCCTCGACGGGTGACTGACGCCCCGTTGGCTTCGGGGCGCGGTGGATCCGACGTCGCGCCGGCGACTGCGTTGGTCTCCCGGGCCAAGAAGGCGCCCAACTCCTGGATCGTGCTCATGAGCGGGGCGGGGAAGACCACCGTCGTATTCTTGTCCACCCCGATCTCGACCAACGTCTGCAGGTTCCGAAGTTGCAGAGCCAGGGGGTGCGCCATCATCGTGTCCGAAGCCTGGCCCAGCGCGGCGGCAGCCAACGACTCACCCTCGGCGGCGATGATCTTGGCCCGCTTCTCGCGTTCGGCCTCGGCCTGGCGCGCCATGGCCCGCTTCATGCTCTCGGGGAGCTGGATGTCCTTCAACTCGACCAGGGTGACCACCACACCCCAGTCCTCGGTCTGCACGTCGAGGATTTCCCGGATGTTCACGTTGATCCGGTCCGTCTCCGACAGAGTCTCGTCCAAGGTGTGTTGCCCCACGACCTTGCGCAACGTCGTCTGCGCGATCTGGTCAATGGCGGCCACGACGCTCTCGATGGCGATGACCGACTTGGTGGCGTCCACGATCTTGTAATAGGCGACGGCCGACACATCGACGCTCACGTTGTCGCGGGTGATGATGCCCTGGGACTGGATCGGCATTGTCACGATCCGCAACGACACCCGGCGCAGGACGTCGATGATGGGGACAATGCGGGCCAGGCCGGGCTTCTTCACGCCGCGCACCTTGCCCAGGCGGAACAGGACGCCCTCTTCGTACTGCTGGACGACGCGTAGTGACATCGCCAGGAAGATCAGGGCGAGCACGGCAATGACGACGACAACGGCGATTAGCGCACCCATGTCGGGACTCCTTCGCTCACGAAACAGACGAAGCGCGACCGGGGTCCTGGGCGACGCAGTTGAACCTGACGGGGTCCGGGCCAGAGCCCGACACCACGGTGATCACCGCGGTGCATTCATTCTACACCTGGCACCCGTCCGAGCATCGTCGGCTTCCGACGAGGGGCGGCGGGATTCCCTCATACACTCGGCCCGTGCCCGTCAACGATGCACCTCTCGTCATCGGGTTCGACTTGGACATGACGCTCATCGACCCGAGGCGTGGCGTTCGATCGGCACTCGGCGCTCTGGGAGACGAGAGCGGGGTCGCCATCGATGTGGACCACGTGGTCTCGACGCTCGGCCCACCGCTCGAGACCGCCCTGTCACCGTGGTTCGAGGGCGACGCCCTCGAGGACGCCTGCCGGCGCTACCGCGAGCTCCACGGCGACATCCTCCTCGAGGGGACCGACCCGATGCCGGGCGCGGTCGAAGCCGTTCGCTGCGTACGAAGCCTCGGGGGGAGAGTGCTCGTGGTCACCGCCAAGTACGAGCCGCACGCGCGCATGAGTCTGATGGCGGTGGGCATCGAGGCCGACGTCGTGGTGGGATGGAAGTACGGGCCCGCCAAGGGTGATGTGCTGCGTGAGAACGGCGCCCAACTCTACGTGGGTGACCACCCTGCTGACGTCCTCGCCGCCCAGGTGGGCGGATCGTTCTGTGTCGCCGTGGCGACAGGTGGCTCGTCGCCATCGGCCCTGCGCGACGCCGGGGCCGAGGTCGTGCTGCGCAGTCTGCTCGCCTTCCCGTCGTGGCTGACACAGTGGGCGGGCGCGGCAAAGGAGCCGACACCCAAGGGGGCCCTATAGGTGCCGACTCCTTCACCTCACCGAGGTTGGACAAGGGCAAGGAGCGAACCTCGTCCAGCCTGTGGGCGACCTGTCAGGTCGGCCGGAACGGTCGGAGTGCCCATCGTGTGATCGCCAGCGACACGCCAAGCTGTCGGATCAGATTTCGCATGCTGCCCACGTTCTCCTTCCCGTCGAAGTAGCTGCCGCTACTGCAAAGGATACGGATGGGACGTGAACGGCAGGGGTCCGCGATATGACGGCTACATGAACGAGGCGAGGTCAGTGTCGGGTCGGTGCCGGGCGGGGCGGGCGGGTGGCGGATACCGAGGCGGGCGCGCCTTATCTGTTGATGCGGTCCTTCGCCCCCGCGATGCGCCTGATGCGCGCCTGGGTGTCAAGCCACTGACTCGTACGGTCCAGCTCTCGTTCACGCGGAGCGTGATCGCCGGCTGGCCCGTCGGTGATGACGCCGCAGCGGCGACAAACAGACATCCGTCCGTTGGTCTCGGGGCGGTGATGCTCATCGAGGCGACTTCCCAGTTGCTGCTGTTCAGCTGAAGCCATGGTTTCCCCCGATCCGCGCCCCGTGGCTGGTCACGAACCAACAGGACCGTGACTCGCCCGAGGTGAGCGGGCCCGTCCACTCCCCACCTTAGGGCGTGAGACCCCTCTACCATCCCGATCCCCCGTCCCGGCCCCTGACGGCGTTGTCGGCGATCAGCAATACTGGGCACGAGGAGGCGGGCGAGTGACCATCATCATCGACTCGGACCAGCACCTATACGAGAGCCGGACCTTGTGGGCGGAGCACATCGATCCCGCCTCCAGAGACGACGCGCTCGCCATCGTGGATGACGACCTCGGCTACCCCTGGCTCACATGGCGGGGGCAGCGACTCGACGTCGCCGACGTGCAGATTCCCGGGGACACCGCCGTCTTGGGACGCCATCGCCAAAGATGTCGAGACCAGCTTCCTCCCGAGTACGACTACGACGAGACACTCCCCACCCACTACTGGGACCCGTCCGCTCGCGCCGCCCATCTCGACACCATGGGCCTCGACGAAGCCGTGGTGTTCCCCAACTTCGGATTGTTGTGGGAACGTCGCCTTTCGAAGTCGCTGACGGCGCTCACCGCCAACATGGCCGCCTGGAACCGATGGTGTGGAACGGTCGTGACCGAGGGCCGGGGACGCCTGCATCCGGTGGCCCATCTCACGTTGCGCAACCCGGAATGGGTCGAGGCGCAACTGGCCGAGCTCTCGTCAGCCGGTGTCGTACTCGCCATGATCGCGCCGGCGGCGATCGACGGGCGACCCTTGTCGCATCCCGATCACGACCGAATGTGGGCGGCATTCGTCGACCATGGGATCACACCGGTGTTCCATGTGGCGGACCAACCACGCGTCCTCGACGATGCCTTCTACACCGATCCCGATGACAGCTTCGTGCCCGTGATCGAGTCGATCTTCTTGTGGGTGCAACCGGCCATCGCCGTGACCGACCTCATCGTCAACGGGACACTGGCACGGCACCCGGGATTGCGCATCGGGATCGTGGAGCTCTCCTCGATCTGGGTGCCCCAGTACTTGCTCATGCTCGACGGTGGATGGGACTTCACATCGGCGCTCAACGGGCGCCCTCTGGCGCCGCTCGAGCTCAGACCGAGCGAGTACTTCCGCCGTCAGGTACGCGTCGCGTCCTTCTCGTACGAGCAGCCGGCCCGCCTCACGGCCAAGTCCGGAGATCTGTTCATGTGCTGCAGCGACTTCCCTCATTCTGAGGGGACCGCCACACCACTCGAGGACTACGCACGTACCGGCTGTCTCCCCGACCAGGACGACGGCCTCTTCCACCGCAACATCGCCACCCTGCTGACGAGCTGACTGCCGGACGGCGGCGGAGCACAGGGCACCGGACCCGATTACGGTGCAGTCCCGCATGCCCGAGCGGATCGATGCCGATGTGTGCGTAGTTGGGGCCGGGTACGCCGGGCTCACCGCCGCCCAGCGGCTGCACCAGAGCGGCAGGTCCGTCGTCGTGCTCGAAGCACGCGACCGTGTCGGGGGCCGGATCTGGACACAGCACCTGTCCGACGGAACTGCGGTAGACCGAGGAGGCGCGTGGCTGGCCCCGCGCCACGACGCGGCGTTCGGGCTCGCCCACGACTTCGGTGTCCCCACCTACAAGACCTGGGTCAAAGGGGCACACCTTCTGGTCGACGAGGGACGGATGTTGCGCTACCGGGGGCTCATCCCGAAGATCAGCCCGCTGGCGGTGCTCACGATCGCGCTGGCACAGGCCAAGCTGGATTGGACGGCCAAGCGCATCCCGATCGACGCTCCGTGGACGGCGCGACGAGCATCGGAATGGGATTCGCGCTCGGTGGCCTGGTGGTTCGAGCGCTCAGGGATCCGGACGACTTTGGCGCGGGATCTGTTCGATATGGCCGTGCGCGGCCTGTTCACCGGGAGTCTGGACGAGACCTCCTACCTCCACCTGCTGTTCCTGGTGCGGGCACACGGAAGCATCAACACGCTCTTCTCCATCAAGGGCGGTTCGCAGGAGAACATGGTCGAAGGTGGCGCAGGACTCATGGCCCGACGAATGGCCGAGTCCATGGGCGATGCCGTCCGACTGGCGGCTCCGGTCCGTTCGATCACCCAGCGCGAAGATCTTGTCGAGGTGGCCGCCGAAGGCGTCACGGTATCGGCTCGCCACGCAGTGGTGTGCGTCCCGCCGGTGCTCGCCTTGGAGATCGCCTTCGATCCGGAGCTCCCCCGTGACCGGACAGCCCTGTACTCGAGCGCCATCGCCGGCCCGGAGTCGAAGACTCTCGTGGTGTACGACGAGCCCTTCTGGCGAACCGATGGCTTCAGCGGTCAGAGCGCCGGGCCCGGTTCCGCAGCCGAGGTGACCCTCGATGCCTCGCCGGCGTCGGGGATGCCCGGCGTCATGGCGTCGTTCACCTTCGGCCCCGTGGCCGAGCGTGTCGGCCGGCTCGCCGAGGGTGAGAGGCGCCGGGCCGTACTCGACGCCCTCAAGGCCCGATTCGGCCCCCGGGCCTCGGCACCGCTCGAGTTCATCGAGACGGAGTGGTGGACCGAGCCGTGGACCCGCGGGTGCTCGATGGCGCACTTCCCGCCGGGGATCCTGACCCGCTACGGGCCGCTCCTGCGCGAGCCCTTCGGACGGGTCCACTGGGCGGGGACCGAGACCTCGACGCGGTCACATGGGTCCATCGACGGGGCCGTGCTGTCGGGGCAGCGCGCCGCGACGGAAATCCTCGACCGCCTCTAAGGTGCCGGGGTCCGTCAGCACGAGTTTCGGCGCTCGCCCAGGTCAGAGCGTCCGTGGGGTGGCACACCGCTGTGCCAGTGCGTCATGCTAGGGTGACAAGCCGCTGGTCATCCCGAGTTTTTCGGTCTCCGCCGTTCCGACGACGGACCCTGGGGGGATACGGGGGCAGCTGTGCGACGGGGCGTAGGGACCACCCGCCAAGGTCCCTGCGCCCCTGTCGCGCTCGGGGAACACCATCAGGACTCGACCTCGAGCCTCCCGCCCTCGGCCACGTGTAGCGCCACACCCTCGACAGGCCGGCGCCAGTGGAAATCAGCTCGACGTGGGAGCCGCCAGGCCATGTGACCTTGGGGGGCAGGGCCCAGCGGTTCCCGCGTCGCTCTGAGCAACCCCACGGTCGGGGCTACGCAGGTTTCCTGACGACGCAAATCATGACCTAGCCATGCTCCGGGTGCCATCGTCAACAATGACGAGCACCAAGGTCTGTCGCAACGGCACGGGGCACTGCCACCATGCCAGCCCCATCCGTCATGGCACCGGTCGCCAAGCCGAAGTGTTCAATCCACCACCGACCGACGCGCCACCGTGGACAGCAGCTCGGCGACCAAGTCCGGCCGGCTGAGGAAGGGGGAATGCCCGGTCGGCCAATCCACGACGTCGTCTGCTCGGCGCGCCAGGATGCGCTGCAGGCCGGGATGCACGATGTTGTCGGCAGCACAGACGGCGTAGGTGGAGGGCTTGTGCCGCCAGGCCACGGCGTCGGGACACTGGGACAGGGTCTCGATCCTCTGGGCCCCGAGGCGCGTCACGGCCCAGTCGCTGACCTCGCGCGAGCAATCGTTGTAGAAGAGGACTCGAGCACCCTCGGCTTCAACTGTGCTCGTTCCGTCCACCGCCATGTGGAGATGACCCAGCACATCGGGGCGGTCGGCATGGTCCAGAGCGGCGGCGGTGGAAGCCTTGACCGCGGCGCTCATCGCCGACTCCCCCTCGTCAAGGTTGAACGAGGCCACATAGACGAGATGCGCCACACCGGGATGCATCCCGGCCTCGGTGATGACCACGCCGCCATACGAGTGTCCGACGAGGACCACGGGCTCAGTGAAACCGTCCAAGACATGCCGGACACGGTCGGCATCACCGTGGAGGTCCGAAAGCAACCCAGGGTCGTCACCGTGCCCGGGGAGGTCGATGGCCACGGAGCGGACACCGCGCTCGTCGAGGGCGCTGATGACTGGTCCCCAGCACCAGGCGCCGTGCCAGGCGCCGTGGACGAGCACCACAGGGTTCGATCCGCAGGCCACCGACGTCCGCGGGTCACTGATCCTGGCAGCTGCGAATAGCTTGGTGGTCGAGTTTGGTGAGCTCGACCTGGCCTGCTTTTGTGGGATGAATGCCGTCCGACACCAGCCATTGGGGCTTGCGAAACTCGATGTCACCCCAGTCGATGGAATGGAAGTTGGGGTGGGTGGCCACGGCACTGGCGATGGCGGCGTTGATCCCCGTGCCGATCGGTCCGAGGCGGGGATTGACGGTCAGGAACACGACACAGCGCTGTCCCTGCAGCGCGGCGACCTCGTTGGCGAAGTCCGACGCCCAGTTCGGGTTCGAAGGCTCAGGCAATGCGTCGTTCGTCCCGAGCTCGATCACCCAGTCCCGGGGTTGGCCGTCGCTCGCCAGCGCCTCGATCTTCTGCAGGTGCTCGGCCATGGTCGTCTTCGACACGGCATCGATGTAGAGCTTGTAGTCGTGTAAGGCATGGGCCAGATCGGTTTCGGCGAGCTTGGTGATCGAATCTCCGATGATGGCCACATTGCCGGCCGGATTCGGGATCTCGGGGCTCGTCACTGCAGTACTGGCACCAGGTGCCCCCGTGGTCACCGGGTTGGTCGTCTCGGAACCTCCCGGCACTGTCGTGGCAGAACTGGTCGTCGTTGATTCGAGAGGCGAGGTGGTGGTGGTGTCGTCGAGCACCGAGCTCGGACCGGTATCCAGGGGCACCGTCGTGGGAGGGACCGTCTGGCTCGCCGACACCGGAGTCGTCCCGGTGTTGCTCAGCGCGACCGTCACCGCCACCACCAGAAGAAGGATCAGAAGCGCAGTCAAGGCGCCGGTCGCTTTGATACGCCGGTCGATGACCCTCTTCGGGGTCACCGGAGGGGGCGGCGGCGCCGTGGATAGTGGCTCGGGCCTGACGGTGAAGGGGGTGATGGCGCCGGAAAGGTCGGTCCACGAGACGCCGTTCCAAAAGCGCCGTTGCCCGGTCTTCCGGTCCCGATACCACCCTGCTTTGCGGCTGGGAGCCCCGCCTTCCGACGGTTCCCCCAGTGGGCCCGGTACTCCTCCCTCGGTCATCGAAGCCCCCGATCACAACAAGGGTCAGGACACCAGCCATCCAGGTCCATCGTGCCCCCACCAGTTCCAAGAGCCGCAGGCCAAGGCGGCCCGAGTCGGACAGAAATGTACCCATATTCCGGTCCCACGGAAAGCTCCCGTCAGTGACGGCGCAGCGGCGCGAGTACGGGGGGTCAACCTCAACGGCAGCTGGTTCGTGAGAGAGGCATGGATCAGACCGCCGCACCGTGAGCATCGCCGCGCCTCGCGCCCGGCGGCGGCCCATTCGCGTACGGACCTACGGCGCCATCGCCATCGCCATCGCCGTCGCCGTCGTCACCGTGGTCACGGGGGCGGTGGTGTCGATCCCGAGAGGCCGCCCACCCATGCCTGAGGGCACGACGATCCTTCGGCCCACCGAGCCGGCCACCGGCGTCGTCGCCGGGGGCACCTCCACCCGTCGGGCACCAATCCCTCCCGGCCTCCGACGCATCACCGCCGCACCTTTGCACGTGCTCGAGATCGGCGACTCACTCGGGATCGACCTCGGGGACCAACTCCGGTCCCAACTCGACGCCGCAGGATCGGCCCTGACCACGGTTGCTTCGCTGGGCGACTCGGGCCTCTCGAACGTCACGGACGTCAACTGGCCTGTGCACCTTGCCGGCCTTTTGACCACCGACCGCCCTCAGGTCGTGGTGGTCTTCATCGGCGCCAACGATGACCAGGGCCTCGACCTCGACGGGTCCGCGGCGGCCCCGGGCACCCTGGCCTGGGTGGCCGGTTATACCCAGCGCGTCGATGACCTCTTGCGAGAGGCTACCGACGCCGGGGCGCGTGTGGTGTGGGTGGGCATGCCTCGGATGGCGAACCCCGATCTCGACGCTGCCATGGGCCGAGAAGACGTCATCTACCAACGCGAGACCCAGGCATTCCCAGAGGCGTTGTTTGTCTCGTCGAATGCAGCGCTGGCAGGGTCTTCAGGGCTTTACACGACGACCGGAGACGACCTGTCTGGTCACCCGGTGCCGCTGCGGACTCCCGACGGCGTCCACCTCACTCCAGCCGGCGCTGCAGTCCTGGCGCGCGCCGTGGTCGACGCCATCGACACTCGTTGGCACGTCTCGTTTCTGACCCCAGCATCGCAGCCCGCCGCCGCGGGCCCACGCTCGTCCTGACGGTGCACGGATCCGGATGGCCCCTGGCGCCAAAGGCGGTGCCATCCCGTTCGGATCGCGGCGGTTGGGCAAGACTGTGAGCCGTGACATTCGGTCAACAGTCGGGGCCCCCTGCGTCGGCGAGCCAGGTGCGGGAGCTTTTGGCCCTGCTCAACGACGCAGGACATTCGGACTTCCGTGTGGCCCGAGGCCCCATGGGGTTCACCCAGCGCCAGGGCGCCGGGAAGTTCACCCGCGAGGAGGCCAGCGAGCTCATCACCCGGATGCAGGACGCAGAGCACGGCGAGACCGTCGCACCTCGCGTGCCTGCATCCCGGCTTTCGTCGGCACCGCCGTCGCTTCGCCGCACGCCCGCCCAGGACCTGGCCGCCGAATTGCAGCGTCGAGGTTGGACGGTGACTCCCCCCTGATCGTCGACGGGGGGATCTCTGAGAGTGGCCCCGGGAACGGTTGTTGCACTCGAGCGTTGGAGGTATGTCGTGCTCCGTTGGGAGAGCGGTGAGGGCCTACGCCGCGAGGCGCGTGGGAGCGAGATGTGGTTCAAAGCCACGGCATCGACGACACAGGGGCGATTCTCCCTGATGGAAAGGACGTTGCCCCCGGGTGGGCGGATGCCACCGGCGCACCGGCACGTCGGAAACGAAGAGGCCTACTTCGTCCTGGACGGGATCGTGGAGTTCCGCGTGGCCGACGACGTGTTCCAAGGTGCGCACGGGACCTTCGTCCTGGTCACCGCGGGCGAATCGCACACCTTTGGGAACACCGGTGATCAGCCCGCTCGGCTCCTCGTCCTGCACGCTCCCGCCCTGGACGGGTATTTCGAGGACTTGGAACAACTGTGGTCGTCGCCCCAACCACCCGACCGTGAGACGGAGCTGGCCCTCATGCGGCGACATGGCATGGAGCCCGTCTGACATTGCTGTGCGCCTACGACTCGACGACGTCACCGAAGGCGTCACACTCGGCGTTGTCGCACACGAATACCGAGTCGATGACGTGCGAGAGATCTGCCGGAAGGGCGGTGACACCACAATACGGGCAGATGGGGGCACGCCCCACATCGACGTCGGACCCCTCGCTCAACAGACATCAGCCTTTCGCCTAGAAGATTCCGATCGGGTTCACGGGTGATGCCGTGCCGTAATCGAGAACGAGGGGGGCCACCACGAGGAGGAACTCCCAGCGGGCGGCGGTCGTGCACGCTAGCGACAAGGTATCGAGATCGAGGTTGTCGAGAAGGTGGATACCCATGGCCACAATGGCCACCGTGTGGACCGGCATACCCACCTTTTCGACGCGCGAGGGCATGACGTCGGATACCCCGTCGCTCCCGAGCACGGCGACCTCACGCTGGTGGAGCCAGGCCAGACACGAGGCGTCGAGCCCCGCCATGCCCTGGCTCGGCGTCCAGGCGCCGTGGACCGCACGCCAGCGCCAACGACCTGTCCGCACCAAGAGCGCGTCCCCCCGTCGTACCGTGATTCCGGCTGCCTGTTCTGCGGCTTCGAGATCCTCGGGAAAGATGGGCTCACCCGGCGCCAGTGCCTCGACACCTCGGACGGCGGGGACGTCGAGCAAGATCCCCCGGGTCACGACTCCTGATCGGAGGTGGTGGATACCGAGCTTGCCCGCTCCGTGCGCCGTGACCGACTCGCACGAGTAGCCGTTGTACATCTTGCCTTCATGGAAGATGTGGCAGAGGGCGTCGATGTGCGTTGTCGCATATCCATGGGGCGCCAGCGCGAAGTAGTCGGCGCCATAGCCCTCGGTGGCAGTCCCGATCATGTGGTGGACGACCGGAGCGAGGTTGTCTGGCGCGGGTTGGGTAGGCAGGGGGCGGGCACAGGACACCGTCAGTCCCGAGTGCACCGTCGATGTCGCAGCCGTCGTGACACCCGCGGTGATGAAGTTGAGGGCACCGAGCTGGTCGTCGGGCCCCCAGCGTCCCCAGTTCGAGAGCCGTGCATGGAGGGCGGCGACCTCGTCTGCGCTCATAGGGTTTCGAGCCATGTCGGTACAGTAACTGGGCAGTGCGGCCCCAGCCGGAGGATCTTCTATCCGCTTGCGACCCAATGGGAATGCGCAAGATTCACGGGAGATGATGGGAATGGGTAGGCGCTGGTTCGTCCTGGTCGTTTCAGCCGGGTTGCGGGCGGTTACCTCGCTGCGAGGGCATTGAGCCGACGGTGCTGTCCCAGGAGACGCTTCCGGTGACGCTCTGAGGCACCGCCCCAGACGCCCTCGTCGATCCGATTGATCAAGGCGTAACTCAGGCAGGGGGCGATCACGGGGCACTCGACACAGACTCGCTGGGCGGCCTGCACACCAATCCCGTCACTGGGGAAGAACAGTGCGGGATCCATGTTCTTGCACCTGCCTTGGCTCATCCAGTCGGTGTCCATCGTGCTCCTCTGACGCCGTCGGGCAGTTCGAATCCCCGCCAAACCAATTGGACCGGGTGATGCTTTGAAGTTCCCGTGAGATTTCTGTGAGCGTCCTGTGAGCTCCCCTCAGGGCCACTTCTCCTCTGACTCCGCCGCCAGCCGGGAGGCGAGCTGTCGCGAGATTCCGAGTACTCGTCCAACCTCGCTTATGGAGGCGCCCTCTTCCTTGCCCAACGCGAACAACGCCAGACGCAGCTGATGGCGTGCTGCTTCGAACTCCTCGATCGTTTCGGTCACCAGCCGGCGCCCGGACGGAATGCCTGTCCCTCGCGAGGCACTGATTCCAGGAGCGCCATCTTCGAGTCGCGCGGCGATGGTGCCCATCGTCTGTTCATAGTGCACCAGTTGCTCGCGTAGTAACGCGGAGCACTCAATGAGTGCTTCAATTCTTTGCAGCAGACGCCGTCTCGTCGAGGACACGGTCATCCTTCCGGAATGACGCGGGGAGGACGCCCGGAATTGCCAGGCCCCGGGGCCTTGTCAACAGCCGTTGACATCGAGAGCCCCGGCCGACCTAACATGGCTCCCCGGGCAACAAGCACGGGTGATCTACCACCGTCCAGGGAGTTCGTTTGGACAACGCACGGGGGACCTCTCCTCCATCTTTGGCTCACGAGCAACAGCAGCTCACGCGAACCCGCATAAGAGAGGCTGCCATGGAGGTTGTTGCCCGTCGAGGCTTCGATGCAACTGTGGCCGAGATCGCCGAGGTGTCCGGCGTGAGCGCTCGAACGATTTTTCGCCATTACGAGAGTCACGACCTGCTGATCCTTTGCACGGTCAAGGACATGTTCGAAGCCTGCGGTCGCGGACCGATCGAAGGGATTCCTCGATCAGCCGAAGACCTTGACGGGTGGCTCGAGGCCGTAGCAGTAACGATCCACACGAGAAATGCCGAGATCATCGGGGAAGCCTTCTGGGACATCCACGCTCCGCACCATAACGCTTCAGCCGTGTTCTTGGAGTTGGAAGCTTTCCGACGCGAGTACCGCAATCGTGGAGTTCGCTTTCTCGCCGCCCGGGCCTGGCGCGCCGCAGGAGGGGCGGGTGAGCCATCGGAAGAGTTGGTACTGGCCTTCGCCCTGAACTTCTCGGCATTCACCACCCAAGCCCTCATGGTCGATTTCGAGCAGACCCCCGGGCAGATCGGGCGTCTCACCGCCGACCTCTTGAAGACACTCCTGCGGCGCGCCCTGCCGGAGCTTCAGGGTCCGGGAGCGACAGAGGACAACGCCTGAGGCGGGCAAGGCACAGCTTCACGAGTTCAACCCCTCCAGCGACCACCAGCCAGGTAGTTGTGGACCTCGAAGACCTGAATCTCAGGTGGAGCGGTGACGCCGGCCTCTTCGCAGATCGGACCGAGTTTGTCGTGGGCGAACTTTTCGAACGCTTGGTGGGATTCCCACACATCGACCACTCGAAAGCCGTCGTCGGTCCTCACGGGCAATGCGGCCCAGCGAGTCTCGCCCCTACCAGCGCTTCCCTTTTGTTGTCTATCGCCTTCAAGTCGCCGCGTAGCGAGCCGCAGGCGTTCCGGGAGGGTTTTGGACACCGGGCCGCGCATCGGGGTTCGCCACGCACACTTCGCCTTCGAGGCCATCGGGATCGCGGAAGAACACACTGAGAACGGGGCCGAAGTCGGTGACAAAGGCATCTGCCGCCCCTCGCGCCATCAAGCGGTCTCGAATCTCGTCGAACGCCTCCAGCGATGCGGCCTGTAATCCGAGGTGGTCGAGGCGACCGCGACCGAACATGGGCGTCTGTCGTTCGGCCTCGGTATTACCTGCTACTTCGAACACATTGAGCTCGGCCGCCTCTCCGACACGTATGAACGTCAGTCGGACGTGCTCGTTCTCCTGCTGCTGAGCATCCACCTTGGCGTCGAATACGTCGCGGTAGAACGAGACGAGTCGGTCGGTGTCGTTGGTGAGCAGCGCCACATGGTTGAACCCGTTGAGCAACATCGAACCTCCCTCCGATGGTCCCGATCATAGAGCGGAGCTCGACATGTCAACTGGCCGGGCTCGTGGGTGCCACGACAACGCTGCCCTCGGACATCATTTCGTGACGACGAGCGGCACCACCGGTGCGTAGTACACGGGGCCGCCGATTTCGCCTTCAGTGTGGATGTACACAACCACGTCGTAGCGACCCGATGGCATCGCAGACCCCAACCCTCCGTCACAACGAGCCGTGCCGTAGACGACGGGAATCCTTTCACTTTGACCCGTGGTGATCTTCCTTCCGAATCCCGTCCCGGCCGTCCCTACATCCAAGGTCCCCACCACCTTTCTGGTGCCGGAGCGCACCACTTGGCCGACCAGGGGCTGACCGGTGTCCATCTCGAAGGTGCGTGGACCTACCTCCTCGGTGACGAGGGCCGCATGTCCGACGCCACCGGTCTTGATCGCTCGGCGGTCGAGGACCAGCTCGAGGTTGAGCCCCGGCGGTAAGGGGTCTCCGGCGGGCATAGCCGAGCACACCGGGCTCCGACCTGTTCCTCCGCAATAGCTGGTCAACCCGACGGTGATGCTCACCTTCGGCCCGAACGCCTTGGCGACCCGCGCCGCGAGCGCCTCGCGTCCGGCCATGAGGCCCACTTCGACCGTCGAGGCGGCGATACCCAGACTGATGAACTGACCGGCGGTGGCCTTCTGGACCTGATCCTGCGTCGCCATCAGCTCGGCATCCGAGTATGTCCCCGGGGCCACAACGCCGCGACAGGGCTTGGGAGGGGCGAACACCGGTCCCAAAACGCCTGACCGATGTGGGTTCGTGGTGGCACCGATCGTCGGTGTCTTCCCGGGACTACAGGCTGCAACCGTTGTAGAGCTCAGCGTGACAAGGACGATTCCAGCCAGCCACGGGCGGACTTTAGCCATACGGCCATTGAATCACTCCGATCGAAACCGCCATTGACCCGAGTAGACCATCGGCGGGAATACCGGATCAACGCTTGGATCTCGCTGCCCCGAGCCAGATGAGGATCCTGAGCGTTTCGCCCCTTCCGCGTTCAGTAGATCTATCCGGGATCCAACCGAACACGTCCGAGAGGTGAGCTGGCGGTCCTTTCAGATGACCTGGCTGTAGAAAAGCGACGATTAGAAAAAGTGTCGTCGGCCGCCGACGGCGTGGCCTAACGCACCGAGAAGCATGAGAACCAGACCCACCACGAGCACAATGACGCCGATCGACCAGACAACGGGTATATGCGCCACGAAACCAACGATGAGAAGTACCAGTCCAAAGACGATCATGGAGCCTCCGAGGTGATTGAATTTCGGGCATTAGCGGTCGTGCTGGGATTTTCGCAACTACGAACACCTCGAAATAGGGCCCAAAGTTCCCGACAAATCGCGAGCGGGGTCCGGGTACGGTCCCAAGTGGATCCTGTGACAGCAAGTCAGCCCGTCACTCGCGATGTCGAGCATCCTTGACGCTGTCGATTGCCCTTTCGACCTTCTGCTCGACTTTCTCTACTACTTCTTCGATCTTCCTCTTTCCGTGATCGACCTTCTCTCTTGTCTCGCCAGCGCGAACATCAGCCTTGCCCTCGGACTCGAGATCTTTGTCACCGGTGAGAGCTCCCACCGTTTGTTTGCCTTAACCCCTTACCTGGTCTGCCTTTCCTGTCATTTCGATGATCTCCTCTCGGGTCGCCAGGCTCGCGGTCGGGCACGAAACACACTGCGTACCCTCGCGTTGGCCCCTCGGGTTGCCTCGAGGCGATAGTCCCCCAATTGATCCGATGCACCTGATCCAGGACCGCACGCCCGGAATCGCATCGGTGGCGGTAGATCCTCCCAGTGCCCGTCCGGATCGTGGCTAGGCCTTGATCGGACCGTCCTCTTGCTGCCTCCGCGAGCAGGGCATATTGAGCGTGACTGGCTGGCTGCCGGCGACGAATCGAGGAGAACGGCTCGATGGCTTCGACACGCCGGCTGCTTGAACCTGCGTACACACAGGCAGAACTGCTGCGGTCAGTCGTCAGGTGCCTTGCGGGGCGGTGGCCTGAACACTGAGTGGTGCTCGTGCTACCGTGAGAGAGCTGAAGGGTCTCAGACCCCGCCTCTTTCGCACCTGGCCGATGGCCATGGCACGAGATAGAGGCAAGACATGGGTTTAGCAGGAATGGTCTTCAGCATGATCTCAATCGCGGCAGGTGCCGTCATGTATTGGGCGGTGACCAGTCAGGGTCACGGGTTCCGGCCCTCTACCGTGGGGGTCATCCTTATGGTCGTGGGCGCGGTCGGCCTCATCGGGTCAACAGTGATTTTCGCCACATCTCGACGTCCCGCAGGCAGTCAGAACCACACCTTCGATCGGCAAATCACCGACGCTCAGGGACGGCCGCGGTACACGAGGAAGTTCACTAACAGACGTTCGGACGCAGGGTCGACCCCTCTTCAATCGAACGCATTCGTCTGGACGAGGTCACGAGTATTCATGAACCAACCAACAAAGAAGGGCTGAAGCTCATGAAGAACGCATGGAAGGGTCTCGTTATTGGTGCTTTGACGGGGATGGTCGGTGGCTCAGCCATGGACCTGGCGTCCGGTGCCCGACGCAAGGCGGCCGAGGTGGCACATGACGTGATCGAGAAGGCCCCATCCGTGGCGAAAGCGGCGACCCACAAAGCAGTCGACGCGATCCACGACGCTGACATGTCCGAGGTGGCACGGGACGTCGCGATCCACGTCGGCGACTCCCCATTAGCGACGAAGGCCCGAAGTGTCGCCGGACACGTTTCTGCAAGCTTGGGGTACTGACGCAACTGGCCTGACCCAGCCAGACGGTCCTCAGAAACTCCCGCTGAGCAACCCGTTGAACACCTCGGAGGCGCTGCGTCACGGTGCCTCATGAGCCGAGAGTAGAGCGATGATCGAGCTTTGGGATCTGTGGTTCCCCGATGCGGGCGCCACCGGGATGTCTTTTGCTCGGAGCCGGGTGGACGCCCAAGCCAGCGGCGAGCGACTTCTGGTACACGCCGCGCCACCGGTACTCAACGTAACGGTCGTCAGCGGCAACGGCGCGATGATCGCCAGGGGCGAGAAGTTGGCACGACACGAAAAGGGTCCCATGTCGTTCCTCGTGCGCCGGGGCACGGAGATCACGCTAGAGGATGGTTGGCCGACCGACGCAGATCTAGGACGGCTTGTCATCCTTCCGGGCGGCGAGGCCGGCATCCTCGAGAAGTGGTGGAACGCCGAGGACAAAAAGCAGTGGCGCTGGAGCGTGGAGTTCTACAACCACACATAGACGCCGCTCGAGCTTTCGACGAAACGGGTGAGCGACCGGTGCTGAGCCCGGCGGATCCCGAATGACTCGCCTCGGTGCCCCTCAGGGCGCCGAAGGATCGGAATAAGGCGACGTTCATCGTCATCGCCCCACGGGCACGGCGACCGTCCGTCACCTCCGCGGCAAGGCGTATAACCGATCGTCTTTGTCACACATAACCGATCGATCTTGCTCGTCACGCTCAGGTGATCGAGTCGTACGCCCACCTCGCCTCGTTGCAGATCTCGCCGATGTCATCAAGTCCATGAAGGCGTCGGAGAGACCGAAGGACGTGCCTCACCTTCGGATACTCCTGCGGACCAGCCAGCGGCGTGGTAATCGACGCGATGCGTGAAGATGCAGAGCGCGACAATCGACCCTAACTTCAGTTTCTGAGACAGAACGTGCGAGACTGGGGAAGCAACGGGATTCGAACCCCTCTCACCATCTTAAGGGGGATGCCGAGAAGGACTGGCCGACAAGCGATGATCCGTAAGCACCCTGATAGGCGGCACGACAAAGACGGGTGAGCCATGGCAAGCCCAGCGCTCGAAATCGCCAAGATAGCGTCCCCAAGCTGACTTCCTGATCTTCATGGACCGCCTTCGTCCTCGTCCCTTCGCTGGTCGGCGCCACCGACTCTCGACGTCTCGCACTTGGGATGGTCCAGGGCATCCAGGGAGGCGTCCACTCTCCCGGCGCGGGCCTTGTCCGAAAAGTATGGTTCTCATCTGTCGCCGTATTCCGTTGACTCGAAAGGCAGAATGTGAGTCGGCTCAATCGATCTTCATGGGCTCCCGACCAGCAACGACACGTCCCTTCCCGCCTCGCGTTGGGCACCCTGGTGCTCGTGGTCGGGCTCTTGACCGTCACTACGAGCGATATCGCCACGGCGGCCCCCACCAACACCTCACGGGGGGCTGTCACCCTCACGAACCCCACGGCCGGTCACTCCTACCGGCACGGTGCCATCCCGCTTCGTGGTTCACCTGCGCCGCTCGGGACCACGAACAGACCCCGGCAACCGATCAACACCAGAGGACGCACGACTCAAGGGCCTGTGCTCAGAGACGGAGTCAGTTTCGGGGGCGGG
>Ga0208849_1000578_pt1 | contig 33022 bp, 27 predicted proteins | sample NGESurdeep072012_10_FD_184470 | JGI IMG/M metagenome (GOLD analysis project Ga0208849, IMG submission 184470) | Arctic peat soil microbial communities from Barrow, Alaska - NGEE Surface sample 53-3 deep-072012 (SPAdes) | ecosystem: Environmental > Terrestrial > Soil > Wetlands > Peat ... | reverse complement strand
CCAAAAGACCGCCGCTTTCGCGCCCTATCTTGGCGGCATCTCGGCTTACTATTTTGACTTCTCCCGCGATGGCCAGTCGCTGGCCTACGTCACCTATCCCGAAGGAATCCTTTGGCGCAGCAACGCAGATGGCAGCGGCAGTTCCCAACTAACCTCGTCGCCGCTCAACGTTTTTGAGCCTCGCTGGTCGCCCGACGGAAAGCAGATCGTGTTTTACGCCATCGAGCAAGGGAAACCGCCGCGGCTTTACATCATTCCCTCCGACGGTGGAACGCCGGAGGAACTCGCGCCCGGCAGTCCCGGCCAGCAGTGGGATCCCACCTGGTCGCCGGATGGAAAATCCGTGATGTTCGGAGCCGATCCGGGACCGCAATCCGCGATCAGAATTGTCGACGTCAACACCCGCCAGATCTCGACCGTCCCCGGCTCGCAGGGAGTGTTCTCTCCGCGTTGGTCGCCCGATGGCCGATATATTGCCGCCATGCCCAACGGCTCGCGCACGATGGTGCTCTACGATTTCAAAACCCAAAAATGGTCAGCGCTTGATAACGATCCCGCTGGGTTCCCGGCCTGGTCGCACGACAGTCAATTTGTCTATTACTTGAACTCGCAGGTGGCGGGCGGCGTGTTGAAGCGCGTGAGAATCAGCGACCGCAAAGTGGAACAGGTTGTAGGTCTCCGCGATTTTCATTCGACGGGCTACTATGGCACTTGGCTCGGCCTCACACCCGACGACACCCCTCTGCTGTTCCGGGATGCCGGCACCCAGGATGTCGTCTCGATGGATTGGAACGCGCCTTAAGGGTCTTGCGTGAATCCGTTATCATTCCCTTCGAACCCCTAATGTCTGACACTCCTCCATCGCCGCCTCCATCTCACGAATTTGAAGGCGACTATCGCCCCGCAGACGCGTCTGTCTCGCCGGCCGCTCTTGACCCCATCAACGCCCACATCGAGCCCGCTGACGTCGCCTTTCTCATGCGCCTCACCGACACGCTCAACACCACGCTCGATCTGCAAACCCTCCTCAGCCGCACCTCTGAACTCGTGCGCTCACTCATCCCATATCGCATCTTCGCCATCTTTCTCCTCAACGACCGCACGCACGAGCTGCGCATGCGTTTTCAAATCGGCCACACGCCGCAGGTTGAGCGCACCCGCGTCCCTGTCGGCAAGGGAGTCGTTGGCCAGGTCGCGCTCACCCGCGAACCGCTTCTGCTCAACGACGTCACCGCCGCCGACTTCTACATCGCCGCCAATCCCGACGTGCGCTCCGAACTGGCCGTGCCTCTCATCGCCAAAAACCGCCTCATCGGCGTCATGGATCTCGAAAGCGAGCAGCTCAATTTCTTTCGTCCCGAGCACCTCCACGTGCTCACCATGACTGCCTCGCGCATCGCCCAGTCCATTGAGAATGCCCGCCTCTACGCTCGCGTCACCCGTCAGGCGCAGACCCTCGAAGTCCTCAACGAAATCGCCGTCGAGCTCGCCTCCATCCTCGATCTCAATCCGCTCCTCGAGCGCGTCGGCCAACTCCTCCGCCGCCTCATCGACTATCAAATGTTCTCCATCATGCTCCTCGACGAGAAAGGCGAGACCCTCGTCACGCGTTACGCCTGGCGCTTCGGCTACGTTCATGCGCCCATTCGCCGCGTTTCCATCAACAGCGGAATTGTCGGTGCGGCAGTTAGCGAGTGGCGTCCCATCAATGTCCCCGACGTCACCAAAGATCCGCGCTACTTGCCCATGAATCCCGAGACTCGCTCCGAACTCATCGTCCCGCTCTTCTACAAGGGACACATCATCGGTGTGCTCGATCTCGAGCACACCCGCCCCGGCTTCTTCAACGAAGAGCACGAGCGCATGCTCACCACCCTCGGCGCGCAAATCGCCATCGCCATCGAGAATGCCCGCCTCTATCAGGCCGTGCACCGCCAGGAGCGCCAGCATGAGAAAGACATCGCCATGGCCCGTGAGGTGCAACTCCGTCTGCTTCCAACTGAAGCTCCCTCGCATCCCCACGCTGACATGGCCGTGCGCTTTCTGCCCGCGCGCACCATTGGCGGAGACCTTTACGATTTCCTCGACTACGGCCCCAACCGCACCGCCATCGTCCTCGGTGACGTCAGCGGCAAGGCCGCGCCCGCCGCGCTCTTTGCCGCGCTCGTCAGCGGCATCATGCGCGCCGCCGCAGCCCAACAGCCTGAGCCGGCCACCATGCTCCGCCTGCTCAACGACGCATTGCAGGAGCGCAAGCTCGACTCGCAATACGTCACCATGCTCTTCGCTCTATGGAACGACGAAAATCAAACCCTCCAGGTCGCCAACTCCGGCGCAGTCCAGCCCGTCTTCTGCCGCGCCGGCCAGTCAATCCCAGTCAAAGCCGAAGGCTTTCCCCTGGGCATGTTTCCTGATGTCACCTATGAGGAGTTCAGCGTCGCTTGCCAGCCGGGCGACGCAATCGTTTTCGTTTCCGATGGAATTCTCGACGCCGAAAACGAGAAGGAAGAGATGTACGGCGAAGACCGCCTCGCCGGCCTGCTCTGCTCCAGCCGCGAAATGCCGGCGTCAGAAATCGCCGAGGCAATCCTCGCCGACGTCACCCGCTTTCAGGGCGCAAAAGATCGTTTCGACGATGAAACCATCATCGTCCTCCGCGTCCGCTGAGTGAACAAGGATGTGCGCCTGGGAGAAGCCGGGTGCCCCTGGTCCCTTGCACTCGGGGACCACGGATCCCACGGCTCCATTTCTCGCTACTGAATCATCACCACATTCATGCTCCACGGAGCCAGTGTCAACGTCAGCGGCAGAGCCTGCGCGCCGAGATTGGTCGTAGTCGGCGCAGCCCATGTGCTGGTCCCTACTGGGTCCGGGAAAGTCCCAGTCGGCGAGCCCGACAGATCGTAGATTGCCTTGTCGTAAGTCTCCACCGTCACTCCGGTAGCGGATGATACTCCGGAGAGCGTTATCGTAACCGGAGCGCTGGAATTCTCGTTCAGGTTGAACAGCACCAGCGCCGTCCCGCCGCTGGCAGTTGCGGCATAAGCGCGTACGTTGTTGGTATCTCCGGTCACAGCGGCTGTCAGCGCAAATTCGCCGTTGACAGCCACCTGGCTGAATAGCTGGAACGCCCGCGGCGTCGGAGACATGACGCCGATTGCACCGCCGTAAGGACAGGTGGAATCTCCAGTGCCATCGGAGAAGACATTATAGGCTCCGAAATACTGCCATCCATACAGCGAAGAACTATTGTTCCCGGCCGTGCCGTTGCAATTTCCAAACCCAATCCACCAGGTCGCGCGCGATACTCCATCGTTCATCATTTCGCCCAGCACCTGGCCGGCAAACAAGCCCTGCGTAATTGACCAGCTCTGTTTTCCTGGATTGGAAGAAACCGAGCCCATCTCGCCCACATAAATGGGCGTGCCAGACTTTCCTGCCGTCGCCAGCTCCGACTTGATGGTGTTGATGTTCGTGGTGAACTGCTGCGCGTACGTGTGCACGAGGCTGGTGTCGTTCTCACCCCCCGGGTTCTGCGGATAGAAGTGGTATTCGACAAAATCGTAAGGCGCGCCGGAGAGCACATTCGCGTCCCACGGAGCATAATTCGGTTCCACAATTACGCCCACCAGCGTGCTTGACGAAGCGGCCTTGATGAGTGCGTAGTAGCCGCCGGTGCCTGCCACTGCGGTGGCGTAGGTTGCTCCATTGTGCGCCGGCGTGTGATTGTCCGTCTCCCAACTTCCGTATTCCTCATTGCCCACCGTCACATGGCTCACCGTGCCGCCATTCGCGTAGGCGTACTTTACCCAGTTCGCTGCTTCGTTGGGATCTCCTCCGCCGATGCAGTTGGGGCTGGTGCCGTAGTCGGCCGTCAGCGCAACATCGAAACCGTTTGGAAGTCCGGAAAATGCTGGGCTTGGAAATTCGAGGTAGTTAATGAAGTTCAGGTAGTTGGTGTTTGAATTCTGATATGCGCTATCGCAAGTCGAAGGCGTTGGCGCTACGCCGTTCGCCGGGTTACTCGTGCTGGTTCCATTCCAGTGGTAAACGTCCGACGTCGAGCCGCCCGGCCAGCGCAACGCCGCAACGCCCGCATTCTGAAATGCGGTCAAAATCGGCGAGCTGCTGGCTGTATACGAGCCACCGTTTGTAAAGTCGTCCCACACGGCCATGTTCATCCCGATAAGCTGGTTGCTGATGGCCGCCCCGGTGTTCGACGGGTTCACCGTCACCGAGCTCTGTAAGGAAACCGTAGTAGTCTGCGTGATTGCAGTGCCCAGCGGTGGAGTAACAGTGAGTGTATAGATGGTAGTCGTCGTGGGACTCACGCTCACCGCTGTTCCGCTCGTGACATTGACATTCCCTGGGGTGATCACGCCAGTGCCGTTGGCAAACACTGCCGTCAGGTTGGAGCTTGTTCCTGTCGCGATGGTCGCGGGACTCGCACCGAAACTCGTGATCATCGGCGCGGGATCGGCGGTTACCGTAACCGTCCCGGTCACCGCCGTGCCGCTGACGGGAGTCACAGTGAGTGTGTACATCGTCGTGGACGCAGGACTCACGCTCACAGGCGTTCCGCTGGTGACGGCAATATTACCCGGCGTGATCACACCCGTGCCATTGGTGAAGTCGGCAGTAAGGCTGGCGCTTGTCCCGGCTGCAATCGTCGTGGGATTCGCCGTGAAGCTGCTGATCGCCGGCGCGCCTGCGTTATAGGTCACCGTCGCGGTGCTCGTCGTCGACGACCCAATCGGATTAGTAACGGTAAGCGTATAGGTAGTAGTCGCAGTCGGGCTCACGCTCAGCGGCGTTCCGCTGAAAATTGGGAGATTGCCCGGCATAATCACGCCCGAGCCGTTGGCAAACACGGCCGTCAGGTTCGAGCTTCCTCCCGGCCCAACGCTTGTTGGGTTGGCAACAAAGCTGGTGATCGTCGGCGCCGGATCAACGGTGACGATAACTGTCGCCATGATCGCCGCCCCAGCCGGCGGAGTGACCGTGAGGGTGTAGGTGGTGGTCGTCGTGGGGCTTACGCTCACCGGCACGGTGCTTGTGACAGCGATATTGCCGGGCGTGATCACGCCAGTCCCGCCCGTAAAAACTGCCGTCAGGTTAACGCTCCCTCCCGCCGTAATCGTCGACTGAGCGGCCCCGAAACTCGAAATCGACGGCGAACCACTCGTAGTCACAGTCACGGTAGCCGTCTGCGTAATCGCAGTGCCAGTAGCAGGTGGCGTGACCGTCAGGGTATAAGTCGTCGTCGCCGTGGGGCTCACGCTCACCGCAGTTCCGCTGGTGACGGCAATATTTCCCGGCGTAATCACACCCGTGCCATTGGCAAACACAGCCGTCAGGCTGGAGCTTCCGCCTGTAGTGATCGTGGGCGGCGCCGCCACAAAGCTGCTAATCGTCGGCGCAGGATTCACGGTGATCGTTGTGCTCTGCGTCGCCGCGCTTCCACTGGTCGGAGTCACTGTGAGCGTATAGATCGTCGTCGCCGTTGGGCTCACGGTCACACCGGCCCCGCTGGTAGCCGAAAAATTGCCCGGCGAGATCACGCCCGTACCGCCCGTAAACACCCCCGTCAGTGTCGCGCTTGTTCCTGCTGTGATGGTCGCCGGCGCCGCTACAAAACTGGTGATAGAAGCTGTAGGAGGTGGCGGAGGTGGCGTTGTTGTGATCGATGAGCCGCCGCAGCCAGTCAGCCCTCCCAAACACAGACTGAGTGCAATGGCACACGCCACCGAAGCAAGAATTCGTTTCATCAGGATTCCCCGTCTACAGCGTATTTAGACGAATCTAGTCCCAGCCATGATACCGTTCCCGCCGCATTTTGGGGAATGACTTAATTGGGAAGTTTTCAGATCGGGAACTCGGTCGAATCGCCGGCCTCTCCGCCGTCGCGCTTTAGCTTGAAACCAATCCTTGATCCAAAAATCCAGGGTCCTGATTCGCAGCCCTCCAGGTCCTCATTCGATAGACTCAAGACAGCAGCCCTTTACTCAAAACCTCATCTTCACGCACGAACCTGCTGAAAGCTGAGAGCTGAAGGCTGAAAGCTGCCTCACGGAGCCAACTTGCCCACCACCTTACAAGAACGCCTCATCCGTCCCGCTCGAAACATCATTGGCAGCCTTCGTCTGCCCGGCGACAAATCCATTAGCCATCGCTACGCCATGCTCGGCGGCTTCGCCGAGGGTACTTCGCGCTTCACCAATTTCTCCACCGGCGCGGACTGCGCCTCCACCCTCGCCTGCATGGAATCGCTCGGCGCAAATGTAAAACGAACCGGTGCCGACTCCATCGAAATCACCGGCGTCGCCAGCCGCGTCACGCCTCCAGCTCATCCTCTCGACTGCGGCAACTCCGGCTCCACCATGCGCATGATCTCCGGACTTCTCGCGCCCCAATCCGGCCGCTTCACCCTCATCGGCGACGATTCGCTCTCGCGCCGCCCCATGGAGCGAATCCGCAAACCACTCGAAGCCATGGGCGCGCGCCTCACTCTCACTGACGGCCACGCACCGCTCACCATCGACGGCGCCCCGCTTCGCGCAATCTACTATGCCACGCCCGTTCCCAGCGCGCAAGTCAAGAGCTGCATTCTCTTCGCCGCTCTACAAACCGCCGGACCGACAACCATCCTCGAAGAAGTTCGCACCCGCGATCACAGCGAGCTCGCCCTTCGCGCCTTCGGCGCAAAACTCACCCGCACAGCCGGCTCCATCTCCATCACTGGCCCGCAGCCGCTCCGCGCAATCGATGCCGTCGTCCCCGGCGATCTTTCCTCGGCCGCATTTTTCCTCTGCGCCGCCGCGCTCTTTCGTGGCTCCAGCCTGGTCCTCGACTCCATCGGCCTCAATCCCACCCGCGCCACCCTTCTCGATGTGCTCACCGCCCTCGGAGCGCGCGTCTCCGTCCTCAATCTTGAAGAAAAGCACGACGAGCTGGTCGGTGTCGTGCAGATCACGGCTCCGCCTGGAGGCCTCGGCTCGACTGAAGTCAGCGGCGCGCTCGCCGCGCAGCTCATCGACGAGCTTCCAGTGCTCGCCGCCATTGCGCCCTTCACCAGCGGCGGCATCCGCATTCGGGGCGCGCGCGAGTTGCGTGTAAAAGAATCCGACCGCATCGCTCTTGTCGCCAAAAACCTACGCGCCATGGGTGCTGAAGTCGCTGAATTCGACGACGGCCTCGACGTTCCCGGTGGCCAAACCCTTCACGGCGCAACCATCGACTCCGGCGGCGATCACCGCATCGCCATGGCCTTCAGCGTCGCAGCTCTGCGCGCCACCGGCGACACGCTCATCCAGGGCGCCGACTCTGCCGCTATCAGCTTCCCTGAATTTTTTGATCTGCTCGATCGCGTCGCCGAGCGCTAGCGCGTCGGCCTTGGATAGCGCGGAATTAGACAGCGGAAAAGTTACAGCGTGGCGCGCATCTCAATTTTCTTCGCCACCGGCTCCACAAGCTGCACGATTCCATGACCGGGATTGATTTTCTCGCGAAGACGAATCAGCCCAAACTGCTTCAGCTTGTTTACGTCCCGCGTAACCGAGCCGCGATTGCGTCCCAACTCCTCGGCGAGCGCTGTGACGCTCAGCTTCTTCTTTCGGGCCGTCTGAAAAAGCCGCATCCGCTGCACCGTCATCACCTCGAACATCATCATCGGGTCTTCGAAGGTAATAATCTTCTCCGGATCGAGCTTTTCGCGCCGCTCAATTTTTGCGGCACGCTCTCGGGAGCGCCGCACATGACCCTCGAAGCCATCGGTGAACACCTTAACCTTCATAACTCCTCCTGATCGCCTCAACTTCCAGATAGAAACGCCGCGATGTGGTCGGAAATCCCGCATATTCGACGAGCTCGACCGTACCAAGGAAATGACGCTCGTGTCGGCCATGTGCGTTGTCAAATCCAAGCACTCTGCCATTGTCTCGGTAAAACAGGTGCGGCAAAAGAAAAGCCAGGTTATATCGAACGACCTGGGCCCTCTCATTCATCCATACTTCCTCGCGCAAAATGCCAGAGCCACCGGCACATGCGAAGTCGGTCTCGTAGTCCGTAACCTTCCGAGGGCGTTTTGTTCTGCCCATACGGTGACCTTAACACAGGTGATGCCTAGAATGCAACACCTGCCCCCCTACTCGCAAAACAAAATGGCCTGGCTATTCGACAAGCCATCTCGTCTTGCAATTACGTATCCGCCTACCGCTGCATTCGCCGGCCCAACGCAACGAGTTACTTCGGCAGCGGTATCGACTCAGCCAGCCCCGCGCCGCGCTCGGTAAACCACAAAGCATCACCGGCAGGTTCGATGCCTGTCGGAGTTTTCAGCCCTTCCTTGAGCACCGTCACGCTTGCCTTGTCGCCGTTCACCGTCATCGCGGCGATTGTGCCATTGCCATTCTCAGCCACATAGAGCTTGCCGTTCGCCGCGCGCATGCCGTCAGGCCCTCTTACCGGTTGGTCCATCCAGATATCGACAGGTGTTCCCGGCTTGCCCGCCGCGTCCACCGGAATGCGATACAGCTTGTTGAAGATCACGTTATTTACATAGAGAGTGCCATCCAGAAAAGTAATTCCATCTACGCCTATCAACGCCCGATGCTCCAGATAAAGTTCCGCCGATTCAGCGCCCCGCGCAAGCCGGTAGATTCTGCCGTTGGCGGTGTCGGTAATGTACAGCGCCTTGTCCGGACCGATCGAAAAATCGTTGCACATACTGTCGTCGCCCGGCAGGTTCCAGCGAAACTTCGCCGCACCAGTCGTCAGGTTGAATCCCCGCAGCGCCGTGTGCTTGCGCGCCGGAGTAGCGCCCGCCACCGGCGTCAACTGGCAGGTCCAGAGCGTATTGCTCGCCGCATCTGCCAGCATGCCAAAGAAAAATGTGTCCGTCGGCTCGTCGCTCGCGTCGATAAACTTCTCCGCCGTGGTCGAGCCGGGACGCACCTTGTAGACGAAGGGCGAGCTGGCGCTGCCCACAATCACCACGCCACCCGGCGCCACCGTCAAACTCTCTGGCTGCGATTTCGCATCGCCAATCAGAATCTCCGCAGCAGCCGCGGCCTGCGCAAAGCAGATTCCCAGCGCAATACATGCGGCCATCTGTCGAGCATTCGCACGAACCATTTGCAACTCTCCTCCGGCCACGGGGCCGTCCCAGTTTATGGCCGGTCCAGTATATACGGGCTTCAGCGTCGCCGGACCGGCTATGCTGCAACAAAAAAATGGCCTCGAGGATCCTCGAGGCCGTCAATCTCTTCAACCATTCTCGCGTTACTGCGCCGACGGCGCTGTTGGCGCAGGTTGCTCCGCTGTTGCTGGCGGAGTCATCGTCGGCTCATTCCCCGTCGGCGCTGCTTCCACGCCCGGCACCACCGGCGCCGTCGTCACGGTTCCCGACGCGGCTTGGGTCAAATCGATGTCGTAATGTTGCAGCGTCGAAGCCAGCGTCTGATAGAGCCCGGAGCGATCCTTTGCGTAGGCGGCGTGCGCGGCAATCAGGTTGTCCTCCATCGTCGCCAGGCTTCGCTCCTGCAGCAGCACGTTCGCAGTCGTCGATGCGCCAAGGTGCAGCTTCTTGTTTTCCGCGTCCAGGCTCTGTTGCGCATAGTCGCGCGCCGCCCCCGCGGCCCGCACCTGTGCGCGATCGTTAGCCAGCGCATACATTGCGTTCGCCACCTGCATGCGGATCTCGGTGTACAGTTGCTCCAGCCGCAGCTCCGCCTGCCGGTATTCCATCAGCGAGCGCTCCTGTTGCGACTGCGCTTCGCGGTTGCGGATCGGGATCGACAGATTGAAGCCCGCCCCTTTGTCCGGTGCCGTACTGTTCACCAGATCGCCGATCACGCTTCCGTAGCTCCCAGGCGCGGCATTGCCGGTCACCACGCAAGAGAAGCCTTCGAAGCTGCAGTTGGGATTCACGGGACCGCCGATAATGCTGGAGCCGTAGAACCCGTAGACATCCAGCGTCGGCAGCAGCGCGTTGCGCGCGCCTTTCAAAGTGATCTCGTCATTGCGCAGCGTCAGCACCGCTTGCTCCAACTCCGGTCTCTGCTGGAACGCCTCCTGCACCAGCGCTTCCACCGGCTGGCTCTCCTCCGGAATCGCTTCCAGCGTCACGCGGTCGGTTGGAATCACTGGCGCCGCCGACAGCGCCGGATCGTTGAGATTGCGTGCAATCGCCTGCTTGATCACCTGCTGCTGGTAATTCAGAGCACTCTGCGCGCTGATCAATCCCTGCTGATCCGTCGCGACGCTCGATTGCGCGTTTACTACATCCAGCGGAGCCATGGTCCCGATCTGCAGCTGCTTCTGGTTGTCCGATAGCAGTTGATTGCTTTGGTCCAGTGCGCGTTCTCTCGCCTGCACATCCTCGTAGGCCTGCACCAGTCCCCAGTAAATCGTCTCCACCTGGTTCACGGTATAAAGAATCTGCTGCCTGAATGACGAGTCCGTAATGCGCCGGTCGTTCAGCGCCTGATAAATAAAGCGTTTGTTCACCCAGATTCCCGCGCCCTGCAGCAGATGCTGCGTCACAGTGGCCTTGAACGTCGAATTAAGCTGCGGGGTATAGCTGGCCAGCGGGTTGCTGGTGTTCGTGCGGCTGTTATTCCAGGAAATCGCCAGCGCTGTTCCTGGCACAAAGCCCTGATTGAAGCTGAAGTCGTATGCGTCTGTGTTGGTAGCAGACGCTGGGCTGAAAAGGCTGGTCTGCTGGGACCGGCTCCGCTGAAGCTCGATGGTTCCTGTAACCGTCGGATCCAGATTCTCCGGTAACGGTCCGGCTCCGGCCGTCGTCAGCGTTAGACCGTTGACGCCTGAACCTGCGCCGCCCGCTCCGATCGTCGTCCCGCCCGGACCACCGCCGGTCGACAGCGTTGACGTTGATCCGCCCAGCGTTCCGGTCACCAGTCCTGAGGGCGCGCCCAGCGGCAGTGCTCCCGACCTCGTGCGCAAAATATCCGTGTCCGCAATGTCCAGGTCGTACCGCGCGATGGCGATGTCGTAGTTGTTCTCAATCGCCAGCGCAATCGCATCCGACAAGCTCAGGTAAATCTTGCCATCCTTCACCAGATCGGTAAGCCGCACTGAATTGTTGAAGCTCGCCTTCGAAATATTTGTCGGCATATACACGCCGATCGGATTGCGCAGCCAGCTCCCGAACGGCTTGGAATAATCGCGGCTCGATGTGCGCAACGGGATCGGCTGCGTCGACACGGGCGCAGGCGCCGCCGGCAACTCCGACGCCGCCTTCTCTGTGGTCTGGATCGGCACGCTCGCGCCGGCCCCCGCCCGCTGTCCCCCCGCCTGCTGAGCATAGCCCGCCGGCATTGTCGATGCCAGCGTCAGCAACACGCCTGCAATTGCGCGCAATCGCTCGCCGCTCTTCCGCACCGCTTCTTTCTGCGCAGATCGTTCTCGCCCCGCATTGCTCGGGTTAGTCCCGATGCGTTCGCTCGCCTGTGCACTCCGCCCCTCAAATCCCACACCGATCCTGTAAAAATCCATGATCTCTCTCCACATTTGGTTGCGCTGCTTGTCTGCGCTGCTTCGGTTGCCCTGATCGCCATCCCCGCGGCCAACTTGCCGCTCCGGATGCACATTCCGTGTCCGCCAAGACGATTATCGCTTCAACGTTGCCCTGTAAGGCTCTTCCTTGGCCACGAACTTGATTACGAAATCGATACCCCTCTCGTTCCCTGCTCTCGTGTCATTCTTCTTCTACGGCGGAAAATCCCCAACAAATCCCAACCAAATTCCCAATTCACTTGCCAGAATTTGAGTTCCTTTACCGACCCCAATTTCGCTCGAGGATGATCGCAGCACACGGAAACCTCGTGGCCGCCAGCAACCCGTCATCAAAAAATCGGTTGTGAATATTCGACGGCGACGGCCTGTCAATGTCCGGTCTGGGTCCGTTCTTTACGCGCCCAAGCGCCAACACATCCAGCAATCGTGTTTTTTAACTAACTGGTTAGTAAAATACCCCTAATCCCATCATCCGCGCAACCCCAAACGCAGATAAAGAGTGGATTTCAGAGCTAACTCATTTGCCATCAACTAACAAAATGGGAAGTCACTGCGAATATGTTGTAAGTTATTGACATCTTCTAACCCTTGTAACCCGCCACTGATGTCTATGGGGCTCCCCTGTCTGACCGTGCCGATCAGCTACGCTGGAAGTCAGCGAACCCTCAGCGAACCCAATGCCCGACCAACCTCAACACGACTCCAATCTTCATCCCGAACCCAGCCTCCAAACCTGGAAGCTCACTCTGGCCTACGACGGAACAGACTTCCAGGGCTGGCAGGTGCAGCCCGCGCTTCCAACCATCCAGGGCGAGCTCCGGGCGGCGCTCGGCCGCGTCACGGGAGAATCGCCTCTGCCTCAAGGCTCCGGCCGCACCGACGCCGGCGTCCACGCGCTCGCACAGGTCGCGAGCTTCGCTCTTCGCGCTCCCATTCCGCCCGGCAATCTGCTCCGCGCCGTCAATCGCACCCTTCCTCCCTCGATCCGCATCTCCGAAGCCAAAACCGTGCGAAGCACCTTTCATGCGCGCCATTCCGCCATCGCCAAGACTTACGAATACCGCATCCTGCGCGCCACCGATTCTCCGCCTTTCCTCTGCCCGCCCTTCCTCGCCCGCTATGTCTACGCTTGCCCGTGGCCGCTCACTCTCGACGCGCTCCAGGCGTGCGCGCGCCTCTTTGAAGGCGAGCACGACTTCCTCAGCTTCGCCGCTACCGATCCCGACCTCGGATGTCGCACTTCCGATCAGCCAACGAACCTCATCCAAGACCAGGGGAAAACCATCCGCACCATCTTTTCTTCCGCATGGGAACAACGCTCCACCGAAAACGGCGAGCTCCTCGTCTACCGCATCCGCGGCAATGGCTTCCTCCACCACATGGTGCGCAATCTCGTCGGCACCATGATCGATGTTGCTCGTGGTCAACTCGCCCTCGCGGAAATTCCTCGCATTCTCGCCGCTCGCAGCCGCTCCGAGGCCGGCCCGAACGCCCCCGCGCGCGGCCTCTTCCTCCATTCCGTCGACTACCCGCCGGAACCATAGCCAGCCCCGTCTGAGCTATAGCTCGCAAAACACCGCACTGGACTCCTGCGGCCCTTCAGACTATAAAAGGACTATATTTGGTCCGAACAGCAAAGCCGGAGGCCACGATGCGTTATTCGACCCAGATCAAACCGATTAGCTACGTCAAATCCCACGCCGCCGAACTCCTGGACAGAATCGCCGAGGAGCGTGAGCCTATCGTCATCACCCAAAATGGCGAAGCTCGCGCCGTCCTGATGGACGTTCACTCCTACGAAGAATCGCAGGAGACCATGGCACTCCTCAAAATTCTAGCCATCGGTGAAAAGCAAGTCGAAGAGGGTCAAACCTACCCGCTCTCGGAAGTCATCGCAGAGATTCGTGGGCGTCAGTCGCGGCGCGGTGCGGCTTAAACCGGACGGTTGCTGAGTTACGCCGAGACAAAATGAAACATCCAGTCCGTATCACTGCGGCCGCAAAACGTGACCTCGAGGATATCCACGAATCGGTTGCGCAGCACGACTCCCTGGCAAAGGCAAACTATGTTCTCGATCGCCTGGTCGCCGTGGCCCATAGTATTGCTGTCTTGCCGGGTAGAGGCTCGCGGCCTCTTGAAATGCCGCCCGGTTTGACGATGGAATACCGCCAGGTATTTTTCAAGCCTTATCGCGTCATTTACAGGGTCACTCGGAGTGAAATTGTCATTCACGTAATTGCCGATGGCCGGCGTAATCTGCAATCGCTTTTATTGCAACGGCTCACCACGCAATAAGACCAATCGTGCGGCCGCATGTCACGGCCCTGGCTGCCAACTATCCTGCTACTCTGAACTCATCTCCATGCCGGCTCTTTCTTCAGCTTCGGCGTTCTCGCGCGTCACTGCGCTCGCTGCAAAAAGGCCCATCCACGCCGCCTTCTCCTGGCTGCACGCCAATCCGAAAACCATCATGGATTGGCAGCTCGAGATCGTGTCAATCCCCGCGCCCACTCATGGAGAGCAGGCTCGCGCAGAATGGCTCGCCCAGCGCTTCACGCAAATTGGTCTCAGCAATGTCGAGATTGACGCTGTCGGAAATGTCCTCGGCATTCTGCCCGCAGCAAACGTGCCCGTAGACCACGCCGGCCCGGTCATTCTTCTCTCCGCCCACATCGACACCGTTTTTCCCGCCTTCACTCCAATCCATCCGCTGCTCAACGGTGATCGTCTTGAAGCTCCCGGCGCCACCGACAATGCCGCCGGTGTTGCCGGAATGTTGGCCATCGTAAGCGCGCTTATTCACGCTGGTATTGAACTGCCCGTCCCGCTCGTCATTCTCGGCAACGTCGGCGAAGAAGGCGAGGGAGACCTGCGCGGCGTGCGTCATATCTATCAGCACAGCGAGCTCGTCGGCCGCATCGCCGCTCATCTCGTCCTCGATGGCCCCGGCGCCGACTCAGCCGTCACCCAAGCTCTTGGCAGCCGCCGCTATCAAGTTGCCATCACCGGACCCGGCGGTCACAGCTTCACGGACGCAGGCCTGCCCAACCCCATCGTTGCGCTGGCTATAGCGCTGGCCGTGCTCGCCGAAACTCCGCTACCCGATGAGCCGCGTACCACGCTCAACATCGGCACCATTCGCGGCGGCATCAGCGTCAACTCCATTCCTGAAAGTGCTTGCGCGAATATCGATCTCCGATCCACAGACCCCAATCAACTTCTGCGCCTTGAGGTCGCCCTGCATCGCGCCGTCGAGGACGCCGTCGAGCATTGCAATCGCCGCGCCTGGCCCGCCGCAAACAGGTCCGCCGCGATTGGTTCTCGTTCTCGCTTGTTTTTCTCTGTCACCAAAATCGGCGACCGCCCCGCCGCGCAATTGCCAGACGATTCGCCACTGCTGTTTACGCTGCGCGCCGTCGATCGCCATCTCGGGCTCCGCTCCGATCTCCGCCTCGGCTCAACCGACGCCAACATTCCACTCTCGCTTGGCATCCCCGCCCTGTCCATGGGAGCCGGCGGCGAAGGCGGAGCGGCTCACACCTTGCACGAATGGTATTCCGCCAAAGGACGCGACCTCGCCCTCAAGCGCGTGCTCCTGCTTACCCTCGCCATGCTGGAGTGGGCCTCGGATCAAATGGATCAAGACCAGAAAGACCGGTAGGCCCAAAGCGCCGCCCGCTTCCCGCCTGCCCCAGCGCTTATGCGGCTTTTTTGTTCCCTCTCGCGTCTAACAAATCACGGCGGAACTTCGGTTTCACTTGGACGTTGCGTTAAGCTGAGCCTTTAGGTTGAGCCGGTTTGGCGCGAGGCTGGCTATACTGAAGATGTAGCGTCATCCAGATTCTGGCCATTAGGCTGTGCTTGAACAGAGGACATTGAACACTATGAAATCGCTCTTTGAACGGCTTCGCTCGCGCCGCCTGACTTCGGCCTTCATATTACTGGCCACAATTTCTGCCGCCATCCTGATAGGTTCGTTTGCCGCTCACGGAGTCCGCGGCCAGGAAACACAAAACAGCAGCACCGATGCAACTCCCCTCAAGGTCGTCACCACGCCAATTCCGCCCAACGACTTTGTCAGGATCGCTAAGCTTGTAGGGCCGGCAGTCGTGAACATCAACACCGAGACTCTGCCCAAGCAGGCAGACAACGGTGGCGGCCGCAACTTCCATCAGTTCCGTTCGCTGCCCAACCAGCAGAATCCCGGCGACAACAACCAGGACAACAATCAAAACGACCAGCAGGGACAGGGTAATTTCCAGGATTTCTTTAACCACTTCTTCGGCGGCCAAACCCCCGGCCCCGATGATGGCGGCGACAACGGTCAGGTGCAGGAGTCGCTTGGCTCCGGCTTCATCGTCGATTCCAAGGGCTACATCATCACCAACGATCACGTCATCGACAAAGCCGACAAGATCTACGTCAAGCTTTCCACCGATCCTGACTCCCAGGACCTCGGTCGTCCCGCTCGCGTCATCGGCTTCGACAAGGCCACCGATCTCGCGGTCATCAAAATCGACACCAGCACGCCGCTCCCCACCGTCAAGATGGGCAACTCTGACACGGCGCAAGTCGGCGATTGGGTTGAGGCCATTGGCAGCCCATTCGCCCTTGCGCAAACCGTCACCGCCGGCATCATCTCCGCCAAAGACCGCACCATCGATCAGGGCGCAGCCGGCCAGTTCCAGCACTTCCTCCAGACGGACGCGGCCATCAATCCCGGCAACTCCGGCGGACCGCTGCTGAACATGAACGGCGAAGTCATCGGCGTCAACACCGCCATCTACACGCAATCGGCCGGCTATCAGGGCATCGGCTTTGCTATGCCCTCGAACACCGTCGTATCTGTCTACAACGACTTAATCAGTCCCCGCCACAAGGTCACGCGCGGTTCCATCGGCATCCAGTTCCGTGAGGGACTGTCCGGCGCCGTCAATCGCGTCTACGGCTTCAAGAACGGCGTTCTCGTCCAGGAAGTTCAGCCCGCCGGCCCCGCGGATAAAGCAGGCCTCAAGGCCGGCGACATTATCACTACCATCGATGGCCGTTCCATCAAGGACGGCGAAGATCTGGTAAACGAAATCGCCAGCCGCGCTCCCGGATCGACCATCCGGCTCGGATACGTGCGCGATGGCAAGGCACAGGACACAACGGTGACCATCGGCGACCGCGACAAAGTCTTTGCCGATCTCAACAATCCTCAGCCCGAAACCAATGATGACAACAGAGGCGGCGCAGGTGAGGCCAAGCTCGGTGTCGTCGTGCAAGTAACCCCGCCGGAAATGGTCTCTCACATTCATACCGCCGGCGTCGTCATCGAGTCGGTCCGTACCGGTTCATTCGCCGACCTGCAAGGGTTGACGCCGGGCCTGGTCATTACCCACGTCAATCGGCAGCCAACCCCCAACAAGGATCAGTTCGATGCCGTGGTCAGTAAGCTCAAAACCGGCGACGATGTGGTCTTCGAAGTGATAGATCCCCATCATCCCGAACTTGGCATCAACTATATTGGCGGCACGTTATAACCTTTTGATACCAGCGCCGTTAGCGCTTTTCTCGCCTCCGGCGCTGGGATCCAAAGTAATCTAGGCTGTCGCCGCCAATTCGTTTTCCCCTTGCTGCAATTGAACACCTTGGTTAAACTTCTACGAAGACCCCATTCAAGTCTTCGTGTTTTTGGGCGGTATTGAGATGTTTTCATTTCGAGCAAATTTGGCGCTTCTCATCTCCGCGGCTCTTCTTGCGCCGCCGGCATTCGCGGCATCTCTGCGCCACACTTCCGCGAGCGCTCATTCCAGCGCGTCTCATAAGCTCTCGCATAGCCGTCGTTCATCGAGACGCGGTTCTCATCGCGCGCGCGGCCAGCAGGCCATTCAGCCGGATCGCGTCACCGAGATTCAGCAAGCCCTCGTTCGCGAGCACTACCTGTCCACCGATCCGAATGGCGACTGGGATTCCACCACCGTCGATGCAATGCAGAAGTACCAGGCCGATCACGGCTGGCAAACCAAGCTGATGCCTGATCCGCGCGCCCTCAAAAACCTCGGCCTCGGCCCCGATTACTCCACAGCTCTCAACGCCAACGGATCGAGCTTCGCCGCCCCGTCGTCCACCAGCACGAGCGACACTCAGACTGCCGGTTTCGTAACAGCCTCCGGCGTGCGCCAATAATTTCCTCGTAATCTCTCGCTCACTGCGGCGTCGGCGGTGGATTCTCCAGTAGGAACTCGTACCGCGCCCGCGTCGTGTCTGGGCTGGCTGTGATCGTACTGTCCAGGTGAATCAACTCGCCTGTCTTGTCGAACCGCGGCCACTCCGGCAGTCCAGCCCCGTTGGGGTCGCCGGTCTTCGCGAAATTCGTCCAGTAATCCATCATCTCTTAGCTCAATTTGCGATCTTCCGGCCGCCACACCGCCCCCGGCCGCGTGTCTAGTGTTCCAAAAATATATTCAATGTCGTCGGAGTGAAATGCATACGAGCCGGGATGAAACTTGCTCGGCGGTGCGGCCAGTTCGAGATGATAGCGATAGACTGGCGCGGCGCCCGTCTTCACCTGCGCCTGAACCCATTCCCATGTGCTGAACGCGATAAACGTATCGCTGAAATAATCGATCGCCGATCGCATCGCCTGCTCGTCGTCATTTCCGGGATACAGGGCGAGAAAGTCCTGTGCCCGGTCGCCGAACCGCTTCGCGGCCATCGCCTTCCATTTGTCCGCAGTCATTCCCAGCCCTGGATAGAAAAATTCGTCGCGGTTCCACCCCGCCAGCAGTGGCACATGCGCTTGCTTCCCTGCCGCATAGGTGTCGGCGACTGGTTCGGTCAACAAACGACCATCCACCACCACCGGAAACCTCGGCGCGCCCCTTTTCGCCGCTGCGGCAAGAATCTCATCCGTCGGCATCGCGCGCAACGCGGCCAGACTCGTCGCGCCCCCATTCTTCGCGTCCCCATTCTTCGCGTCTAGGGATTCCACCCAAGCCTGTTCCTGCTTTTCTTGTACCGCCTGTGCCTCGGGTCCTTTCGCACCCTCCTCCAATGCGCCACCGCTTTCGCCGATCGCCTTCTGAAACAATCCTCGCGCTGGCTGGGCAGCCAGCAACGTGCTCACTGCGAACGACCCCGCGCTCTCGCCGAAGATCGTCACATTCCCCGAATCGCCGCCAAACTGCGCGATATTTTCCTTCACCCACTTGAGCGCCGCCACCATATCCAGCAAGCCGTAATTCCCTGCCGCGCCGCCGGCCTCTTTTGCCAGATCGGGCGTCGCCAGAAAGCCAAACACGCCCAGGCGATAGTTGATCGTCACCAGCACCACGCCTTTGGTCGGCAGAAAATCTCCGTTGTGCCGCGGCTCGTCTCCGCCGCCGCCTGAATACCCGCCGCCATGAATCCAGAACATCACCGGCAGCCTGCTTTTCGAGCTCGCATCCGCGGGCGCATAGACGTTCAGATACAGGCAATCCTCACTCGGACCGCTGTCCTGAAAAATCATGTCGTCGAACACGTGAATCTGCGCGCAATGCGCCCCGAACATCGTCGCGTCGCGCACGCCCTTCCAGTGCGCGGGCGGCTGCGGGGCCTTCCATCGCAACTCGCCTACCGGCGGCGCGGCATACGGAATCCCAAGAAACGCCTTCACTTTGCCATCGTTAATGAGCTTGCCGTGAACCTGCCCTTGGTCGGTCTTCACGTTTAATGGGTCAGCAACGGCACGCGCGGCACATCCAAAGAACACACCCGCAATAGCCAGGGCCAACGCAGTCTTGATTCCAGAATGCATGGGAGCTCCTTTCGAGCAACACTCTAGCAGATTTGGCCTGGTCAGTTCGCGAAGAGAGCCGGTACGTGCGCAAGCGTCTCCGGCGCACAAACAGTATGATGGCGATTCAGATTGTTTCCGTCGCCAGCAAATCCGCCATCGTCTCGCGCCGTCTGATGAGCCGCGCCTTCGCGCCTTCCACCAGCACTTCTGCCGCCCGAGGCCGCGAATTGTAGTTCGAGCTTTGCACCATGCCGTATGCGCCGGCATCGAGCAGCGCCACCAGATCGCCCGGCTCAACCGGCCCAAGTTTCCGGTCCCGCGCGAAAAAGTCGCCGGATTCGCACACCGGCCCCACCACATCCACAACGCGCGCCGTGCCTGCGCGCGGCAGCACAGGAACAATCTCGTGGTGCGCCTGGTAGAGCGCGGGACGAATCAGATCGTTCATCGCGGCGTCGACAATCACGAATGTCTTTTTGCCGTTGTGCTTCACATACAACACGCGCGTCAGCAGCGCGCCTGCCTGCGCAACAAGAAATCTTCCCGGCTCAATCAACAGCCGGCCATCGAAATCGCCCAACGCGCGATCCAGCGCGTCTGCATATTCTTCGACTTTAGCCTGTGCGTTAAAAGCGCCGTCGTGGTAATCGATGCCCAGCCCGCCCCCGGCATCGATCGCCTGCAACACAATGCGCTCGCTCCTCAGTTGCCGCACCAGCTTGCTCACCCGCTCAACCGCCGCTCCGAACGGTTCAGCGCTGCGAATCTGCGACCCAATATGAACGCTGATGCCGTGCGCATCGAGCCAGCGGTTCCCCGCCGCGTTTTTGTAGAGGGCGCTCGCGTCACGAATGTCGATCCCGAATTTGTGCTCGCGCAGACCGGTTGAGATGTAAGGATGCGTATCGGCAAACACGTCCGGGTTCACCCTCAGCGCAAAGGCGGCGCGAATTCTCAGCCGTTGCGCGCGCTCCGCAAGCAGCTCAAGTTCAGCCTCGCTCTCCACGTTGAATTGAAGAATTTCTGCCTTCAGTCCCGCATCAATCTCCGCCGCCGTCTTCCCCACACCAGAAAAAACCACGCGTCCGGCAGCTTCCGGCGCAGCCGCCAGCACGCGCTCCAGCTCGCCGCCGGAAACAATATCGAATCCCGCGCCTCGCCGCGCCAGCATCTTCAAAATCGCCAGCGAAGAATTCGCTTTCACCGCATAGCAAACAAGATGCTCTCGCCCGGCCAGCGCTTTCTGAAATATCATCAGACGCTCGGAAATCTGATCCGCAGAGTAAACATAAAGCGGCGTGCCAAACCGCTTGGCCAGCTTCTCCAGCGACACTCTGCCGCAGTGGAGCGCAGCGCCGGGCTGCGGTCTTTGAAACGGTCGCGAAGATGTTGTTTGCTGAGCCACAGGTCTAGTCCAAAACCAAAAGAATAATTCGAGCCTACAGCATTAGGCCCCCTACAGTGTTCGGTCCCAAGACCCTCCGCCCGCAGGCGTTTTCCCACTGCCCAAATTACAATGTCTGAGTGAAAGATTTTCCTCCGGTTGATCTCGTCGGCGTCGGCCTCAATGCCACGGACACTCTAATTCCGCTCGAGCAATTTCCGCAGCCCGGCTCCAAGGTCCATTATTCCGAGCGATCCACGCAGCCCGGCGGCCAGGTAGCCACAACCGTCGTTGCCTGTCAGACCTGGGGCCTCAGCAGCCGCTATGTTGGCAAGCTCGGCGACGACGATGCAGCCCGCCTGCACAAAGAAGCTTTCCGCCACGTCGGCGCCGAGACTCAGATCGTCACCGTCCCCGACGCTTCGAGCCTGCACAACGTCATCCTCATCGATCCCGGCGGTGAGCGCACCGTCATCTGCCAGCGCAACGACCTGATGGTCCTTCAGCCCTCAGACCTTCGACGCGAATGGATCGAAAGCGCCCGCGTCCTGCATGTGGACGGCCACGATACCGCCGCTGCTTCTCTCGCCGCAAGTTGGGCACGCGCGGCCGGCGTTCCCGTGGTCGCCGATCTCGACGACATCTACCCCGGCATTGAAGACCTTGTCGCCAACATCGACTATCTCATCGTGAGCGAGGATTTCTCCTGCCGCCTGATGCGGGAACCGAACCTCGAGAGCGCATTGCGCCGCATGCAGTCGCGTTACGGATCCCGTCTCTGCGCGGCAACCCTCGGCGAAAACGGCGTTCTCGCGTGGGATGGCACTCGGTTGATTCACAGCGCCGCTTATCGCGTGCCTGTCGTCGACACCACCGGCGCCGGCGACATCTTCCGCGCAGGCTTCATCTACGGCTTGCTGCGAGACTGGCCCCTCGATCGCCAGCTCGATTTCTCCTGCGCCGCCGCAGCCATGAACTGCATGGCCCAGGGCGCGCGCGGAGGCATTCAGCCCGTAGACGCAATCGAGAATTTCATGGCCACCACGGCGCGCCACGAAAGCAAGTCCAGCGTCCAGACGCTTGATTGACATAAGTGGCGCCGGCGGTTGACAAAAGTAGCGTCGGCGGCTGACATAAGTAGCGCCGGCGTCCCCGCCGGCTGTCGTGCGGGCGTCCTCGCCCGCACAATTCGCCCCCTGAATCTCCTCCACTCCCCGGACCGTCTAATAAAATAAGAACGGAGATACTCCTATGGCATTAATCAAGACCTCAAATCCCGCACTCGGCCAGAACACTTTCAGCGACTTTGCCCGCAACCAGACCGGCGGCAGCCTAATCGACGCCGCGTCGCGCATGACGCTCAGCGGCACCATCAACAAAACCGGCATTCTGCTCCTCTGCGCCGTCGCCACCGCAGCCTGGACGTGGAACTCATTCATGCAGGCGCACGACGCAAACGCTGCCGCCCTCCCGATCATGATCGGCCTCGTCGGCGGCCTCATCTTTGCCTTGATCACCAGTTTCAAAAGGGAATGGTCGCCGATCACCGCGCCCATCTACGCCCTCCTCGAAGGCCTCGTGCTCGGCGGTATCTCGGCGCTCCTTGAACTGCACTATCCCGGCATCGCCATGGAAGCGGTCGCGCTCACCTTCGGCACTCTCTTCGTGCTCCTCCTCGCCTACAAATCCGGCCTCATCAAGGTCACCCAGAAGTTTCGTCTTGGCGTAGTCGCAGCCACCGGCGGCATCTTCATCTTCTACATGGCCCAACTGCTTCTCGGTTTCTTCCACATCACCTTGTTCAGTTCGGTCTACGGCAACGGCCTCATCGGCATCGGCTTCAGCCTCGTTGTCGTCGCTGTTGCCGCGCTCAACCTCGTCCTCGACTTTGACTTTGTCGAGCAAGGCGTCGCCTGTGGTGCACCCAAATATATGGAGTGGTACGCGGCGTTCGGCATCATGGTCACGCTGGTCTGGCTCTATATCGAGATCCTCAACCTGCTGGCCAAAATGCGCAGCCGCAATTAGCTGTCCGCTTCCCACAACCGGCGGGTGCCCCAGGTCTCGATTCTGAGACCTGGGACACCAGAAATCCTTGCGAAAGAAAGTACGCGGTCACTGATCCAAGTATTCGCCGCCTCCGGTCCGTTGTTGACGGCCGGCGACTCTCTGTTGTCTAGGTCCCTGTTTCCCGCCGGGGTCCCCAGCGACGGGTCTTCGTCGCTGGGGTGGCTTGGTCCCTCGTTCCCTGCCTTTAAGTCCCCTGCGGCGAAATCAACGTCAACGTCACGGTTCCCGCGGTGCTCCGCTTGTGCAGCGTGCCGCGCGGAATCACCAGCATGTCGCCTTTCCTGAGCGTCACCGTCGTCGTTCCTTCCGCTTCCGGAGCATGCCACTCGCCCGGAGCTTCACTGTGCGCGCCTTTCGGCGTCCCGCCTACTTCGTAAATGGTCGACCCATCCAGCACCTGCAAAATGTGGTCGCGTCCCTCGTGCCACTCGAACTCCTTCGCGCTCTTCGCCGTCTCCACCGTCAGCACCACAGCAAAGTTCTTCCCCTGCACAAGATTGTTGTTGCCGGAACTGGCCAGGAGCGCCTTCGCGTCATCCTGAATCTCCTGCGCCGTGAATAACTGAAAGCTTGCGGCTCCAGCTGCGTTCTGCGGACTCGCCGCACCGTGCGCTCCAGCAGTCGCGGCCTGCCCTTCCGCGACCGGAGCGAATAGCGAAGCATTGGCAATCGTGAAACCAGCGGCCGCAGCCGCCGGCACGGCGCGCAAAAACTCGCGACGACCCGGATTCTTTAGCGCAACATTGCTCATGATATCTCCCCCGAAGCCTTCATCAATTTCGATCAGCTTGAATCATCTTCGTGCCGAATTCTATCAGCACGTCTCCGGGGCCGAAGTCCAACAAATAAACTGGGGTGCCCCATTCTTGGCGGGTCTTTAGTTTTTGCGCCAAGGGTGGGAAAGCACGAAAGTTGATCCACCTCTCTCAATGAAGCACGAACATGGGTGCCCCAGGTCCGGACTTTCGGACCTGGGATACCACGCTCCCTCGTTCCTTGCTCTCTTGTCTCCGTCTTTCTATTCCCTACTGGCTACTCCCTATTCCCTGTCTCATTCAAACTGCCGTAGCCACGGCGCCACAATCGCAGCAACCTTCTTCGGCTGCTCAAAAGCAGCAAAATGGCCAGCGCACGGAATCACATGAAACTCGCATCCGCCGGGAGCCGCGCGAAACGCCTCCATATCAGCTGCGGTCACGGTCGCATCCTCTGCGCCCGCAATTGCGAGCACCGGCACATGAATCGTGGCCACCGTCGAAACTGAATCAGGCCGCGCCGCCAGCCCCGCCTGCACCGCGACCACTGCCTCAGCCGTCAGCATCATCTGCGCGCGCACCTCGGTCACTACATCAGGCCGTTCCCGCCGAACCGAAGGCGCCACCGTATTCTGCGCCATGCCGTTGAAGAGCACTTCCACGCCGTCCGCCCGCGCCCGCGCGATCGTCTCAATGCGCTTGGCCAGGTTTGCCTCGGCGTCCGGCTGCGGTTTCGAGCACACAAAAATCATGCCGTGCATTCGTTGCGGAGCCCTGCGCCACAACTCCAGCATCGCGTACCAGCCAATGGAGCATCCACCAAAAACTGCTTTGGAAATCTTCAAATGATCGAGCAGCGCAATCATGTCCGCGGCAAGCTGCGCCATTGTCAGCACCGGCGCGCCGGGAACACGGCTAAATGCGCCGGTCGGCAGTCCCGATCCCAGTTCCGAGCGCCCGTGTCCGCGCAAATCGGGAACAATGGCGCGAATTCCCGCGAGCTCTCGCGTCAGCGGGTGCCAGTATTCGCGGTCAAGAGGTGTCGGATGCAGAAGAATTACCGGCAATCCCTCGCCCGCATCACTGAATCCCAAACCGGCACCGCCGGAAACGTACTCGCCGGGAATAGACACGTACTCGCCGTTCATATTTTAGGAGGATACGCGCCTGGATTCGGCCCGGGATTCGGGTTCGGATACGAACCCTGATATGGTCCCGAATACGGCCCTGGATACTGCCCCGGATACAGCGCCGTATCCTCCGGAATACCGATCCATGCGGCCACGTACGCCACGCCGATCAGCCCGCTCGAAAAGAAGAATCCGATGACCGTGAGAATGCGGATCGTGGTTACGTCCCATCCATTGGCCTGAGACAGTGCCAGGCAAACGCCGCCAATCATGCGTCCCACATGCGGCCGTATCAGCGGCCTTCCCGGCATGGGCTGCGCCATTGGCGCTCCCGCCCCGCAACCCGAGCAAAACCGCGCGCTCGGATGCAAAGCATTACCGCATTGCTGACAAAAGACCGCCATAATCAACCCCTCCGGCTAACAAGCCCACTCCTTTAATCATACGGATTTTCATCCCCACCAGTTCCGTCCCTTGTTCCCTTGTAGCGCCGGCGTCCCCGCCGGCTGTCGTGCGGGCGTCCTCGCCCGCACTCTCCGTTCCCTCGCCCCGGCTTTTTCAGTTCCCCCCGTACGGCTCCCGCAAATACCTCCTCGCCTGATCAGCGCGCGAAGTGTCCGGGCCGGCATCAATAGCAGCCTGATAGTCGCGAACCGCAAGCGGTCGCTGCCCTGCCACATCGCGGCATTCACCAGCGTTCAGCAGCGTCCGGATTTTCAGCTCCAAACCAACGCCGGGCATCTCGGCCGCCCCCTCAAAAGCTTGCGCGGCTTCATCGTAATGCCGCTGGCCGCGCAGCGCGTCGCCTAATCCAAAGTCCGCCAGCTCCATGCGCGCATCGGCAAAATAACCCGGCTTCGCGTTGTCCGCCTGAATCTGCTGGTACGCCGTCACCGCTCGCATGCCTTCGCCGGCGTCCCTGCGCAGATTAGCCTCCTCAAGGCAAAAAAGGAAATTGTGCGGATACTCGTTCTTCAACTGCTCCACAACCTGAATCGCCTCGTCGTACTTCGCCTCACGCCGCAGAAACAGAGAGATCGCGGTTCTTGCGTCCACGCTGGTCAGCACGCCGCGATTGCCGTCGTCGCGCAGCATCGCCAGGCCTGTAGCCTTCGATCCCGTAATCCCGGCAAAACCAATCATCAGCTTGAACGGCCACGGAAGCGCGCCGACCACATATTCGTAAACTCCCGTGATCAGCTTCGCATCTACATAATTCGGATCAAGCTCCAGCACCCGCGCGGCATCGTCCCGGGCCTTCGTCGCCAGGCGAAACCCAGTGCCATACGCCCGCTCCACCATCGCAACATAAGTACAACGCAAACTGCGTACCCAGGCGCGGGCAAACAGCGCGTTCACGTCGTTCGGATTCTGGCTCAGCCGCCAATCCGCCTCCTGCACAGCCTCATCGGCAAGCGCAAAAATCTGGTCGCGCTTTTTCGGGTCCTCTTCCGTCGCATGCCGCCCACTCAAAAAACCATCATTTGCATAGAAGGTAGTGTCCAGCAGATCCTGGTGGTAAAGCTCCTGAAAGATCAGCGCGTTCAGCAGGTACGCAGTCGCTTGCGGGTCGCCGGGGTGCGCTGCGTGATAGCGCTCGAAACTTTGAACTGCGCCGGCATAGTCCAGATTGTAGAAATTCTTGAAAGCCGCGCGAACCTGAGGATCGTAGTTCATCTGGTTGGTATCCACAGCCGCCGCCCAGGCCGGGGTAGTCATCGCCCACCATAGAATCCCAATTATCAGGATTCCAACCGCCCGGCAACGCGTTCGCAACTGACGTATCACGACCCAACCCTCAACGTCGGATTCGCTTCTTTACCATCACCATCGTATCGCCCACGGCAGCATCGTTCCGAACTTGATTAGTTTCGAGAGGCGCGCGCCTGCCCGCTCCCAGAATTTTTGATGCGCGAAATTCAAACCTGCGACAACCAGCAATCCGCTAGGATTGAAGTATGCCCATCCCCGAGCATTTGAATCCAATCGACGCTGCCCCGCGCCCAGCCGTGGCCGACAAAGCCACAAAAATCGACGCTGCGCGCCAGCGCCTAATCGTCGCCCTCGATGTGCCCACCGCCGCCGCTTCGGCCGAGCTGGTCAAAAAGCTCGAAGGAACCTGCCAGTGGTTCAAAGTCGGATTGGAGCTTTTCACCGCGGCCGGTCCCGCCGTCCTCGAGCCTCTGCTCGCAAGCGGCCACTCCGTCTTCCTCGACTTGAAATTTCACGACATTCCCAACACCATCGCCGGAGCCGTTCGCTCAGCTGCCTCTTTGGGCGCGCGCATGATGACCGTTCACTCGGCCGGTGGCCCGGCAATGCTGGCGGCTGCAAAAGCCGCGCTCGATGGCATCGCCAACCCGCCCGAGTTGCTCGCCGTCACCGTGCTCACCAGCATGAATGCTACCGCGCTTGAATCCACGGGCATCGCCCGCTCGACCGCGCAACAAGTAGAACTGCTCGCTAAAATGGGCCTCCACGCCGGCATCCGCGGGTTTGTCTGTTCGCCACAGGAAGTTGCCGCCCTGCGCGCCCTCACCGGCCCCGACGGCGTGCTGGTCATTCCCGGAATCCGTCCCGCAGGCGCAGAAACGGCCACAGGGGCCAATTCAACCGCCGGAGCGAATTCAAACGACCAGAAACGCATCGCTACTCCCGCCGACGCGTTGCACAACGGCGCAAGTTTCCTGGTCGTCGGCCGGCCCATCACGCAAGCGCCCAACCCAGCCCGAGCCGCCGAGGCCATCCTCGCAGAAATGGCTGAAGCGCTATAAGAGGCCCTGTAGCCTAAACCGAGCCGGCCGCCGTGTTGCGCGCATGGGCCACATTGTCAGGGTCGTCAGTGAACGACTTGCCCGCCCCGTAAGCAAACTTGAAGTACTGCGGTCCCGATTTGCGAATCGCATCATGGCTACCGTCGTCCCAGTTTACGTGAGCCTCGCCGTCAACATAATCCCAGCGGCCGTTCACGTCGCCAATTGACCTGTGGGCGGTGCCATCTTCGTTCAGCGTGATGTAAAAGTTATTTCCCGAACCGTCGCCGCACTCCCATTTGCCGATGAAACGGCCACGGCTGGGAACTCTGTAGCTGTCCGCGGAATCGGAGGAAGTTCCTCCTGCGAATTCGACACGGGCGATGTCAGAGAGGCTGAAGCTCCGGCGGTGGCCATCCTTGAAGACGATGACGATAGTGCCCGAGTTGTCTTTCGACGCAGCATGCGCGGCCACTTGGCCGAACGAGCCAGTCAAGCAAAGCAATCCCGCGAGGGCGGTGAGGCGAGTGAGGTGGGTGAGGCGAACAAAGCTCTTCATTAGGTTCTCCTGTAGGTGGAATACGCAATGAGTCTATAAGAGGTTCCGGAAATCCTGCGCCCCGGAATCGTGCGGCCCGAAATCGTGCGCTCCGAAATCCTGCGGCCCGAAATCGTGGAGTTGCGTAGCGGAGAATCCAGGCTGGAGTTGGGTTCCGGGTGCCCCCGGTTCGGGGTCCCCACGGATAGGTCCACGTCCGTGGGGTGGAGATCCCTCGCAGTTGGGGACCGGGGATCGACCGAGCACAGCCCGTAATGGTCCCTCGCTCCCTTGTTCCCCAGTTCCCTTGGTCCCTTGTTCTCTTGTTCCCTGCCTCTACGCAAAAAGCCCGGCTCATCGCCGGGCTTTCTTTGGGTATAAAAGCTCAAGAAACGCTTAAAGCTTTTCGTAGAAATCGCACGCCGAGCACGAAATATACACCCCGCCCGGAACGCCTCTTTCGCGATCCTTCACACGCTTGACGATGCGCGTGGGCTTGCTGCACTTGGGACAGTCTGTCGACTTGGTCGTGTCCATTACCTTCTTGCGGTCACCTGTTTTGGCAATTTTGGCCATCTTTGCGTTGGTTCTCCTTCTGAGGTGTCTCTGCTCTCATCCGCCGTGGCGGACGGCTTCAACGGCGCGGCCGCTGATCACTTTGCCAACAATGGACGCGTGAAAGTATCCACAGCTCGCGAAGCAAACACGACTCGCTCTTTTCAGTTTATATGAACCGGGCTACCTGTTCCCTGTCGGCGGTTGCCCCATCCTCTTCGTCCGCCCCAGCAGACGAAAGGGTGGGATAGAAGGCCTGCTCCAGCCCGCGGAGCAGGCAAAAGCCGGAAACCCCAGGCGCAAGCCTGCGGAACAGAACCGAATCGACCGCGACCAGCCCGCTTGAGCGGGCGAAAGATCGGCTCCGCCGCTGCGCTTTCAATCTCTTCCTGGTCGGGGCGGCTGCCCGATATTCAACTCCGAAAATCCTTGTCTCCCCCCGCGCGCCGAATTAGAATCACCACCGTACCCCCAGAACCTTCAACGGCCTTCCACAAAACGCGGCGCCGCCCGGAATCCCGCGCCTGCGCAATCCCAAACCCAATTCCCTGGAGCGAAAATGAGCAAGCGAGTTCCCCACCGCATCGCAATCGGCGCAATCTGCGTGGCCGCCGCAATCCTCTGCGCCCTTCCCGCCAACCTTTACGCCAAGCCCGCCGCCCATGCAGGCAAAACCCGCACCTACTACGTAGCCGCCGACGAAGTCCAATGGGATTACGCCCCCTCCGGCCGTGACGAGGCCATGGGCATGCCCTTCGACGAAATTTCCAAAGGCTTCACTGAAACCAGCGCCAACCACATCGGCCGCGTCTACAAGAAAGCTGTCTACCACGAGTACACCGACGCCACCTTCACCACGATCAAGCCTCGCGTGACCCAGGACGCATACCAGGGCATCCTCGGCCCCATCCTGCACGCCGAAGTCGGCGACACCATTAAGGTCATCTTCAAAAACAACGCCACCCACCCCTACGGCATGCATCCCCACGGCGTTCTCTACCAGAAGGACTCCGAAGGCGCAAACTACAACGGCGGCAGCGGCGACATGGAAGACCGTGGCGGCTGCGTCGCGCCCGGTCTCACCCACACCTACATCTGGCAGGTTCCCGATCGCGCCGGCCCCGGCCCTGCCGACCCCAGCTCCATCTTCTGGCTCTACCACTCGCACTGCGATGAGTTGCGCGACGTGGCCTCCGGTCTCTTCGGCGGCCTCGTCATCACCCGCCGCGGCATGGCCCTCCCCGATGGCCGCCCCAAGGATGTCGACCACGAATTCGTGACGATGTTCATCGCCATCAACGAAAACGAAAGCTGGTATCTCGACGACAACATCAAGGCTCACATCGCCGATCCATCAAAACTCAATCGCTACGAGTTCAAGCCCATCACCGCCACCGGCGTCTTCGGCACCGTCGCCGGTCAGGGCTTTGCCGACACCAACGTCAAGTGGTCCATCAACGGATACATCTACGGCAACACGCCCATGATGACTATGAAGATTGGCGATCACGTCCGCTGGTACGTGGCCACTCTCGGCGACTTCAATAACGCGCACACGCCTCATTGGCACGGCAACACCGTCGTGGTCAATGGCCAGCGCACCGACGTTCTCTCCGTCATCTCCGCGCAGATGATCACCGCCGACATGGTGCCCGACGCTCCCGGCATCTGGCTCTACCACTGCCACATCTCCGACCACATGCTGGCCGGCATGGTGGCCCGCTACCAGGTCCTGCCCCGCTGAAACAAACGGAGCAGCAGCGCGAGGGAAATCCGGAGGGAGCAGCGGCCTTCAGGCGGAGGGAGCAGCGGCCTTCAGGAGGAAGGAGCAGTGGCCTTCAGGCGGAGGGAGCAGTGGCTTTCAGGCCGCTGAATTCGCGCACAAAAGACCTTGAGGCCTTCAGCCCCGGAAAACTGCTTTCCTCGCAAGCCGAATCAGGCTGCAAAATCACGTCCACGCTACGGCGCGATTCCCGCCTGCCATTACTTGCTCCAAACAGGATAGGGTATACCGGCAATCCGATTGATTGCGAAAGCTTGCAGCGTAAGCAGGATCACGGCGGCCTCGATAATCACAAGCTCCCTGGGTTGAGAGATGATACCGAGCGAAACGATGAGAGTCGTCGCTCCCGCTGGCGGATGACTGATCCGCAACAGCGCCATGAGCGCGCCGGTCGCCGAGAGCGACAGAGCCGCGGCCAGCAACGTTGCGCTATGAACACCGGGGTTCATGCCAAAAGGCGCCCACGGTGCTGCCGCAAGCGCAAAGGCAGCATAGCCGCAGATGAGTCCAATCGCGTGCCCCAGGATGGCATTGCGCGGGCTGGAGACTCCAGCCAGCGGAGAAAAGAAAAAGAGATACGCGGTGGGGCCGAGGGATGGAAAGACAAACGGGCTTCCAGTTAGAAGAGCGAGCAACCCGAGGATCGCAATAGTGATGAAGCAGTTCGCGCAAACATAGGCTGCCCAGACCAGACGTGGATGGAAGTGCTGCAAGAGCCATGCCATGCGCAAGTGCGTGAGCAGCACCTCGACATGCTCGAATCCGTTGTGCTCAGCGAGGGCATCGGGATGCAGATTTTCCAATGTCATCAGATATTCGGGAGCAGATCGAAGTATTCATCGTCTTCGTTCTTGCCGCCCTCTCCCGGGCCGACAGTCTTTTCCGACTCGATGAATTCAATGCGCTCAATCCACTTGACCATCTTATAACCAAGCTGGTTCTCAACGCGCAGCCGCAGCGACGCCCCATAGACCTCGGGGGGCTTTCCATTCATCTCGGTAGCAAGCAGGCATTGGGTCTTGAGTACATTTTCAAGGCTCTGTGTATCGTAGTAAGCGCCGCCATACAGCGAGCCTCCATAGGAGAAGAACGCCACCAGCATCGCCGCGGCGATCAGGATCGAAGGCCGTATCCAAATGCGAAAGCGGCGATCGGGCGGATAGTGAACCGCAGCATGAGCAGCATCGAATGAAATCAATGGGCGGCTCCTGAAACATTCCCATGAACCCTAGCATAGAGCAAGTATCAGGTGCCGTAGCCACGATGCGGCATGGCGAGCAATTCCTCTTTATCTGGCCAGGAGATGGTCAGCAGAAACCCCGATTCAGCCACGGCTTCAACGTCGTGCCTGATCGATGCGCCAAGAGTGAGCAGGCTTCCAGTCTTCAAGTCGTATGTTTGCCCCTGCGTTGTGTAGCGGATCGCGCCCTTCAACACTTGCACCGAGCTTGTGCCATCTGCGTGGTGCTCTTCGATGCGGGCGGCAGCTTCCATGCAAATCAGAAGGACCCGAAAGTCTTTCTTCTTGAAAAGAGTCTTGGAATAGATCCCTTTGGGCCACGGCTTGTGCTGCTCGAACTCAGCCATTTCGTGTGCCAGGTCAAAGTGCGCGAGATTGGCGATCATGGTGCCGTCATCCGCGGAAACTGGAGTCTCCATCTGTTAGCCTGCCCTTCTTTTGAAGAGGTCTCGAAGCACAACAGCTTCGTTGTGTTCCGTATCTTTTGCTGCATAGATCAAAGTGATTGCGGAATACTTCTTTGCTGCCTGCACAGTGTCGGTGATCGCCTTTTTCGCCTCTGGTTCCTTCAGCTCCGCCTTGTACCGCTTGCAGAATTCAAGCCAGCGCCTCGGATCGTGATTAAACCACTGCCTTAGCTCCGTGCTGGGCGCGATCTCCTTCGCCCACGCATTCAGGCGCAAATCAGCTTTCTTTTTGCCGCGTGGCCACAATCTGTCAACCAGGACGCGAAAACCATCGGCTTTGCCAGGTTCTTCATACGCCCTTTTGAGCAGAACTTCCAACTTTCACATCCCTTTCTCAGCCACGCAATCGCCACCCCGCGCAATCGCAGGTCGCAAAATCACAGACCACACAATCGCAAGCCGCGTAATCGCAAGCCCAACAATTTCAGGAATTGCCCCCTCGTCAGCAGTGCAACTCTTCAATCCGGCCCAGTATATTCGCCTAAAAGCACATGAGATGGTCAGAAGCGAACACAAAGGCGGCAGCAGTCATCCTCGCCGTTTTTACATTGCGCCCGGCTTCATGACCTTCGCCCCCGTCGTCCTCGCCCCCCGCCGGCCCCGCTCATGGATCGATGTTCACCGCCGCCCACCGCTCCGGTCTCAGCGGATCAAAGTCCGGCGAATCAAAGTCCGGCGAATCAAAGTCCGGCGAATCAAAGCCCGGCGGATTGAGCCCCAGCGACAATCTCGACCCGGTCGTCTCTGAAAAATACCTCTACGACAAGTGACGAAGCGCAGATCCCTGACCCCTGATCCCTGTTCTTTGCGCACGTCCGAGCGAAAGAGGACGACTTCCGCTTCGCAGCCGTATCGTCTGAGCAAATCCCCACAACTCGGCGCTCAGGCAGTTTTGTAACAAGGGCACGGCTTCAGCCGGGCTACAAGCGCCGCAAAATAACCGCCGGCTTTAGCCCCTGAGCGACGCTCTTGAGCGCGGCAGAAACAAACGGAAGGAGCAGTGGCCTTCAGGCCACTGAATTTGTGCACAAAAGACCTCGAGGCCTT
>Ga0208849_1000577_pt1 | contig 33122 bp, 33 predicted proteins | sample NGESurdeep072012_10_FD_184470 | JGI IMG/M metagenome (GOLD analysis project Ga0208849, IMG submission 184470) | Arctic peat soil microbial communities from Barrow, Alaska - NGEE Surface sample 53-3 deep-072012 (SPAdes) | ecosystem: Environmental > Terrestrial > Soil > Wetlands > Peat ... | reverse complement strand
CGAAAGATCTGAAATTCCGTGCCTGTCCTCAGGTGGCCAAGCGCAGTTGCCGCAACGACAATATCCTGATGCCGCCGCTACGCGGTGGTACGGGTTGACCGGACGACGCGCACAGCCACGGTACGGGTTTTGTGAACTACCAGCACGCCTTTCATGCCGGCAATTTTGCCGACGTGCATAAGCACGCGGTTTTGGCGCGTGTGTTGACGCATTTGCGGCAGAAGCCGGCAGCGTTTCGGATTATCGACAGCCACGCCGGTGGCGGCCGCTACGACCTGCTTGCCACCGAAGCGAGCCGCGGCTGCGAATGGCACGACGGCATCGCTCGGCTGTGGAGCGAGATCGCCAAGCAGCCGGAAGCGTGCCGGCAATTGCTGGCGCCCTACGTCGAGGCGGTTGCGGCGTGCAATACCGGGGGCAGCTTGCGGGTCTATCCGGGGTCGCCGCTGATTGTGCAGCACCTGCTCCGCTCGCAAGACCGGCTCATTGCCTGCGAGCTTGAGCCCAAATCTTTCGCCACGCTGGCGGCCGTGCTGCGCGGCGACCACCGTGCCAAGGCGCTGGCGATCGACGGCTGGACCGCAATCGGAGCCTACGTGCCGCCCAAGGAGCGGCGCGGCCTCGTTCTGATCGACCCGCCGTTCGAGGAACGGGCGGATTTCACCCGCTTGGTTGAGGCATTGGCGGTGGCGCACCGCAAATGGAGCACGGGGACGTTCCTGCTGTGGTATCCGATCAAGACCCGCGAGGCGCCGGACGGCCTTTCACGGCGTCTCGGGCGGCTTGGCGTCAGCAAAATCTTGCGCTGCGAACTCGTAGTTGGCGCGGAGCGCGAGGATGCCGGTCTAGCTGGATCCGGCCTGATCGTGGTCAATCCGCCGTTCACGCTGGAGCAGGATTTGGACATCTTGCTCCCGGCACTGAGCCGCATTCTGGCTCGGGATGGGCGGCCGTCCGGGCACTGCATTGACTGGCTTAGCCGGTAGTTTGCCCACTTTTACACAGATTAAAAATAGTCTAATCTGAGTTCCGGGACTGTTGCTGGGTTAGACGTTCCGCCTCCTGTGGGGGGCCGGCGGAGTGACTGACGGCCGTCTCGGGCCGATGACTCTTTGCCCGTGTGAATGTCTAGCTGCGCCACCGCGCCGTGGGGGAGCGTGGCGAAGCAACCGGGGAAGGAGTCGCTCGATGGCGATGCAGGGGACAGTCAAGTTTTTCAATGGCGAGCGCGGCTATGGTTTCATCAAGCCCGACGATGGTGGTCGCGACGTATTTGTGCACATCACTGCCGTTGAACGCGCCGGACTGAAATCACTGGCCGAAGGTCAGCAAATCAGTTTCGACGTCGAGCCCGATAAAAAGGGCAAAGGACCCAAGGCGGTCAACCTCGTCATCACTGGTTGATGTCGCTTTTCGGATTGAGAATTCACCGCGTCTTGACGCGGCACAGCTGCATATTGCGAACATCCCTCCACTCGCGCATGGTGAAGCCGTCTGTTTAATTTTCCAATTCCGCGTTCAGCGGAATCGCGTCTGATCTTCCTTCCACAATGCTACCTCCCACAATGGTGCTGCGATGATGATTTTGCGTTTCTCGCCGTCGTCTCCGTTCGTTCGCAAGGTGCGGATCGGAGCCATGCTGCTCGGCCTCGACAACGAGATCACCATGGCGCGCGCTGACACCACCGATCCAAGCGATACGGTGCGCAAGATGAATCCACTCGGTAAGATTCCCGTGCTGATCCCTGAAGATGGCGGCGCGATCTATGATTCCCGCGTTATTCTCGAGTATCTCGACGAGCGCGCCGGTGGCGGCAAAATCGTGCCGCCCGCCGGCAAAGAGCGGCTCGCCGCGTTGCGCCTGGAGGCGTTATGCGACGGCATTCTCGATGCGTCGATTCTGACGGTTTACGAGGGCCGCTACCGAAAGCCGGACATGCACGAGCCGAAATGGCTGGAGCTGCAAGCCGGCAAGGTGTCGCGATCGCTCGCAATACTGGAAGCCGCGCCGCCGGCGATTGATCCGATGCCGAATGTTGGACAGATCACACTGGCCTGTGCGCTCGGCTACCGCGATTTCCGTTTCAACGGCAGCTGGCGAGCCGAACATCCGCGGCTGGTCGCGTGGCTCGATAATTTTGCTGCGCGCGTGCCGGCATTTGGGGCGACCAAGCCCGAATGACGCTACAGTCTTGATGCCGCTTTGCTGATTTTGCTTTCGGCTGGCGACAAATAAAAAGCCCCAGGGCGCGAGCCCTGGGGCTTAAGTTTGGGAGGATTACAGGAACAATCAGAACCGATAGTTCAGACCGACACGGCCGATATTGGCGTGCCAATTGACGTTCTCCACCGCCGCACCGCAGGCCGCGCCGCAGGAGACGTTGCCGAGGTTGACGTAAAGATATTCGGCCTTCGCGGTCCAGTGACCGGCAATGGCGAATTCGATGCCGCCGCCGAGCGTCCAGCCGGCGTTGGTCGTGTCAGTCCCGGCGAGCCCGGTTCCCGAAGCCTTGACGTCGCCGAACGCGGCGCCACCGGTAATGTACGGCATGAAGCGGTCTGCCGCGTAGCCCAACCGGCCGCGCACCGTCGACAGCCAGTTGTCACCGGTCGTGCAGCTTGCCACCGGGCAGCCGGGGCTCGTGCTGCCCTTGATGTTGGCCCAGTCGAGGTCGCCTTCAACGCCGAGGACGACCTGGTTCATCTGGTAATTGTAGCCAATGGTGCCGCCAACGAGGCCGCCGGACGTATCGAAGCTGTTGGTCGTGCTCCAGGTCGAACGGCCCCAGCCGCCGCCGCCGTTGATACCAAGATAGAACCCGCTCCAATTGTACGCCGGAGCGTAGACCGGTGACTTGTAGTAGGGGGCTGGCGCCACAGGCAGGTCGGCTGCCGCGGCCGCTCCGCTCAGCGCCAAGACGCCGACGCACGCAAGAATAACTCTTTTCATTTGTGGACCTCCATAAAAGTAGGCGCATAGTATTCGCGGTCGCTCCTGCGTCTAGTGCAGAAAAGACACACGGCCATTCTAATTCTGGGCGAGATTATGGCGGAAATAGACTTTGGGTCGACCAACTTGTAACTAATTATGTCTTAATGTGGACGACAGGATGGTAAATTAATTACTAAAAATTGTCAGCGATTACACAGCGGAACCTGCCGGATCGTCGCGCGATTGAATGGTGATTTGGAACCGAATCGCCTGCATGAGGCAGCCCGGATGGCGCTAAAAACGATAATTGACGCCCATGCGCAAGAGGTCTGCGGCAAGGCCATTAGACGTGCCGGTGACCGAGAAAGTCCGATCGGACAGGTCGAGATAGAGCCATTCTGCCTTGGCCGACCAGCGCGGGGTCAAGCCGACCTCGACCCCGCCGCCCGCCACCCAGCCGATGCTGGTATGGGACTCCGACAGGAACGCGCTGTCGGCGCGAAGATCCCCATAAGCAAGACCCGCCGTCCCGTAGAGCAGCACGTTATTGAACGTAACGCCCGCCCGGCCGCGCAGGGTGCCGAACCAGGGATTTGAGAACTCGAAGGGTGAGAGCGTGTCGTCCGCCCCTGATAGCTGAAGATCGGTCTCGCCACCGAACACGAACGCGCCGCGCTGGAAGTTGTAACCGGCCTCGATGCCGCCGGCGATACCCGATGGGTTGATCCGGCTGTTGTCGACACTGCCCCATTCAAAGCCGACGGTGGCGCCCAGATAGGGGCCGGCCCAGCTGTAGGCGGAAAGCGGCTCCGGTGTCGTGTAATATGGCGTAGCGGGAAAATCCGCCGCCGATGACGTGCCCGGCGTGCCAACCGTCAGGGCAGCGCCGACTGCTACAGCAAGCGCCGCACCTTGGAATGTCCGCATGGCAGGCCTCCACACAATAATGTCGCAGCGCACGCAAGATGGCTGCCAGTAAAGCATCGAAATCAGCCGTCCCCGCGGAAGATTTATCGTGAGCAAAACGTTAAGCGTTATTAAATGACTAAGTAATTCCAAGTTGTTAAAGTTAAGAAAGTCTGTATTTGCCGGTAATCCTTTGAGGCGGGCCGCTGAGAGCGGCGCGATCGCGGCCGTCGATCGACCCTGGCCGGTCGTCGCGACAGCGCATAGTTTTGTGCGGACAGAGAGAGCTTCACCGCCCGCCAAACATGAGCGCTACGAAAAACCCCCTCGAACCGGAAAACGAGCCCGTCCAGGCCGCGGAGGCCACCGAGCAGGACGAGGAGCAGTCGCTGCCCGAGCCCGATGCGCTCGATGCGGCCCCAGACGACGCCAGCGCGGTCGCTGGATCGCTGGCTGACGGGCGTGACGCCATTTTGCGTTCCACCAAGCTCGCCCCGTCGCGGCCCGGCGTCTACCGCATGATCGATGGCCGCGGCGACGTGCTCTATGTCGGCAAAGCCAAGAACATCAAAAAGCGTGTCACCGCCTACGGCCGCCCGACCGGCCACGACACCCGCATCGAGCGCATGATCGCCGCGACCCGCACGCTCGAATTCGTCGTCACCCGCACCGAAACCGAAGCGCTGCTGCTGGAAGCGAACCTGATCAAGCGGCTGCGGCCGCGCTTCAACGTCGTGCTGCGCGACGACAAGTCGTTCCCCTATATCTTGATCACCACCGATCACTGGGCGCCGCAAATCTTCAAGCATCGCGGCGCGCACACTCGGCCGGGTCAATATTACGGGCCATTCGCGTCGGTCTGGGCGGTCAACCGCACCATCAACGCGCTGCAGCGCGCGTTCCTGCTGCGCTCATGCAGCGATCCGTTTTTTGAGGCGCGCACCCGACCGTGCCTGCTTTACCAGATCAAGCGCTGCTCCGCGCCGTGTACACGTGAGATCGATTTCGAGGATTATTCGGCGCTGGTGCGTGAAGCCAACGCGTTCCTGTCCGGCCGCAGCAAGACGGTGAAGGACGAGCTTGCCGGCGAAATGGAAAAGGCGTCCGGCGCGCTCGATTTCGAGCGGGCCGCCGTCTATCGGGATCGCCTCGCGGCGTTGTCCGCCATTCAATCGCACCAGGGTGTTAATCCGCGCGGCGTAGAGGAGGCGGACGTCTTTGCGGTGCATCAGCAGGGCGGCTTTTTTTGCGTCGAAGTGTTCTTCTTCCGCACCGGGCAGAACTGGGGCAACCGCGCGTATTTTCCGAAGGCCGACCGTTCGCACGGGCCGGGCGAGGTGCTGTCCGCATTCCTCGCGCAGTTTTATGACGACCGGCCGCCGCCGCGCCTCATCCTGATCTCGCACGCTATCGACGATGCCGCGCTGCTGGCCGAGGCGCTGTCCACCAAAAGCGGCCGCAAGGTCGAGGTTTTGCTGCCGCAGCGCGGCGAGAAGAAAGATTTGGTCGAGCACGCGCTTGCCAACGCCCGTGAAGCGCTCGGCCGCAAGCTCGCCGAGACGTCGTCGCAGCAAAATCTGCTGCGCCAGCTTGCGGAAACCTTCGGGCTGCCGCAGGCGCCGCGGCGTATCGAGGTGTACGACAACAGCCACATCCAGGGTTCGAACGCGGTCGGCGCCATGATCGTCGCCGGCCGGGAGGGATTTCGCAAAAGCCAGTATCGCAAATTCAATATCCGTTCCGCTGACCTCGTGCCCGGGGACGACTTCGGCATGATGCGCGAGGTGCTGGAGCGCCGTTTCAAGCGGCTGTTGGCGGAGGCCCCGCGCCGGGCAGACGCGAAGGAGGAAGCGCCGCTCGCTGTTTCGCCCCTTGAGGGGGAACCCGGTTCGGCGTTGCCGGATCGGGAGGAGGGCATCGAGCCGGATGAGCAAGACGATTCCCCGTGGCCGGATCTGGTGCTGATCGACGGCGGGCAGGGTCAGCTTTCGGCTGCGCGCGAAACGCTGGCTGGACTCGGGGTCGAGGTTCCGCTCGTCGCCATCGCCAAGGGGCCGGATCGAGATGCCGGACGCGAAACTTTCTTCCTTCCCGGCCGCGACTCATTCAAGCTGCCGCCGCGCGATCCGGTCCTCTATTTTGTCGAGCGGTTGCGCGATGAGGCGCACCGCTTCGCCATTGGATCGCACCGGGCGCGGCGGAAGCGTGATTTGCGCGAGGCGGGCCTGCAGGAGATCGCCGGCATCGGTCCGAGCCGCAAGCGTGCGCTACTGCACCATTTTGGTACGCTGAAAGCCATCGAACGGGCCGCAGTCACGGATTTGATGCAGGTCGATGGTATCAGTGCGGAGACGGCGCGCCGTATTTATGCGTTCTTTCACGATGGTGCGACCTAATGGTCCGATGCAGAGGAGGGGCGCCGCAAAGCTCTGTCGGTTGGCAAACCGCGACGCTATGTTAGGCTCATGAACTCGACCACAACCACGACGCCGGGCCCATTGCGCGTGCATCCGCTTGCGCTGCCGAACGTCCTGACCTATGGCCGTATCGTGGCCGTGCCGATCGTGGTCGGCTGCATGTTCTATCAGAACATCCTGCACGGCGGCCTGTGGTTGCGTTGGGTGGCCCTCGCGATCTTCATTGTCGCCGCCATCTCAGACTTTTTCGACGGCTATCTGGCCCGCGCCTGGGGTCAGCAATCCTCGCTCGGACGCATGCTCGATCCGATCGCCGATAAGCTTCTGGTCGCGTCGTGCCTGCTCATGCTGGCCGCCGAAAGCACCATCCATGGCTGGGCGTTGTTCGCCGCCGTCGTCATCCTGTGCCGTGAGATTCTGGTCTCCGGCCTGCGCGAGTATCTGGCCGAGCTGCGCGTATCCGTGCCGGTGACCCGGCTTGCGAAGTGGAAGACTACGCTGCAACTCATTGCCGTCGGATTTCTTATTGCCGGGGAAGCCGGCGACGCTGTCGTGCCCGGCGTGACCAAGATCGGGATCACACTGCTTTGGCTGTCGGCGCTGCTCACGCTCTATACCGGCTGGGATTATCTGCAGGCCGGGTTCAGTCACTTGACCGAGGAGAGCGAGTGAGTCTGAAGGTTCTGTATTTCGCCTGGGTGCGTGAACGCGTTGGCAAGGCGGAAGAAGAGGTCGATCCGCCCGCTGGGGTCACGACCGTCGGTGAGTTGATAACGTGGCTCGCCGGCCGGGGCGAGGAATACGCCCATGCATTTGAGAGCCCGAAAGTAATCCGCGCCGCCATCGATCGAAGCCACGTCCGCGCCGACTCGCGTATCGCAGGCGCTGGCGAGATCGCGTTCTTCCCGCCGATGACGGGTGGATGAGGTCCAGCGTGCGATGAGCGGGATCATCCGTCTGCAGCGCGAGCCGATCGATGTCGCCGGCGAAGTGAAGAAGCTGACCGGCGGACGCAAGGGAATCGGCGCCGTCGTGACCTTCACCGGCATCTGCCGCGCCGATGAAAACGGCGCCCCGATCGCGGCGCTGACGCTGGAACATTATCCCGGCATGGCTGAGATGGAGATCGCCCGCCACGTCGAGGAAGCTCAGGCGCGCTGGCCGCTATTGGCGGCGCTTGTGATCCATCGCCACGGTCGCATCCTGCCCGGCGAGGACATCGTGCTGGTGGCGACCGCATCGAGCCATCGCCAGGCGGCGTTCGCGGCGGCTGAATTCTTGATGGACTATCTGAAGACCCGCGCGCCGTTCTGGAAGCAGGTGGAAGCAGCCGGCGGCACGGCCTGGGTCGAGGCAAAGTCCGCCGATGACGCCGCGTCGGAACGCTGGGTGACGCCGTCGCCGCGAAGCGACGCCGCGAAGTAATTGAGCTTTGTCAAAGCGCCCCTGAGCTTGACGGCGCAGATCATTCCAGTGTGGGTACATTAGCAATTGCGCCGATCACGGCTCCGCGCGGAACTGCGCGGTCATAAAATCGACGAAGGCGCGCACTTTCGGCGTCAGATGCCGGGTCGGTGGATAAACCAGCCAGATCGGATCGGGGCGCGGCTTGAGTTTGTCGAGCACGGTCACCAGCTTGCCGCGCGCGATCTCGTGATCGAGATAGTAATCGTGCATCTGCGCCAGGCCGTAGCCGGCGCAGGCCGCTTCGCATAGCGCGCCGCCGTCGCTGAAGCTCATGGCGCCGCGCGGCGTCAGCTTGGTCTCCTCGCCGCCGACCAAAAAGCGCCAATCTCTGGTAAGCCGCGTGTCGCGCGACGTGAAGGCGAGGCAGTTGTGTTTAGCGAGATCGTCAAGCGACCTCGGCCGTCCGTGTTCGCCGAAATAGCCAGGCGTGGCGACAAGCTTGAATTGCGCCGAGGTGAGGCGGCGGGCGATCAGGGTGGAATCCTGTAGCACGCCAAGGCGGGTCGCCACGTCGATGCCTTCTTGGGAGGCGCGAACGCCGGGTATTGGAAGACAATATGGTCGTCCTCGGAGAGCCGGCGCAGCCCGCGCGTTCGCGGAGGAATCAATGTCATTCCATCCAACATCTTCGGCACTGCCGTTGCGTCGCCCCGTGCAGAGCTCCTCTACCGATCCGCAACTTTTGACCGCGGTAGCCCTGTTGCTGGCGGTGCTGATCGCCGATGCGCTGCTGATCTTGGCAGCTTCGCCAAGTCTCGCCGATCTCGCGTCGCTTTACGTCAGTACGACCTGAACCGAAGCATCGGCTTCATGGAAGGTCTTATTCTCAGCGAAGTTTGCAGGAGAGAAGTCATGGCTTATGTTCAATCTCTGTACCATGCGCCTTCAGGCCATCGGACATCGGTACGTCGGCTGTTCGTCGAGTGGCGCGGGGCGATCAAAGAATGGCGCCGCCGCGCTTGCAGCCGGCGCGAGCTGGCGGCGCTCTGCGACAGATGCCTTCGGGACATGCGGGTAACGCGTTACGACGCCGATCGGGAAGTGCGCAAGCCGTTCTGGCGCGCGTAACGCCGCCGCGCGGCGCTCTAAGCCGTCTCGGCTTCGTCGAACGCTTCGTCCAGGAGAAATATGTCTGTGAGCAGCGCGCGGATGTGAATCGAGGCGTTGAGATTGTCGATGATCTGCGAGCCGAGCGTGCGCTGCGCCAATACGAAACGGATGGCGGCGCGCGCCTTTGCGACATCCTGCCGGAGCACCGCAAGCATGTCGGCCGTCGCTTGCGCGACTGCGCCGCCGGGCGAGCCGAGGTCACCCGGCGTGGCCGCCGTCAACACGTCGAGCGCAGCGTCGGCACGCTGCAGCGCCGCGCGCACGCCAAGGGGATCGCCCTCTTCGCTTTGGCGGCCCTGCGCCGCGTAGGCGAGCATCAGTTCGTAGGTCGACTCGATCGCGTCGATCGCTGCGGCGACGCTCTGCGGCTTGTCCGGTTCGGGCGATGCCATGAAGGCTCCTCGTCTTGCAGTCGGCGCGGTGTGCTTGGCGGTTGCCTCTTCACGCCTTCCAGCGCGTGGCATCGTAATGCTTTGTGTATTCCTCGCGGCTGATCCAGCCGCGCACCATCGCGCGAAGCATGTACCAGCTGTCCGGCATAAGCGTGAAATAAAGATGGATGATCACGATGGCGACGATCGTCATCGCGGCCATGCCGTGGATCACGTAGATCACGCCCCAGGTGTCGGCCGAGAATAGATAAGGATTGCGGCGCCACAGCGGAGTGTCGATCTTGAGCAGCATCAACAGGCCGCTGCATACCACCGACAGGACCACGACGGCGACGCCGAGATGGTAGAGCTTCTGCGATGCGTCATATTTGCCGGGTTTGGGCGGCTCTATGCGGCTGCCGAACAGGCGAGCGAGGTCACGCCTCATCTCACGCAGATCCCGGAGGCCGATCCACATGTTGCGCCAGTCCTGAAAGAACAGTGCACGGATGATGTGAATGACGATGAGGGCGGCGAGTACGACGCCTGTGACCCAATGAATGTCGAGCCATTCGAATTTAATGCCGAGGATCGGCAGGAATGCCGTCGCCATGAGGATCAAGACGCAGCTAGCCATCAGCCAATGATAGAGCCGGTCGAGTGCCGGGTGGCGGATGACCCGCTCCGCCTGTCCCGCCGCGGGCTGCGGTTTGTTCGAAGCGACCTGGTCCATGTCAGCGCTCGTTGTTCATCACGATTGGTTGGCGCGGTGCTTGGCCAGCGCATTAAGGGCGGCATGCACCACGATGAAGGCGAGAGCGGCGCCGACAAACCACGGCAGCAGATCCCACGAGGCGCCGATCAGTTGATCGGAGCCGCCATAGATCGATCGCGAATAGCGGAAAAGCGCCATGGCGCATTCTTTCTCTCAGGTTGTCGCCCCGAATTCTATTCCCGCATTATCGGCCATCCAACGTGCGACGTCCAAGGCGCTGCCGGTCGCGTGGGGCGAATGACCGGCAGCGATCACGCCGGCCTGCAACAGCGCGTGGAACGGCATTGGCGCTGCCGCCTGGCCGGCCGCGTCGAGCACGCGGCCGATGTCCTCCTGCAGCCGTTTGCTTGACTGGCTGCTTTCGTACCGGCCGCTGAGCACTTGCGCGCCGGCTGTTGCAGCGGCGTTTGCCGCGACGGGGGAGAGCAGGGCGAGCGCGCCAAGCAATCCAGCCGGGTCGAGCCCCGCCTTCTTGGCGGCGACGAGCATCTCCGTATGGATGGCAATCGATAAGGCGCCCAACGCCGACGCCAGCGCCTTGGCGAGCGGACCGGTGCCGAGGTCGCCGAGACGAAGGATTTTCGCCGCGAACGCCGAGAGGACGGGGGTGACTCTTTCGAGCGTTTCGGCCGGACCGGCGGTCAACAGCGTTAGCTTGCCGGCGCGCGCATCTTTGGGGGTGCCGACCGGCGTTGCCTCGATCCACGCCACGCCCTTGGCGTAGAGCGCGCGCGCCAGCGCCGGGCCCGATTGCGGCGAAGTATCGCTCAGGTCGACGATGATGGTGCCGGGGCGGAGCGCGTGAACCAGCCCGACCGGCCCGAGCACCGCCTCGCGCGCGGTCGCATCGGCGGTCTCCGCCAGCAGGATCAGGTCGCAGACCTGCGCCAGATCGTAGGGCGAGCCCGCAGGCGCGCTGCCGCCGTCTGCGAGGTGCGCCTGCAGGAGCCGGCTGTTGAGATCGGTGACCGTGTTGCCGATGCCCTGTTCGTCGAGGCGGCGCGTGAGCGCCGACCCCAACGAATCGAGCCCGACAATACCGACCGAGAAATCCGCCATGCGTTACTCCCGTGCTGCCCGCTCAATGGCGTGCACATTCCCGGACGATGCCCGATCGGTTCGGATCAATTTGGGATCAGATTGGCGGTCCGAGAAACATCCAGCCCGGGCTGCGGCCAACCGAAATTTATTCGGAGCGCCGCGATCCCGGGCCGGACTGACACGTCAGACGCAAACGTCAGGCTTGCGCGTCCCGCACGGCGCGCATCACGAGGTTCGCCATCAGCGGGATCTTAAAGGCATTGTAGTTGAGCGGATGTGCACCGCGGGTTTCCGACTTGCCGGCCAGTTCCGCGAGACTCTGATCGACCTTCTGGCCCTTGATGGTCTGCTCGGCGACGCCGCAGCGCCGCGGCGTCGCCGCCACGCCGCCGACCGCGATGCGCGAGTTGGACACCGTGCCACTGGCGTCGGTTTGCACCGCCGCCGCGACGTTGACCAGAGCGAAGTCCCAGGTGGCGCGATCGGTCACCTTCTCGAAATAGAACCGTGCGCCGGCCCATTCCTTCGGGATGCGGATCGCCACTAGGAGATCTTCAGGCTGCAGCTGCGTCAGCCGCCGGATGTCGATCTTCGGTCCGACGAAGAATTCCTCGGCGGACACGACGCGGTCGCCCTTGGCATTGCGGATCACCATCTTGGCGTCGAGCGCGATCATCGTCGGCGCCATGTCGGATTGCGACACCGCCACGCAGCGGTTGGCGTCGAAGATGGCGTGCTCGCGGTTCTGCCCCTCCGGCGTATCGGAGAAGCAGGTGTTGCCGCCGGCCCGATAGCAGGGCAGGCCGGAACGGTAATACCAGCAGCGCGCGTCCTGGGAGACGTTGCCGCCGATGGTGCCGGTATTGCGGATCTGCGGGCTCGCCACCTTGGACGCGGCTTCCGCCAAGAGTTTGTAGCTCTTGTTGATCACCGGATCTTTTTCGATCTCGCTGATCTTGGTGAGCGTGCCGATCTCGATGCCGTCCGGCGTTTCCTTGACGCCCTGCATCTCGGTGATGCCGGTGAGATCGATCACGACCTTGGGCCGCTTGATGCGGTCCTTGAACCAGGACAGCGAGTCGTTGCCGCCGGCGAGTTTCCAGACGTCGGCTTTGTGCTCGTCGAGCAATGCGATTGCATCGGCGATGGTGGCGGGCCTGTAGAGTTCGAAGCCCGGAATGACATCTTTGATCATCATGGCAGGGCTCCCGGTTACATCGTGTTTGCTTGCAGCGGCTTGTACGATTGCGGCCGATCGGCAAGCGCGTTGACGATCATGTCGCGAACCACCGGCGTGCGGTGGAAGTAAGTGCCGCCGAGTGCGTCGGCGATGGCGTTGATCAGCGCCGATGCCGCCGCCCCCATGATCGGTTCGCCGATGCCCTTCACGCCGACGGGGTTGTCGCGGTCGGGCCGATCGACAGCCGACCAGCTGAACTTCTTCGGCATGTCGAGATAGGTCTTAGGCTTGGCCTGATCGAACTGCACGTTGGCGGGTAGCCCAAGCTGGTGATCGTAGACGATGCGCTCGGTGGTCGCGAGACCGAAGCCCATCATGCTGCCGCCAAGCATCTGCGTCTGCAGACCCTCGGGATGGAGCACGGTGCCGCAATCGGCGACGCCGAGATATTCCATGATCTCGAACTGGCCGGTTTCGCGGTCCAGTTCGATCATGCAGAAGCCGGCGACGAGCCCCGGCACGAGCCCTCGTTTCGGCAGCTTGTCCTTGGCGACACCCATCAGGCCAGAGCCTGCCAGCGCCGTGGCCGAAGCCTTGGTCAGCGGGTTGATGTCCGGCGGCAAGTCCTTGCCGGAATATTTGCCGCCGAGTTCGATCGCCTTTTTGGCGGCGTCGGCGAAGCTCAGCGACTTCGACGCGTCGGTCTTGTGCACGACCCTTTCGTCCTTGAGGTCGTAGTCTGTCGCAGCGCCGCCCATGACGGTTGCGCCGATCTCAAGCAGCTTGGTCTTGGCATCGACCGCCGCCACGTAGTTGCCGCGCGAGGCGGTGTAGGTGGTGTTCGAGCCGAACTGGCCGATCATCCATGGCAGATGATTGTCGGATCGACCGTGGACGATGACGACGTTCTCCCATTTGTAGCCAAGCACTTCGGCCGGCACGCGCGACGTCGATGCGTACGAGTAGGTGCCGAGATTGCCGACACCGCTATGAACGTAGAGTTTGCCGTCCGGCAAGATGCGGACGAGACCATCGAAGCCGTTCGAACCGGCGGCATGGAAAGCGCTGCCGATGCCGACGCCGATCACTTTGTTACCGTTGCGCTTACCGGAAAGCTTCTTTTTGGCTTCCCAGTCGAACAACTGGCCGCCCTTGACGAGTGCGTCTTTCAGGTAGGCGCTCGTCAGCTTGCCCTTGGCGTCTTCGCCTTCGAAGCCGTCGTTGTCTGGCGCGTTGATGCGGCGGATTTCCAGCCGATCGACGCCGAGCTTGCGCGCGGCTTCGTCGAGCAGCGGCTCGATCGTCATGGCGGTCTGGTTTTCGCCCGGGCCGCGTTGCGGACCGCGCGGCGGCGTGTTGGTCAGCACCGCCGTGCCGCGCCAGCGCATGGCTTCCGGCTGGTAGACAACTTGCGCTGTCTCACCGGCATTGCGGAAATCCCAGAAGCCGATGTTCGGGCCGTTGTCCTGGACGACGAAAATGTCCAAGGCGGTGATGCGGCCGTCTTCGGCAAAGCCGATCTTTGCCCAGCCCTGGAAACCGGCGCGGGCCGATCCGTTGGCGTATTCCTCCTCGCGCGAAACGCGGAGCATGACGGGCCGGCCATTGGCCTTCTTCGACAGGTGGCCGGAGATCACCACCAGCGGATAGGCGTTACCCTTGGAGCCGAAGCCGCCACCGCAATATTCGGCGATGAAGACCACGTCGGCGGGTTTGACGCCGAGCATGCGCGCGATCTGCGGCAGCACGAACGACTGGCTCTGCATCGAGCCGTGCACATAGCACTTGCCATTCTGCCAGTAGGCCATGTTGGAGCGGGTTTCCATCGTGTGGTGCGATGTGCCCGCGGTTTGGAAGCTGCGTTCGATGATGACCTTGGCCTTGGCGAAGCCGGCATCGAGATCGCCGTAGTGCCATTCCTCCGACGGCTTGCCCAAAGGCATGTTGCCTTGGTCGAAACCTGCGAAGTCCTTGGCGGTCCACTTCACCGTCTGCAACGGCAGTTTGACGTTGGCGACGTTGCCGCCAGAGAACGCGTTGACGCCGCCCGGATAGAGCGAATCGAGCGGATCGACGACGTGATTGAGTTGCTCCAGATCGACCTTGATGGCCTCGACGGCCGCTGCGGCGATCTCTTCCGATTCGGCCGCGACTGCCGCGATCGGCGCGCCGGCAAAGACCGGCTCGCGATAGAGGATCGGGTCAACCGGCGGCGGAAACTGCGGCACGTCGTCCGGCGTGATGATGGCGACGACGCCCTTTATCTTCAGCGCGGCTGAGGTGTCGATGTTGCGTACGCGCGCATGCGGCATGGGCGACAGCACCATCTTCGCATGCAGCATGCCTTCGGCTTGGAAGTCCTCGGAAAACTTGGCGGTGCCGGTGACCTTGGCGATCATATCCGGTGGGGTGAAATTTTTGCCTACAAGTCTGTAATCAGCCATTGGAGCCTCCCGTCGACGCGAAGTCGCCCTTCGCCGCGCGCATCACACCAGCGAGATACTGATTATAGGAACCGCACCGGCACAGATTGCCGGACATGGCTCGGCGCGCCTCTTCGATCGTCGGGTGGGGATTGACCTGCAGCAACGCGACTGCAGACAATACCTGCCCCGGCGTGCAGAAACCGCACTGTGGACCGATCTCCGCGATGAAGGCCTTCTGGACGGGGTGCAGTTCACCGCCCTTGGCAATGCCTTCGATCGTCGTAATCTTCTTTCCGGCTACGGCGTGTGTGAGCGTCGTGCAGGAATAGATCGTAATGCCGTCGGCGATTACCGTGCAGGCACCGCACTCGCCGCGGTCGCACGACAACTTGGTGCCGGTAAGTCCAAGCTTATACCGCAGCGTGTTGGCCAGCGTTTCGTACGGCAGCACATCAACGCGCCGCGTCTGCCCGTTCACGTTCAGGCTGATCAGCCTTTCGACGGCGCCCACGCTTTTGGCCTGCGCCGAACTGGCGCGGAACAGATAACCGGTCGCACCGAGGGTCGCGCCCGAGGCGATAACACCTTTGATGAAGCTTCTGCGCGACGCCTTGATCCGTACGATCTCCGACAACGGGCCATCGCTCGCTGCGGGATGATCGTGGAGCGCATGCGCGTCGCCGCCATGCGCAATCCGGCAATCTTCTGCCATTGCCTTCCTCCCTTGACGTTTCCCCGATCTCGCCTTGCATCCAGCCGACGTTTTGGGGCCGGCTACCCGTATTGGGGGTGATGTGGCGAGGATTAGAAGAAAACTAACATTAAGAGTGCGCCAAAACGGAACCGGATTCAAGGCAGATTTTCAGGATTCCAAACTGCGGTGCGCAATGCCGGACTATCTTTTCTGAGCTGACGCGATATCTCTGTCGGCGCGGGGTTCAGCCCCGACGATTGGGGCCAGCAGGCGTGATCCGGAACTGCGATCCTCTGATCGGGAAAAATTTATTTCTTTGAACCCCGTTTAATTGCGAAATTCGTGGGTGCGGAAAAATTCGACTGTCAATTGCGCGGCTCGGCGCCGGTCGTCGGACGACATTTGCCGCGCCACTGTGTCGCGGCAGGACAGACTCTCGGAATAGCCGTTGGTCAGTGCGATATCGCACCAGGAATAGGCTTGCGCGAGATCGCGGGGCACGCCGCGTCCATAGAAATATTCCATTCCGAGGTAAAACTGTGCGGTTGGCTGACCGGCGTCTGCCGCGCGGCGAAACCAGAACAGCGCGCGCTGATCGTCACGCTGCACGCCCTTGCCGGCATAATACATGAATCCCAGCGAGGCTTCCGATTTCGGGTCGCCGCCGCGTGCCAATGGCCACCAGATCGAAAAGGCCGTCGCATAATCGGCGGCGTTGAACGCGTTCAACGCGGTCTCGAACGGATCGGCGCGCGCGACTGTGGATAGCGTGAGCGCGAGCAGGGCAGCGAGCGCGGTGGGGACGAGGTTGCGCACCGCCGTTGCGCCGCATCGCGTGCGTCAGGCGGCCTCGGCCTTGCCCTTCGCCTTGCCTTTGGGCTTCACCTCCGCCGTATAATCGTTCATCAGTGTCTGCGTGATGCGGCTCGGGGTGAATTTCAACTCAGCGATTTCGGACACGGCGGTGATTTCGGCCGCGGTGCCGGTGATGAAGCATTCCGAGAAGCTGCTGAGTTCTTCCGGCATGATGCGGCGTTCGATGACCTCGATATTGTGCCGGCCTGCAATCGCCATTGCGGTCGCTCGCGTGATACCGGCGAGAAAGCAGTCGGCGATCGGAGTGTGGATCTTGCCATCTTTGATGAAGAAGATGTTGGCGCCGGTGCATTCGGCGACCCGGCCCTGCCAGTCGAGCATCATGGCGTCGGCATAGCCACGCTGCTCGGCGCGGTGCTTGGAGATCGTGCAGATCATGTAGAGGCCCGCCGCCTTGGCGAGGCATGGCGCGGTCCTGGGATCGGGGCGCCGGTACTCCGCGAGGTCGAGGCGGATGCCCTTGAGCCGCTGCGCCGGATCGAAATAGCTCGGCCATTCCCAGGTGGCGATGGCGAGATGGATTTTGTTGGCCTGCGCCGAAACACCCAAAGCCTCCGAGCCGCGCCAAGCGATCGGCCGCACATAGGCCTCCTTCTGGTTGTTTCTTTCCAGAACGAGGCGTTTGGCAGCGTCGATCTCGGCGACACTATAGGGAATCTCAAAATCGAGTACTTTGGCGGAGCGTTTGAGCCGTTCGGTGTGGGCGGTTCCCTCAAAAATTTCGCCGCCATAGGCGCGTTCGCCCTCGAACACGCAGCTCCCATAGTGCAAACCATGCGTCAGCACGCTGATCTTGCAATCCGCCGTTGGGATGAGCCTGCCATCGAACCAGATGACGTCGGAACGTTGGTCAAAAGGCACGGCCATGGCATTTCTCCCTCGCGGAGCCGCCCGATCTTTGCGCCACCTCAGGAACCCAGCGTGCGGGATGCCAAGGTCGGGCCGCTTTTGCGTCGAGCCGGGACTCCCGGTATGGTCTCAACCGCCCGTGCGAGCAGGGGTTGCCGGGTTGGGCGGGCGAGTTGCCAACGTGATAACGCGTCCCTAGGTTAACAACCAACCCAAAATATGTCAATAGTGCTGACATAATGGCGGACATCGGCGTCACCACCTCAGCCAAATCTCGCGCCGCGGCGGCTGCCGAGCGTCCTGTGCCGGATGCTGAGCCCTGCTGGGACCTCATCGAACTCCTGTTCTTCGCGTACCGTGACTTCGTCGGTGACGCTGACGAAGTGCTGGCCAAGCTCGGCTTCGGGCGAGCGCACCACCGCGTGCTGCATTTCGTCAACCGCAATCCCGGCATGAAGGTCGCCGAACTGCTCGATGTGCTGCGGATTACCAAACAGTCGCTGGGCCGCGTGCTCAAGCAGCTCATTGATGAGGGCTACGTCGCGCAGCGCGAAGGCGCCAATGACCGCCGTCAGCGGCTGCTTTATGTGACGCCGGCCGGAGAAGATTTGGCCATGCAGCTCGCCGGTCTGCAGACGGCGCGCATTTCCGGCGTTCTCGCAGAACTCGGCGTTGGCGGGCGTGAGGCGTCGCGGCGTTTTCTTGCCGGCATGATCGACGCCGAACATCGCGAACGCGTGCTGCGCATGATCGGGCAATCAGACCACGCCGGGCTGCATGGTCGAGACGGCGGTCGATGACCGCGGCGGCGCAGGCCAAGCCCGCCGACGACGCGCCGCACCTGCTCGTCGTCGATGACGATCGCCGCATTCGCGCTCTATTGTCGCGCTTTCTTGTGACCGAAGGCTACCGCGTCTCGACAGCGGAGACAGCGTCCGAAGCGCGCGCCAAGCTTCTGGGGCTGCGCTTCGATCTGCTCATTCTCGACGTCATGATGCCCGGCGAGAACGGCTTTGATTTCGCCCGTTCGCTGCGCACCAGCTCGACGGTGCCGATCCTGATGCTCACCGCGCGCGATGAAAAGGAAAGCCGGATCATGGGGCTTGAAATCGGTGCGGACGATTATCTGGCGAAACCGTTTGAGCCGCGCGAACTGTCGCTGCGCGTTGGTAACATTCTCAAGCGGGCGCAACCGCCACGCACCACTCCGGTTCAATCGGTGCGGTTCGGGCCATTCGTCTTTCACTTCGCGACCGGAGAGTTGCGCCGCGGCGACGAAGCAATCCGACTGACCGAGCGTGAATGCGAGATGCTGCGCGTCCTCGCCGGCAGCGTCGGCGAAACCGTGCCGCGCCAGGCGCTTGCCGGTAACGGCGAAGCGGTGAGCGAGCGCACCGTCGATGTGCAGGTCAATCGGCTGCGCCGCAAGATCGAGAACGATCCGGCCAATCCTCTCATCGTGCAGACTGTGCGCGGTGTGGGCTACCGGCTCGTGCCGGTGGCGTGAGCGTCATGACCAGCTTCGACCAGGGCATCGGACGCCTGCGCAGCGCCGCCGGCTATTTGGTGGGCGGTGCCGGTGAATTGCGGCGCGGGCTGGCGTTTGTCGCCGGTCCGATTGCGGAGCCCTGGGTCCGCTTCACCCGCAGGCTCAAGGCGCTGATGCCGACCGGACTTTATGCCCGCTCGCTGCTCATCATCATTCTGCCGATGGTGATCGTGCAGTCGGTGGTCGCCTTCATGTTCTTGGAGCGGCAGTGGGACCTGGTGACGAAATATCTGGCTTCGGCGGTTACCCAGGAGATCGCGACGCTGATCGATGTCTACCGCACCTATCCCCAGGGCGCCGACCGCGCGCAGCTTCGCCGCATCGCGCAAGACCGTCTGGGCCTCGTGGTCGATTTTCTGCCCGGCACGCAATTGCCGCCGCCGGGTCCGAAGCCGTTCTTCTCTCAGCTCGACGAGGCGCTGTCGGATCAGATCCGCAAGCAAATCGGTCTGCCGTTCTGGATCGACACGGTCGGCCGATCCTCAATTGTCGAAATCCGTATCAAACTCGACGATACTGTCATGCGCGTCTTTGCCCGGCGTGCCGATGTCTACGATCCCAATTCGTGGATCTTTCTGGCCTGGATGGTGGCGACGTCGCTTGTGGTGTTGACTGTCGCCATTCTGTTCTTGCGCAATCAGATTCGGCCGATCGTGCGGCTGGCCGACGCCGCCGAGGCGTTCGGCAAGGGCCGCGAGGCGCCGAATTTCCGTCCGCGCGGCGCCCGCGAGGTACGCCGGGCCGCCGCGGCATTCCTGGAAATGAAATCGCGCGTAGAGCGGGCGATTGAGCAGCGCACGACGATGCTGGCTGGTGTGTCTCACGACCTACGCACGGTGCTTACGCGCTTCAAGCTGGAATTGGCGCTGCTTGGCGACAGCCAGGAGATCGACGCGATCAAGAAGGATGTGGACGAGATGGCGGGCATGCTCGAGGCCTACCTTTCGTTCGCACGCGGCGACACCGGCGAGCAATCGGCGCCGACCGACATGGCTGGGCTTCTCGACGAGCTGAAAGCCGACATGGAGCGCAACGGGCATCGCGTCAATATTGCCTTTACGGGCCGATCCGAGGTCACCGTGCGGCCAGCGGCCTTCAAGCGCTGCGTCGGCAATCTGGTTTCCAACGCCGCCCGCTTTGCCTCGAATGTCGCAATCACGGCGCACCGCGACCACCGCTGGCTGACCGTGTCGGTCGACGATGATGGACCGGGCATTCCGGTCAAGCTGCGCGAAGAGGTGTTCAAGCCGTTCCTGCGGCTCGACGACGCGCGCAACCAGGACGAGGGCGGTACAGGCCTGGGACTCGCCATTGCCCGCGACATCGCCCGCTCGCATGGCGGAGACATTGCGCTTGGCGATTCGCCGCTTGGTGGCCTACGGGCCATTGTGCGAGTACCGGTGTAGGGGCGGGGCAGGCGCCGGCCGGCGCTGACGCTGCGCCGCAAATCTTGAATCGGTGGCCGTCTGTCTCCATCTGGACACCAACAAATCCGCGCCCGGGAGCCGCCATGACGATGACTGAGGAAAGCCGAGCCGAAAGCCGCCCGTTCGAGGCCGATGTCGCCAAGCTGCTGCAGCTGATGGTGCACTCGGTCTACTCCGACAAAACGGTCTTTCTGCGCGAATTGATCGCCAATGCGGCGGATGCGTGCGAGCGGCTGCGCTACGAGGCGATCGCCGAACCGGCCTTGCTCGGCGACGATGCCAGGCCGCGCATCACGCTCCTTGTCGACGCCGACAAGAAGCTGCTGACGGTCGAGGACAACGGCATCGGCATGTCGCGTGAGGATATGGTCGAGGCGCTGGGGACGATCGCGCGCTCCGGCACCAAGGCGTTCCTCGATCGCATAGCGTCGGCCGGCGGCAGTGAAACCTCGGGCGAAGATAACGCGCTGATCGGTCGCTTCGGGGTCGGCTTCTATTCGGCCTTCATGGTGGCGGACCGGGTCGATGTGCTGTCGCATCGGGCCGGAACGACCGCGTGCTGGCTTTGGTCCTCGGACGGGCAGGGGACGTTTTCAGTCACACCCGTTCCCGCCGATGCAATGGCGCGCGGCACCCGCGTCGTTCTGCACCTGACCGACGATGCCAAGACCTACACCGAGCGGTCGACGCTCGAACGGTTGGTCAAGGCGCAATCGGGCCACGTACCCGTGCCGATCTGGATCGTGGAGAAACCCGACGCGGCGCCAGCCGAAATCACCGATGGCGCCGCCTTATGGACGAAACCAAAAGCCGAGATCACGGCGGGGGAATATACGGATTTCTATCGCAGCATCGCTGGGCAATTCGACGATCCGGCGCTGACGGTGCATTTCCGCGCCGAGGGCCGTCAGGACTACACCACGCTATTTTTTGTCCCGGGCTCGCGGCCGTTCGATCTGTTCGATCCTGATCGCCGAGGCCGCATCAAGCTTTACGTCAAGCGGGTTTTCATCACCGATGACGCCGACATCCTGCCGCGCTACCTGCGCTTCGTGCGCGGGCTCGTGGACAGCGCCGATCTGCCGCTCAACGTTTCGCGCGAGAAAATTCAGGAAAGCCCGCTGCTCGCCGCCATCAGAAAGGGCGCGACAAGCCGCGTACTGTCGGAGCTCGAACGGGCGGCCGAGAAAGAGCCGACGGCCTACGAAAAAATCTGGGAGACATTCGGCGCGGTGCTCAAGGAAGGCATTTACGAGGATTTCGAGCGCCGCGACGTGCTGCTGGCGCTGGCGCGCTTTAGGACCACGGCGTCCGGCGATGCATGGCGCAGCCTGAAGGACTATGTCGGCGCGCTCAAACCCAATCAGACCGCGATTTACTATCTCGCGGGCGACGATCTCGAGCGGCTCAAGTCGTCACCGCAGCTTGAGGGATTCCGGGCCCGTGGCGTCGAAGTGCTGCTTTTGCCCGACCCTGTCGACACGTTCTGGACGATGCCCGGGGTGTCGTTTGACGGCAAGCCGTTCAAGTCGGTGACGCAAGGCGCGGCCGATCTGGCGGCGATCGCCCGCACCGATGCCAAGGACGAGACCCAGGTCGAGGCGGCGCCCGCGGTCAAAATCTTTGTCGCGTTTCTCAAATCCACACTGGGCGATGCAGTGTCCGACGTGCGTATGTCCGACCGGCTCACCGATAGTGCCGTGTGTCTGGTGGCACCAGACAGCGGTCCCGACCGCGCGCTGGAAAAAATCCTTGCCAGCGCTGGACGGCTGTCCTCGGCGGCGAAGCCGATCCTTGAGATCAATCCACGGCACGCGCTGGTCGCGGCGCTTGCGGCGCTCGGCGAAAGCGAACGCGCGTTCAAGGAAGATGCCGCACATCTCCTGTTCGACGAAGCAAGGGTGCTCGACGGCGAACGGCCGGCCGACGCACGCTCGTTCTCCGATCGGCTGGCGCGGGTGTTGGAGCGCGGGTTGGGAAGCAAAAACGCACCAAGCGCGGCCTGAGGCCGCGCTTGGTTGAATTTCTGATTATTCGGCCGGAGTGACCGGGATCCGCTGCGGCGTCATCTGCCCCGGCATTGGCGGCGAGCCTTCGCCCTGCGCGGCAGCATCTGGTTTGATCTTGGGGCCGCGCAGTCGGAAATAAAGCTGCGACGCCAGCAGAAGGACGCACATCCCGACGAACACGGCGCTAATGGGACGCGTGACGAAGACCGTTATATCGCCGCGCGCGATCAGCATGGCGCGGCGGAAGTTCTCTTCGAAGCGCGGCCCAAGCACGAATCCCAGAACGACCGGCGCCGGATGGAAGCCGAGACGCAGCAGGATATAGCCCAGCATGCCGAGCGCCACGACCTCGCCGACCTGGAAGAAGTCATTGTTGGCGGCATAGACGCCGATGCAGACGAAGAACATCGCGCTCGGGTAGAGGAAGCGATATGGGATCGCCAGCATCTTGCACCAGATGCCGATCAGCGGCACGTTCAAGATGACGAGAATGATGTTGCCGATCCAGAAACTCGCCACCAATCCCCAGAAGATGTCCGGGTGCTGCGAGATCAGCTGCGGACCCGGCACGATGCCCTGAATCATCAGCGCGCCGAGCAGGAGCGCCATGACGGCGTCGCCGGGGATGCCTAAGCTCATGGTGGGGATGAAGTCGCCCTGAATCGACGAGTGCGTCGCGGTCTCGGGGCAAACCACACCCTCAATCATGCCTGTGCCGAATTTCTCTGGCGTCCTCGATACCTTCTTCTCCGCCGCGTAGGCGACGAACGACGCAATAGTTGGGCCCGTGCCGGGAATGAGGGAACAAAGGCTGCCTATGATCGTGCCCCGACACATTGGAAAGAACGACCGTTTCAGATCGGCCAGGGTCGGCCGCATGTCCCGGAAGCGGACATTCGTGTAGGCCATATTGATGGGTGACAACTGATTGACGCTGCTCATAAACTCGGCGACGCCGAAGAGGCCGAGCGCGAGCGCAATCAGTTCGACACCGTCGTCGAGTTCGGTCATCCCGAACGTGAAGCGTTCCGAGCCGGTCTCAAGGTCGGTACCGACCGAGCCGAGGAACAAGCCAAGCACCGTCATACACACGCCCTTGAGCGGTGAACCTCGCGCGAGCGTCGATCCCGCCAACAGGCCCAGCAGCATCAGCGAGCAGACTTCGGCCGGCCCGAATTGCAGCGCCGCCCGCACCAGCAGCGGCGACAGGAATATCATCTCGGTGATACCCCACGACGCTCCGATGAACGAAGCAATCACCGTGACGCCGAGGGCGACCCCCCCGCGTCCCTGCTTGGTCATTGGATAGCCGTCGAGACATGTCACCGCGTGTGGTGGATGACACGGCAAATTGAGCAGGATCGAGCAGATGGCACCGCCGTATTGGCCACCGTAAAGGATGCCAGCCAGCATCAGGATGGCCGGCACCGCCTTCATGCCGAACGTCAGCGGCAACAGGATCGAGATGGTCGCCAGCGGACCCATGCCGGGCAGCACGCCCACCATGTTGCCGACCAGCACGCCGACGAAGCACCACATCAAATTGTGCGGCTCAAGCGCGACAGTGAAGCCGTACAAAAGGTCGGTGATCGCAGTATCTATCACAGGCCGCCCCCCCAAGTGAAGATCGGCATCGGCACTTGCAGGAAGTAGGAGAAAAGTGCGACGCCGAACACAGTCACTACGGTCGCTAGAATGAATGTGGCCTTCCAGGTTGCAGTGCGGTCGCCGAGTGCGGCGATGAACACGCAAGCGAAGGTTCCTGGAGCCATGCCGAAGTACCGCCCGAAAAAGATGAATAGCACCGGGCTCATCAGGATGCAGAACCAAGCCCACCATTGCGGGTTTTCGGGCAGGATGCTTTGGCTCTCCTCCTCGCCGCCTGCTCCGGCGGGCGCCAGCGCCAAGGCGCCGATGGCAATGCCCAGGAGCACGAGCAAGATGCCGAGGGCCGTCGGCATGAAGCCGGGTCCCATATGCATGAGACTGCCCAGCCGATAGGTCGAACCTTTGAGGGCGATGCCGATGCCGACGAGAAGCATCAGTCCGCCGGCATAGAAATCCTTCTTGCGCACGAGGTCGCGGAGAAGGCTCGTGGAAGGTTGCACAATTTCCTCCCGGCCGTCTTCGGGGCCGTTAGTGTTGAAGGTCTTTGCCCACATCTACGATTCGCAATTATCTCACTTGCCAACCGTTTCCGCGGCGACGCGGGCCAAACCTGTTTCCCCGATCGCGACAAGCGCGCATTGCGAGGAACCCTGCATTCCGCAGGTACTGGACGATATAGGCGAGCGATCGGCCATGCAACTGTCATGTGACGTTTTAACCGAAGTAGCTGCTAACGGTCAGAAGGTTTTTCCATTAACCCCGCTAATAAGGGGTAATTCGCAAAGTGGAGAAAATAAGTCCGGGCTGTCGTTCTTGACGTTGCCTACTTTTCGGTCGACTGGCCAAAACGCCATCGCCTTGTCCGGATAAGGTCGGAGCAGCGCTTTCAGTTCGGGCTCGGTGGCGGCGGTCTCGCCGAGCCACACCGCCCAGTTGTCCGGCGCAATCAAGGCCGGCATCCGGTCGTGCAAGGAATGGAGCAGCATATTGGCCGGCGTCGTGATGATCGTGAAAGATTTCAGCGGTTTGGCCTCGGGAGCCGTGGGGTAACGCCAGAGGTCCCACAGGCCGGCAAAGGTCATCGGCCCGCGATTGCCGAGTGCCACGGCGAATGGTTGTTTATCCGCGGCGCGCCACTCGTAATAGCCATCGGCGACAACCAGGCAGCGGCGGCGAGCCCTCCAGGCGCCGCGGAAGGCAGGGCGTGTTTCGATGCCTTCGGCGCGGGCATTGAAAGTCGCAGGGACGGCTTTGATGTCCTTCGCCCAGGACGGCACGAGCCCCCAGCGCATCGTGGTCAGAACGCGCTTGCCTTTTGTGGAGACCACGACGGGGAGCTGCGAGGTCGGTGCGACGTTCCAGCGCGGCCGGTAATGGTCGATCTCGTCGAAATCGATTTTGAGGTCGAGTTTGATTTCGGAAACGTCGTCGGGAAGTTTGGCGCGGCCGCACATGAGTGAGCCTCCTTAGGTCGGGGGCGGTCAATGAAAGTCGCGGCTGTGCAGCGGCAGGGGTGATTCCGCCGGCAACGGGCCGCCGGACAGTTTCGGCGAAAACAGATCGCCGCCCTCGCGCAGCCACGGGAGTTGCGCGGAGAGGTCGACGAAGCTTTCGGCGACCACGTGAATCACCAGGCCCGCACGCTGCAGCCTGCCGCGCACGGCGAGAAAACGCGCCGTCATCACCGTGCGGCGGTTTTTGGCAAAAACTTTCGGCCAGACGATGATGTTGGCGATGTCGGTCTCATCTTCGAGCGTCATGAAGACGACGCCCTTCGACGTTCCCGGCCGCTGTCGCACCAGCACCAGGCCGGCGACAGTGAGTTTCGAATCCTGAGATAGTGCGTCGTTCTTGAGGTCCGTATTGCGAACGGCGCCGAGCGCCGTGAGGCAATCGCGAAAAAACCGCACCGGATGGGCTTTCAGGGACAGCCCAGTCGCCACGTAATCTTCGACGACGTGTTCGGACCGCGCCATGGCGGGTAATGCGACGGCTTGTTCCGGAAAAAGCTCATCACCCAGATGCGGAGCGAGCAGTGGGAGCGCGTCATTCCCCCTCTCCAATCCTCCCCCGCTTGCGGGAGAAGGAAGCGTGTGGGCAGCCGTCCGCCGCGTCGCGCGCGCACCGATCACGTCAAGCCGCCGCGCCGCCCACAATGCAGCGCGGCGGTCGAGGCCCAATGAGCGGAACGCATCCGCCTCGGCCAGCCGTTCGACGGTGAAGCGCGAGACGCCGGTTGTTGCGGCGAGCCGCTCGATCGACGTAAAGCCATTGCCGCGCGCGGCGACGAGTTTCTTCAATTCGTCTTCGCTTAAGCCCTGGATGAGGCGGAAACCGAGGCGGACGGCATGCTGCGGATTCCATTCATCCGTCATTCCGGGCTCCTCGCGGAGCCTGTCATCGGGCCGCGCTTTGCGCGGGCCCGTTGGCTCGGCCCCGGAATGACGAGAACTTGCCTCAAGCGTGCAATCCCACACGCTGAAATTGACGTCGGCTTCGCGGATTTCGACGCCGTGCGCGCGTGCGTCGCGCACGAGCTGCGCCGGCTGATAAAACCCCATCGGCTGGCTGTTGAGAATGGCGGCGCAGAACACATCCGGATAATGGCATTTGATGAAGGCCGATGCGTAAACCAGCAGTGCGAAACTCGCCGCGTGGCTTTCCGGGAAACCGTATTCGCCAAAACCTTCGATCTGGCCGAAGCAATGCTCGGCAAATTCGCGGTCATAGCCACGCGCGGTCATGCCGCCGATGAACTTGTCGCGAAACAGATGGACCTTGCCGGTATGACGGAAGGTCGCCATGGCGCGGCGCAACCCGTCGGCCTCGTCGGGGGTGAATTTCGCCGCCGTGATCGCGATCTGCATCGCCTGTTCCTGGAACAGCGGCACGCCGAGGGTTCGTTTGAGGACGCTCTCCAATTCATTCTTCGGTCCGTGTTCCGGGGCAGGAGAGGGGTAATGCTCCGGATCGAGGCCGTCGCGGCGGCGCAGGTACGGATGCACCATGTCGCCCTGGATCGGTCCCGGCCGTACGATCGCGACCTCGATGACCAGATCGTAGAAGCGGCTCGGCTTTAACCGCGGCAGCATTGACATCTGCGCCCGGCTCTCGACCTGGAACACGCCGATGGAATCGGCGCGCGACAGCATCGCGTAGACTGCCGCGTCGTCCTGCGGCAGCGTGGCCAGCGAAAAATCCTTGCCGTAATGAGCGCGCAAAAGATCGAGGCAGCGGCGCAGGCAGCTCAACATGCCGAGTGCCAGCACGTCGACCTTCATCAGGCTTAGCGTGTCGATGTCGTCCTTGTCCCACTCGATGAAGGTGCGCTCGGCCATGGCGGCATTGCCGATCGGCACCGTTTCGTCGAGCGGTCCGCGCGTCAGCACGAAGCCGCCGACATGCTGCGACAGGTGGCGCGGGAAGCCGATCAGTTCGTCGGTCAACGCAATCGCCTGACGGATTACTGGATTGGCCGGATCGAGGCCGGCCTGACGGACGTGGTCGTCGGGCAAGCCGTCGCCATAGCCCCACACGGTCTTGGCAAGGGCTGCGGTTATGTCCTCCGTCAGCCCCAAAACCTTACCGACCTCGCGGATGGCGCGGCGCGAGCGGTAATGCACCACGGTCGAGCAGATCGCGGCACGATGGCGGCCGTAGCGCTTATAGATGTACTGGATCACCTCCTCGCGCCGCTCGTGCTCGAAATCGACGTCGATATCGGGAGGCTCGCCGCGGTTTTCGGAAATGAAGCGGGCGAACAGGAGTTGGGTCTTGTCAGGATCGACCTCGGTGACGCCGAGGCAAAAGCACACTGCGCTGTTGGCCGCCGAACCGCGGCCCTGGCAAAAAATCTGTTTTTCTTCGCGTGCATAGGCAACGATGTCGTGCACCGTCAGGAAATACTGCGCGTAGCCAAGTTTGGCGATGAGCGCGAGCTCGTCACCAAGCCGCTCTTTGATGTGATCTGGAACGCCTTCCGGATATTTGTGCTTCGGGTAGCGTTTCTGCGCGCCGGCCCAGGTCAGGTCTTCGAGGTGCTGCTGCGCCGTCTTGCCCGGCGGAACGGGCTCGTCGGGATATTCATAATGCAGTTCGTCAAGCGAGAAACTGCAGGCATCGGCGATGTCGAGGGTGCGGGCGACGGCGTCGGGAAAGTCTTTGAACAGCCGCGCCATCTCCGCGGGCGATTTGAGATGCCGTTCGGCGTTGACGGCAAGCCGCAAGCCCGCTTCGGCGATTGTGCATTTCTCGCGGATGCAGGTGACGACATCCGCAAGCGGCCGGCGTTCCGGCGCGTGATAAAGCACGTCGTTGACCGCGACCAGCGGCGCATTGAGACGCTCCCCGAGTTCGGCGAGCAGCCTGAGCCGGCGCGCCTCATCGCCGCAATGATAATGGGTGCCGGCCAGAAACGTGCGGCCAGGCGCGGTGCGGGCGAGGGCTGAGAGGTGCGAAACAAAACTTCCGTCATCCTGAGGTGCCCGCGCGTAGCGCGGGCCTCGAAGGATGCTGGCCGAGGCGCATCCGAAATCGGATAGATCCGATTTCGGCATTTTAAAATGTTCAAGGCGGCTGTTGCCGACTTGATTGCCGTCGTCCTTCGAGGCTCGCTTCGCTCGCGCCTCAGGATGACGGTGAACATTGAGCGGCGGCAGCGCGATAAAAATCTGCCCGGCGCTGGCAGCGAGAATCTCCTCGAAGGTGAGATGGCACTCGCCTTTTTTGGCTTTCAGATTGCCGGCCGAGAGCAGGCGGCAGAGGCGGCCGTAGGCGGCGCGGTCGATCGAGTAGGCGAGCAGCTCGAAACCATCGACGGTCGAAAGTCGCACGCCGACCACGAGCTTGATCTTTCGTGTGCGGGCCTCGCTATAAGCGCGCACCACGCCGGCAAAGGAATTGCGGTCGGCGATGCCGATAGCGGCAAGGCCGAGTTCGTCGGCCGTGGCGACCAATTCTTCCGGATGCGCGGCTCCGCGCAGGAAGGAAAAATTCGTGGTCACGGCAAGTTCGGCGTAGGCGTTCATCCTGCTTCTCATTTGAAGACACTCACGCAAACAGTCCGTGCACGAACCAGCGGGCCGCTGCGGTCTCGCGGCCGTAAAGCCCTTCGCGGAACAACCAGAAACGGTGGCCGCTTGCGTCCTCGACGAGAAAGTAATCGCGCGTCAGCGCCGGTTGCCGTTCGCTTGCGCAGGCATGAGCGCGATAGGGCTCGCGCCACCATTCGGCTCCGATGCGTTCCGGACCTTGTGCGCCTGTCACCTCATAGGTAGCGCCGCGCCAGCAAAAACGCCGTGGCGGCCCTTCGGGAACCAATGCGGTAACCTCGGCTGGCTCGGCCCGAGGCAAAAGCAGGAGCGGGCGCGTTTTTTCCTCCGTTGCCGGCCATGCTGTGGTTTCGGCGGCGGCGGGTGACAGAAATTCCGCGCGTTCCGGAATATGACTGGCGACGGGCTCAAAGCGCCGCACGCTCGCCTCGCCAAGGCGTTGGCGTAGCGCATCGATCAACGCCGCACAGCGTTCCGTGCGGTCGCCATCGTCGGCGGCAGCGGTGAATTCGGTCTGTTGCGCCACCATGCGTTCGGCGCGCGTCACGGCGAGCCCGACCGCTTCGAAGCCAAATCCCGTGTCCTGCATCGCCGCAAGCGCTTCGAGTTTAAGTGCAATGAGCCGCGCCGCATGGGCTGTGTCGCGCGTCGGCATCGTCAGTGCGATGTCGATTGTCGCAACCGCGCCATCGACGTTGTAGAGTGAAAGTCGCAACGCGCGGGCGCCGGCGTCGTCGCGCGTCAACACATGGACGAGCGTCTGCATCAGGCGGCGGACGAGCGCGACGATGGCGTCCTGCGTGCCGACCGGTTCGAGCAGATATCGCAAGCAGTGATAGACCGGCGGTGCGACCACGGGCACGAGCGGTTCGTCGACGCGATCGAGGGCCTGGTCGATACGGCGCAGCAGTTCTGCCCGAAATCGTGCGGCAAACGGCGCGCGCGGTTTGTCGAGCAGGGAGCCCACGGTTTTGAAGCCGAGCCGCTGCAATGCCGCGTGTGTGTCCGGTGCGAGGCGGAGCGCCTTGACCGGCAGCGGCGTCAGCGCTTCGGCTTCCTGCCGTATCGGTAGAACAAACAAGGCCGAAGGATGAAAGCGCGACAGCGCCCAGGCGGCGCCCGGCGTTGACGCAACGGCGAGGCGTGCGGGCAGGCCTAGTTTTTGCAGCCGGCCGGCCAGATCGGCGATGAGCTGCGCCTCGCCGCCGAACAGATGCGCGGCGCCTTCGACATCGAGGAAAAATCCGTCGGCGCCGTTATCCTCATCGTAGGGCGAGGCGGTCGGCGTGTAGCGCGTCGCCCACAGCGCAAGCCGATGCAAAGCCGCGTCATCAGCCGCGGTGTCGACGGCGCGCACCTGCAAGAATTCCGCTTTCGCCCGTGCATCGGCCAAGGGTTCGCCGGGCGCGAGGCCCGCGGCTTCCGCGGCTCCGTTGAGAGCGGCGATGCGCGGGCCGCCGGCTCCCGCAACGGTCAAGACGAACGGTTCGTCAGGCGCAATGGGCTTGTCTGTCGGCTTTTTGGCTTGCGCCGCGAGCATGCGCAGGATCGGCCAGCGTGGCAGCCAGACTGAAACGATGCGCGACATGATCGTACTCCACTACCCATTCGCCTGGCCGTCCGTTGCGAACCCGTTCGAGGTGCAGATGCCACCTCGGGCGCGTGATCAGGCCGAAGCGGTCACGCGCGGCTTCCGCGGTGCCGACACGCCAGCGTGTTGCCGCCGCGCTCGATTCCAGATCGTGCGCAGGCCGGATCAGCAGCAGCGGCAGACCGCAATCCACGGCGGCAAGATGCAGCCGCTGGCTCAGTTTCAGGTCGAGCTTGTCGATGATGCCGGAGACGGCGGCCGGTGCGCCCGATCGCAGCGCTTCTTCCATGGCCCAGAGGGTTTGCGTGCGGTGTGCGGTCTCGACCAGGATTACGCGGGCGGGATCGAGGCCAAGCGCGCTTAAGCCGTGTCCGGAAAGCCGGCCATAGTGGCGCTGTCCATAGGCCGGCAGGACGAAGACGAATCGCCGCGTCTGCGGCAGACGCGTGAGCAGCGCCGCGATGAAGCCGAAAGCCGCGGCGGTGCAGCGTTCGCCAGCCGGCACGATTTCGTGCAGGGCACCGCAGGCGAGACCGCCTTGCGGCAGGCATGAATCAACAGTGGGAAGACCGAGAGGCAGGGCTGTGCGTAATCCCCCCGCCCCGGGCATCAGGCGGCGGAGTTCCTCCATGATAACGGCGCGATTGCGCGCCACGGTTAGGGCGCCAGATTCGCTCATCGGCTGTGAAAAACCCAAGGATGTTCGCTGTACGTTCCAGGCTTTTGATAATAGAACAAAATAGGAACATTGCCAAGAGGTCCGGGGATTATCCCCTTGACGCACGTACGCGGATGTTCTACATTGGCGGCATTCAAGGGATGCCGCCATGTCAAAAGACTCGCAAATTCAAAAACTTGGCAAACTCACAGTAGGGGAGCTTTTCGCCCGTTTCCCCGATGAGGATGCCTGCCTAAACCACATCATGGAGGTTCGGTATGGCCTGCGGCATGTTTGCGCGGCCTGTGGGCAATACAGCACCTTCCACAAGCTCGCAGATCGCCGTGCGTTCTCGTGTGCGCGGTGTGGCCATCACGTCTATCCGACAGCCGGAACGATCTTCCAAGACACGCGCACGCCGCTACAGGTGTGGTTTTACGCGGTCTACCTTTTCGTGACGACGCGCCACGGCGTGAGCGGTAAAGAGCTACAGCGGACGCTTGGCGTGACCTACAAGACCGCATGGCGCATGGGCCAGCAAATCCGCGTGCTGATGGCTAAGGCTGACCGCTTCAAGGAAATGCAAGGCCACGTCGAAATCGACGAAGCCTTTATCGGCGGCTATCGCGCACACGGCAAACCCGGCAAGGGCGAGAATAAGACGATCGTGCTCGGCATTGTCGAGCGCGGCGGCCGCACCGTAGCCAAGTCCGTTCCGAACCTGCGGATGAAGTCCGTCCGTCCGTTCATCTACGAAAACGTCAAAGCCGGGTCCGCGGTGTCCACGGACGAAGCCAACATCTATGACTTACTAAAGAGCGCTGGCTACGAACATAAGTCGGTGAACCACTCCAAGTACGAATGGGTCAAGTACAATTATCGACGCGATGAATGGCACCACACCAACAGCGTCGAGTCATTCTGGCGCCTGTTCAAAAACTCAATCCGCAGCACGCATATCCACGTGAGCGAAAAATATATGGACCGCTATCTGAAAGAATTCACTTTTCGGTCGAACCACCGCGGGATGGTGAACGCGATGTTCGATCTTCTGATTGGGTCGGTGTAGTTGCTAGACGGCGGATGGCTTCTGCCAGTTCCTTGCTGTCCGCTGGACCCACCCCGCGCGCCTCCTCTTGCGCGACAAACTCATCTAAGCGTCCCGATTTAATGGCCTCTGTTAGCGATAAGTCGGAAACCCCGAGTGATTCTTTCTTAAGTTTCATGGGCTTTTCACGTTGCGCTGCCCCAAATACCTATAGTAACGAAAATTGCGCCCAGGTGTGCCAAGGCACACCTGGGTTCCGTGCCCCGGAAGGGGTCGGGCTTGGGGGTGGTTAGCCCCCGGGGGTTAACAAGAGCAACGGAACAGACCCCGGCAAGGGCCGGTTCCGCAGAGGATACCTAGGCATCCTCTTGACCTCCTTCCCGGCGCCAAACACTGCCGGGTGTGCCTGCGTGGTGCAGGGGATCACCCAATCCGGCTTTCGCTGGACTGGGCAAATAGCGAGGTCGGGATTTCCTCGCTGGTGACCTTTGAAACGCCCTCCATCGAAGTGGTGGAGGGCGTTTCAGTTTTTTCGGTAGGCCAGTAGTAGCGCTTGCCTCGCTTAACCAGCTCGCCTGTCTTGGTCAGCCGCGCGAGGACGTTGTACGGGTGCGTCTTATTCTTCTCGATGATGGCCGCAAATTCGGGATTCTTGCGCAACTCCCAAATAATATGACCGCTTTCCGCCCCATTTGGCCGACTCTGCATCATTGTCTTGACGGCATCGCCCATCGGCGACCGATGTGCCACGTTCGGGAATTTAAGATCGCGAACGAGGCCCGCTGCTAAATCGGTTGTGAATTTGGTGAACAGTTCGGGCGAAAATAGGTGGCCCTTATAGGCGACAATTTCCCCCGCCTTGGATAGCTTAGAAATCGCGTGATAGAAGCCCTTTTCGCTTTTTTGAAGCTTTTCCGCGAGGTGAGTTTTCATGATCTCGTCGCGAGCTTCGGCGTATGGCACAGGATGGTCCGAGGTTAGGGCGACTTCGCGAATAATTGTTTTCCACTCGCTTTTGGACTGTCGGCGTCGGTCAATCTTGCGTGGTGCTTCAGCCGTCGCTGTGATGGCCTCGGCTGCCGGCGCAGCCTTCGGCGCGGCCACTCTTGCTGGACGACGTACCAGTGATTTGCGACG
>Ga0208849_1000576_pt1 | contig 33205 bp, 21 predicted proteins | sample NGESurdeep072012_10_FD_184470 | JGI IMG/M metagenome (GOLD analysis project Ga0208849, IMG submission 184470) | Arctic peat soil microbial communities from Barrow, Alaska - NGEE Surface sample 53-3 deep-072012 (SPAdes) | ecosystem: Environmental > Terrestrial > Soil > Wetlands > Peat ... | reverse complement strand
CGCGCTGTGCGTGGCGGGATCATGACCCGCCCCGTGCGCGACTGCCGACTCGACGAGCGCGTACATGGTGGTGGCCTGGGCCAGTCCGTGGGCGCGCTCGACCGGGTGCAGCCCGACGATGTGCTCCTGCACGCCGGAAGTTCGGAAGCGATCTTCGCCTTCATGACCTGCGCGCTTGAGGCGGGCGACCACGTGATCGTCCACCATCCGTGTTATCAGTCGCATTACGAAGTGGCCAAGAGCATCGGCTGCGATGTCACGTTATGGTGCGGTGACGAACGGCGAGGATGGGAACTCGACGTCGACGATCTCAAACGCGCGCTGCGCCCGAACACCAAGGCCGTCATGATCACCGCGCCCCATAACCCCACGGGATATCTCATGGCGCGGGCGACGCTCGACGCCGTCGTCGCGCTATTGCGCGAACGAGGCATCTTGCTGTTCAGCGACGAGATCTTCCGGTTCATCGAACAATATCCGGCGGAACGCCTGCCCGGCGCGGTCGATCTGTACGAGCGCGCGATTTCGGTGGGCGGCCTCTCGAAGACGTTCGGTCTGCCCGGCGTTCGCGTGGGCTGGGCCGTATCGCGCGAGCGGGATCTGCTCACGCGCATGGCGCGCCTCAAAGACTACCTGAGCCTTTGCAACGGAGCCACAGACGAGTTCCTCGCCGGCATCGCGCTTCGCAACCGGCACGAACTGCACGGACGAAGCCTCGAGCTCGTCGTGTCAAATCTTCGTCTCCTCGACGCGTTCTTGGAACGCCACGGCGATCTGTTCCGATGGCAGCGGCCGCGCGCGAGCACAGTGGGTCTTGTGCGATATCAGGGCGCTTCGGGCACCGCGAAATTCTGCGACGACGTGGTCCGAGAAAGCGGCGTGCTTTTGTTGCCGAGCGCCGAGCTTGAATTCGGCGACGCGCACTTCCGCGTGGGATTCGGCCGTCGAGACATGCCTGCCGCCGTCAGTCGCTTCGAGGAGTATCTCAAGCCGGGCCGGGCGGCGGCGCTTGCAAGCAACTAAACCGTTTGGCCCGTCCGGCCCACTCGTTCCGCGAATCGGTCAAGGATCTTGGCCCGTCCCCGATCCGGATGCGCTTCGGCGCGGGATCGAACTCGGACTCACGCACATCGACACGGCTGAGATGTACGGCGCCGGCAAGTCGGAAGAGCTGGTAGGAAAAGCAATCCGCGGCGTGGCGCGTGAGTCGCTCTTCATCGTCTCAAAGGTATTGCCGCAGAACGCGCACGCAAAGGGTGTTGCGGGTGCGTGCGCGCGATCGCTGCGCAGGCTCGGCACGGACTATCTCGACTGCTATCTCCTTCACTGGCGGGGCGACGTGCCGATCGGGGAGACGATGTCCGCCTTCGAGCGGCTCGTCGATGAAGGCAAGATCCGGTCGTTCGGCGTCAGCAATCTCGACCCGTGGGATCTTCGCGAAGCTGCTGCAGGACTGGCCACGCACAAAATCGCGTGCGACCAAGTGCTCTATAATCTGGACGAACGCACGGTTGAGGATCACGAATTACCTTGGGTGCGCGAGTACGGCTGCGCGCTCGTGGCCTACACGCCGCTTGGCCAGCCCGCACTTGACCCAGACGACAAGAAGTTCGCGGTCTTAGCCGATATCGCGCGGCAGCGCGGCGTGACGCCGCACGCCGTCGCGCTGAGCTACCTCACGCGTGATCCGTCGGTCTTCGCGATTCCAAAAGCTTCGCGTCTGTCGCACGTGGCGGCCAACGCGGCCGCGTTGACGCTCGACCTCAGCGCAAGCGACGTCGCTGCCATAAGCGCGGCGCATCCGAACCGCGTACGCGTGGGTCCGCTTCCGACTAATTGACTTCGTCGTGCGCTTGTCGAGAAGGGATGGGCACGATCGCGGGCCGTACGGAAATGGGCTGCGGATGAGGGAGCGGCCGCCCGACCGGGCCGCCGCCGCTGACTCCGGCCGGCGCGCCGGTGACGTGCGCCGGAGCGCCGGACAATAGACTGGTGACGATCTCGACGATCAAACCGATGAATTGAATCACTGCGGCCTCCGTGATATCTCGATTCGGATGTGCGAAGTGAATCCCCTAACGCTGCGCGGAAATTGGGTCCAACGATTCATCGCACTGCGAAGCGGTACCGAGCTTGCAGAAGCCTGATACCCGGCCCGCGCCATTTTCCTCAGCACTATGACGCACAACAAGTAGCGGTGTCGGCGATCGCGGCGCGATGCGAAGGTCCGTTCATTCCACGATGCGAACGCCGCGATGACCGCCAGCGCGGCCCGCTTCATCTCGTTTTGGAGTCATCGTGAAAGCAGCACTCGGTATTCTCGCTTTGTGCGCGTTTTTGGGTTCGAGCCTCGCCGCATTCGCAGACGACGATTCGCCGTCGCAAAAACCTTCGCCGCTGCCGGTGCCCGCGTCGAAGGATTCCGTGACGCACGCGACGCTCGGCATCGACGGCAGGCAGATCCGATATTCAGCGCGGGCCGGAACGATCGTGCTCAAAGACGCGCATAGCAAACCCACGTGCAGCATGTTCTATACCGCCTTCACCGAGGACGGCAATGTCGACCTCAACCGGCGGCCGGTCACATTTTTCTATAACGGCGGCCCCGGCTCGTCCAGCGTCTGGTTGAGAATGGGATCGTTCGCTCCGAAACGGGTGCTCTCGGCGGACGCACAGCACACGGCGCCCGCTCCTTACCGGCTCGTCGATAACAGCTATAGCTTGTTGGATAAATCGGACCTCGTGTTCGTCGATGCGCCTGGCACGGGCTTTAGCCGGCTCGTCGGGTTCTCCAAACCCGCCGACTTCTACGGCGTGGATCAAGACGCCCGTGCGTTCAAGCAGTTCGTCGAAACCTACGTCTCAAAGAACGGGCGCTGGAACTCGCCGAAATTTCTGTTCGGCGAATCGTACGGCACGACTCGCTCCGCCGTCCTCGTCAATCTGCTTCAACAAGACGGCATGGACTTCAACGGCGTCGTCCTGCTCTCGACGATTCTCAACTATGCGACCGACTTCGGCGGCGACGGGCTCGACACCGAATACATAGGCTATCTGCCGACGGAGGCCGCAATCGCGTGGTATCACAACAAAGTTCCCAACCGGCCGCCCGATGAAGCCGCGTTTCTCCGCGACGTCCGGCAATTCGCCTTAGGCGACTACGCCCACGCGCTGCTTAAGGGCAACACGCTGAGCGATGCCGACCGAAGTGCGATCGCCCGCAAACTGCACTCGTACACCGGCATCAGCGAAGACTTCTATCGCCACGCGGATCTGCGCGTAGAGCCGGGTGAATTCGAGAAAGAACTCCTTCGCGATCAGTTTCGCATAACCGGCCGTCTCGATGGCCGCTTCCTGGGCATCGACGGCAAAGCCACGGGAGATACGCCCGACTACGACCCTGCGGATACCGCGTTTGCATCGGCATACGTGTCCGCGTTCAATAGCTACGTGCGCGGCGATCTCAAGTATCAGACCGACCTTTTCTACAAGGCGACGAACTATGGCGAAATCAGCCCGGATTGGGATCAAACCCACAACATCGACGGCAACCAGATCCCGTGGCCGGACGTCGTCCAAGACCTGCATGACGCCATGACGCAAAATCCTCAGCTTCGCGTGTTTTCCGCGAACGGGTACTACGATATGGCCACGCCGTTCTTCGCGACCGAATACGTGCTCGACCACATGGCGCTCGATCCAACGTTGCGCGGCAACATCTCCTTCAGGTACTACGGCTCGGGGCATATGGTGTATCTGCATGCTGCGGCGCTCGCACAGTTCAAGTCGGACCTCTCCAAGTGGTACGATTCGGTCCTGCACTCATGATTCGCCGCGAAACGACCCCGTTTGGAGCACAGATGAAATCGTTGCTTGCAGTCCTCACATTCACCATGCTGTTCGGCGCGGCGGCGCCCGCGTTCGCCGCGGCCGCTCCTCCCGGTCCTGCATCACCGCAGCCGGCGGCTGCGCCCGCGGCAGGCGGAGAGACCGGCGACTCGTCGACCCACGATTCGCTGACGCTGGCCGGAAAGACCATTCCCTACACGGCGACCGCCGGCACGATCACGCTGCGCGACGCCAAGGGCGGGCCGACCTGCAGCATGTTCTACGTCGCGTACACCGCTGACGGCATCTCGAACTTGAGCACGCGGCCGGTCACGTTTTTCTACAACGGCGGTCCGGGTTCGTCTACTGTCTGGTTGCGCATGGCATCGTTTGGTCCAAAGCGCGTCGTCATCGCCAACGCGCAGTTCACAGGCCCAGCGCCTTACAGTCTCGTCGACAACGAATACAGCCTGCTCGACAAGACCGACATGGTGTTCGTCGACGCGCCCGGCACCGGTTTTAGCCGGCTCATGGGCGGCTCCACGCCGGATCAATTCTACGGCGTGGATCAGGACGGACGCGCGTTCAGGCAGTTCGTCCAACGGTACATCACGCAGAACAGCCGCTGGAATTCGCCGAAATTCTTGTTCGGAGAATCGTACGGCACCACACGCTCGGCCGTGCTGTCGAACATGCTGCAGCAAAGCGGCATGGACTTGAACGGCGTGGTTTTGCTCTCGTCCGCGTTGAACTACGGCACCGAGTTCATAGACGGCGACGGGCTCGACGCGGCCTATATCGGGTACTTGCCGACCGAGGCCGCCGTCGCGTGGTACCACAACAAATTGCCGCATAGACCTGCCAGCCTCACGGCGCTCGTGCAGCAAGTCGAGGACTTCGCGTTGGGCGAATATGCCGATGCGCTGCTCAAAGGCGCGAGCCTAGGGAAGAGCGAGCGCGACGACGTCGTCCACAAGCTTTATGAATTCACCGGCATCAGCGAACAATTCTACCGGCATGCCGACCTGCGCGTCGAAGCCGGCGAGTTTGAAAAAGAGCTTCTGCGCGATCAATACCGCACCACGGGCCGGCTTGACGCCCGCTACCTCGGGATCGACGGTAGGGCCGTGGGCAGCTTCCCGGACTACGATCCCGGCAGCTCCGGTTCGGCGTCTGCCGAAGTGTCGGCTTTCAACGACTATGTGCGCACTTCGCTGAAATATCAGACCGATCTCATCTACGACCCGCTGGACGTCGGCGTCAACCAGAAATGGGACCTCAAGCACAACATCGACGGCAACCAGATACCCATCCCCGACGTGGTCCAAGATCTGCATGACGCGATGACGCAAAATCCGCGCCTGCGCGTATTTTCAGCAAACGGCTACTACGACATGGCCACGCCGTTCTTCGGGACCGTGTATACGCTCAACCATATGGCGCTCGATCCGTCGCTGCGCAACCACATCACCTACGGATTCTATGAATCGGGCCATATGGTGTACATGAACGTCACCGCACTCGCACAATTCAAGTCCGATCTCGCGCGCTGGTACGACAGCGTGCTCTCGCCCTGATCCGCGAAGTAGACCGCCCAGCCATTAGCCCCAACGCCCGTGCCGTAGGTCGCGGGCGTTGTCGTGCGCGAAGGGAACCTGCTTGCATCGACCGTACCTCGTCGAGAACCACTCATAGGAGGAGCGATTTTAGCGTGCATCATAAATCAGCCATCTTCGTGGCCGCTGTTGCGGTTCTCGTCACGTCGAGCGTGGCATCATCGGCGGCGCCGGTTTTTGCGGCGCCCACTCTCATAAAAGTGAGCGCCGACCCGTTCACCAATCCTTCAAGCCAGCACAAGACGGAAGTGGAGCCAGAGACGACGACCTTTGGCAACATCATCGTCAGCGCGTTTCAAACCGGCCGTGTCGTGGACGGCGGCGGTGCCGACATCGGTTGGGCCACATCGAAAGATGCGGGCGCGACGTGGAAATTCGGTTTCTTGCCGGGCATCACGAAGGCTCAGAATCCAAACAACAAATACGATGCGGTGAGCGATCCTTCCGTCGCATACGACCGCAGACATGGCGTCTGGCTGGTGAGCTCGCTGCCGATCTCCAACAATCTACCATCGTCGCCGGCCGTGCTCATCAGCAGATCATCCGACGGCATCCACTGGCTTCGACCCGTCGGCATAGCACCGCGCACGCAGTCGGCCGACAAGAACTGGGTCACGTGCGACAACACGCCGACGAGTCCGTTTTACGGTCACTGCTACAACGAATGGGATGAACCCGCGGGCGGCGATCTCATCATGATGAGCAAATCGTCGGACGGGGGCGCCACATGGTCGCGTCCGCTCACCACCCAAAATCAAGACGCGGGCCTGGGCGGCGAACCGCTGGTCCAACCCAACGGCACGGTCATCGTTCCGATTGAAGGCGGCGAGGGGATCGGCGCCTATCGGTCCACCGACGGCGGCCATTCTTGGTCGGGCCTCGTGAACGTGGCTGAAGTCTTTTGGGGCGGCGATCCCGGCGGAGTCCGCGCGAGCCCGCTTCCGTCGGCATCCATGGACGCAAACGGCAAGATCTACGTCTCCTGGGAAGACTGCCGGTTTCGGGGTTTCAATTGCACCTCGAACGACATCGTGTATACGACGTCGATGGACGGCCTCACGTGGACGCCGGTCAAGCGGGTGCCGATCGATGCGAAAGATTCCGTCGTCGACCACTTTGACCCCGGATTTGGCGTTCAGCCCGGCACATCCGGACAGACGGCCAACATCGGCGTCTACTTCTATTTCTTCTCGAACGTGAATTGCACCGAGTTCACGTGCCAATTGGGCGTCGGGTTCGTCTCATCGCACAACGGCGGATCGAGCTGGAATCCGGCGATCGTGTTGGCCGGTCCCATGAAACTGGACTGGCTGCCGCAGAGCCAGAACGGCCTCATGGTTGGTGACTATATCACCACCGGGTTCGTCAACGATCTGGCGTGGAGCGTGTTCGCCGTGGCGAACGCGCCGACCGGCGGAGTATTTGACGAGGCGATGTACGTGCCCGCGGGCGGGCTCGCGATCCCGCAATTCGGACAGCAGCTCACGTCTAACTTCGACGTGGCGTACAACAACCAGCACTTCCGTCATCACTGGACTCCGCTGCCGCCGAAGTCGAAGAAGTCGTCGGCGAAAGCGGTCATCGAGCACGATTAACCGTCGCGTTCGAATCGTAGGGGTGAGCAGAGCCGACCATAAAGGTCGGCTCCTACATATCTGGGCAAGCGATGCTTGCCCTCCTACAGGGCCGTGAGGCGCCGCACATCCGAATCATAGATCGCCTTGTCCATGGTGAATGCTTTCACTTCATCGGCGGTCGGCGCCGTGTCCGCGCTTTCCACAAGACCGGAGAGCGTCTGTAAGGCGCCGTCCACGTACCACAGGCTTGAATAATCCTGCGATGGCGTTCCCACCGAATTGTCGGGGCTGCCTTCCGGCGGCCCACCGATGATCGCATCGAATTGCTTTTGCGTTCGGTCCGTCGCAGAGGACCGAGCGCGCGCGGCCTTTGCTCGCGCGGTGGAGAGCGCCACCTGCACGCGCAACGCTTCGATCGAGCGCGCAAGGCGGAATTGGGCCAACAGATCGGCCGTAGAGACCTTGACGCGCGGGTCCGCCTCGACGGTGAGCGGTTGCGAGTACGTGCGCTCTCCGGCCGAGAGGCTAACCGTGTACGTCCCGGGCGCGGCGGTCACGCCGTCTTGCCCTCCCGGACCGAATGGGGGCTCGCCCAAAATATCCGGCGCGGCGTAGGCGAAATTCCATAGATAACGATGCATGCCGGGCGCGGCCGACGGCGGTGCAACGGGCACCGCCCAAAACGATGGAAAGTCCAGGGAGTCTTCATCGATCGGCCGTGCTCGATCGGTGCTCGCAAAACGCCGCACGAGCGAGCCGGCGGCGTCGCGGATGTCGAGCACGACCGGCTTGTTCGCGGCGGAACGGCCTATGAAGTAGTCGATGTAGGCGCCGACCGGACGGTTCTGGCCGGCTGGCTCTTCGGGCGGCAGCCGTTCGCCGGGATCGCCATGCGGCCGCACGCGCACGGCGATCTCCGGTGCGAACAGTCGGGTCTGGTCGGCGGCCATCCGCGATGTCACTTGATAAAGCGGCGACAGGTCGTCGAGCACCCAAAATCCGCGCCCGTGGGTGGCGATCGCCAGCGACCCGCGCCGGATCGCCAAATCCCGAACCGGAGTCACTGGCAAGTCGAGCTGCAGCGGCTGCCAACGTGCGCCATCATCGAACGATACGTAGACGCCGAGCTCCGTGCCGGCATACAGCAAGCGCGGCCGCACGGGATCCTCGCGCACGGCGTTGACGAACGCGCCCACCGGAATTCCGGTGGAAACGAGTCGCCACGACTTGCCCCCGTCATGCGTACGGTAAATGTAGGGCCGCACGTCGTCGAGACGATGGCGGTCCACCGCCGCATACGCGGTCATGGAATCGTACGCGGACGCTTCGATGATGCCGACTTTGCTCCACGGCCCGAGCTGTGCCGGCGTGACGTCGCGCCACCGTCCGCCTTCATCCTGCGTTATCCATATCTTCCCATCGTCTGTTCCGGCCCAGATCTCGCCGCCTTTGATCGGCGACGGCGCGATCGTGTAAACGACGCCGCGCCGAGGTCCCGTTCCCAAGTTATCCGCGGCGGTCGGCGCATCAAGCGTGGCCGGCACGCCGGGGTCTTGCCGCGTCAGGTCCGGGCTGATCGCGCGCCACGTCGCGCCGCCGTCGGCCGTGCGGAACACGACTTGACGGCCGTAGTAGAGCACGCGGGGATCGGTCTTCGAGAAGATGAGCGGCAGCGTCCACTCATCCCGGAAGAGCTGCTTGTAGGTTATCGTCGGATCGAGCGATTGGATCTGATGATTGGCGAGATTTTCCTTCGTGACGTTATCGCCGTAGACGATGTCCGGATCGTCCATATCCGGCGCGATGGAGCCGCTCTCACCGCCGGCGACGATGGCGCTCCAGTCCGACGATGTGAGCCCGAGCGCATCGGATTGCGTGGCGGCGACCGCCGCGCCGTTGTCTTGCTGCGCTCCGAAGAGATCGAACGGATACCGGTCGTCGGTTGCGACGTGATAGAATTGGCCGGTCGGCTGATTGAACCAAGAACTCCACGTGACGCCGCCGTTCAGCGTGATGCTCGTGCCTTGATCGCTCGCAAGGACCATGCGCGCCGGTTCGGTGGGGTCGATCCAAGGTTGGTGGAAATCGTCACCGTCGGGGGAGCCCTTGATCGCCGTGAAGTGAGTGCCGCCGTCGCTAGAACGGTAAAACGCCGTGTCGGACACGTACACGGTGTCGGCGTCCTTTGGATCCGCGACGATGCTGCAGAAATACCAGCCGCGTCCCCACAGCCGCTGGTCGGGATCTTGCAGTTTCCAGTTCGCGCCACCGTCGTCCGAGCGGTAAAGTCCGCCGGCTTTTGCGTCGACGATCGCGTAGACGCGATTTGGATCGCTCGGCGTCATCGCGATGCCGATCCGGCCGAGACCCGTGGATGGGAAGCCGTGTCCGGTGATGTGCAGCCACGTCGCGCCGCTATCGTGCGACACGTATAAACCCGTGCCCGGGCCGTTGGACGGCGGATAGACACTCCACGGTGGTCTGCGCGTCTGCCACAAAGCCGCGAAAACCGTGTGCGGATCGGCCGGATCGAAAGCGAGATCGATCGCACCGGTGTTCTCATCCTTGTACAAGACCTTTTGCCACGTCTTGGCGCCGTCGGTGGTCCGGAACACACCACGCTCCGCGTTCGGCCCATAGCCATGTCCGAGCGCGGCGACAAATGCGATATCGGGATTTGTCGGGTCGACGATGATCCGCCCGATCTGTCGCGTGTCCGCCAGCCCGACGTGCTGCCACGTCGCGCCCGCGTCGACCGACCTGTACACGCCGTCGCCGTACGAGATGTCGGACCGCATATCGGCTTCGCCCGATCCGACGTAGATGACGCTCGGATTTGACGGCGCGACTGAAATCGCGCCGATGGACGCGATCGGCTGGCCGTCGAAGATCGGTTTCCACGTGCGGCCGGCATCGTTCGTCTTCCAGACGCCGCCCGCGACGGCGCCGAAATAGAAGAGTGTCGGATTGCCCGGCACGCCGGTCGCCGCCACGCTGCGCCCGCCCCGGAAAGGACCGACGAGCCGCCAATGCAAGCCGGAGAGAAAAGCCGGGTTCACCGGACCGGCTGCCCCTGCAGGGACCGGCGCGCCGGAAGCGGCTTCCGCCGTCACAAAAGCCAAGACCGCGCCCGCAAATAGCGCGGCGCCGCGAACAATATTCGTCATCATGTTATTTTTAGTTATTTGAGCGTACACCGCAGCCCTTTACGCATCGTCGCTCGCCCATCAAAATAGCCGGCTGGAAGCGAGAAGGCCGTGCGTGGCGAAAATCGGTCGCATGACGGACATCGCGATCAGGCTCATCACACCGCCCGAACTCGGTCTCGCCGCCGATATGCGCGAGCGCATGACCCGCGAACTGCAAGACGACGAGAACGCTCCCGTCGACCGTCAACTGCACGACCGTTTCGTCGAGTTCTACCGAACGCGCATGGCCGCCGGTACTTCGGCGACTTTTGTTGCCGAGCGAGGCGACTCGTTTTGCGGCTTGGCCTCGGTGTACAAACTCGTGAATCATCGAAGTGAGATATTCAGACAGCCGTCGGCGTATGTCAGCAACGTCTATGTCGAACCGCAGCAACGGCGAAAAGGATTTGCGACGGCGCTGACGTTGCGGTGCATCGATTGGGCGCGCGAACACGGCTGCGTGATCGTGCGCTTGCGAACGTCGAAGTTGGGGCGTCACGTCTACGCGGCCATGGGATTCTCCCAATCCGATGAAATGGAACTGCCGCTCTGACAACGCCCGTCCACTGCCCGCGAGACAAGGTTAAGTCTTCTTAACCTTGCGGGTATGCCGGCACTCGTCTCGCGAACTCTGACGCCGCTGTCGAGCGCGAACTCGAGTTCTATAAGGAGGCGATCGTGGCTATCGTTCCGGCATTCCCACCGCAAAAGATCATCATCGAGAGCGGCTTTGACTATCTAGGCGCGGACGCCGACAGGCGCCGCATCTTCGCAGCGCACACGGGCAGCGGTGCGCTCACGGTCGTCAACGCGGACACCGGCGCGGTCCTCGGACAGGTAGATGTCGGACTGCTCCACGGGGTCGCGGTGAACCCCGAGAATGGGCACGTCTACACGGGCGACAGCGAAAAACGGACGGTGAACGACATCGACCCGGTCGCGATGACGGTCGTCTCATCGGTCGCGGTTCCGGGTCTCGTGGATGCGACCGTCTACGACGCGAAGTACCATCATATATACGCCGATGAAGACGACGGCACGCGGATCTTCGTGGTCGACTCGCGCACGATGAAACTCGCCGGCACGGTCGCGCTCCCCGGCCACAAACCCGAGTACATGGCGGTGGATCCCCGCACGCACAAGCTCTACCAGAACATCGCGAACCTCTCCGAGTTCGTCGTGATCGATCCCGAGACGCTGCGCGTGGTTCAAACCGTGAAGACGCCCGAGATCGTTAGCAATCACGGTCTCGGACTCGATGGCGAGCGCGGCCACGTGTACGTCGCGGGGAGGAACGGCGTCTTGTCCGTCTACGACCTCGACGGAACGCACGTCGCAAGCCTTACTTTCGGGCGGCGTACGGATCAGTGCATGGTCGATGCCGTCCGGCATAACATCGGATGTGCCGGCGGCGGTTTTATCACTGTTTTTCACGACGGCGGTTCGACGGGCGTGCGTTTGGTCGGCACGCGTCAGATCGATCCGGACGTGCATACCCTCGCGTTCGACACCAAGACCGGTGACGTCTGGGCTGCCTGGTCGGGAACGGCCGGCGATTTCGTACAGGGGTTCAAGATCACGCCCTAGGCAAAGGGCTGCTCGAGCGGCGTCGTGTTCTTAAGCCATCTTAACGGCACGATTATGATACCTTAATCAACCGCCTCCATACTCAATCTAGAATCATTCGGAGTTTGAATGGAGGCCTCGCCATGTCCAGCAACTTCGCAGCTATTATCAGTTCAATATTGCTCGCTGCATTCGGAAGTGCAGCCGCGGCGGCCGACACTCCCGCGGCTCCGACCGCAACACCCGCGACCGCGCATAGCGTATCGGGAATCGTCGTCGATGCGACGTCGGGATTGCCGCTCGCGAACGTCAAGCTCGTCACTGCGGGACCTACGTCGATGTCGACGGTCACCGCTCTCAACGGCTACTTCAAATTCGCGTCGCTCGCCGTCGGTGAATATTCCATAATCGCGTCGCGCACCGGCTTTGAGACGACTGAGTCGGAGATATTCATCGTCGACGGCAGCGATCTGAGCGGCCTGACGCTCGCGATCAACCGCACGCAGGGCGGGAACAGCGGCGCCCGGGTGCTGGGCGTCACGACCGTGCGCGCGTCGCAGTCCTTACAAAAGGCCGCGACGATTTCGCGCACGGTGTCGGCGCAGTCGCTTCAGCAGCAGGGCTACTATCGTGCATCCGACTACCTCCAGCAGCTTCCCGGCCTGCAGGGCGGCAATCCATCGCAGCCGGGCGACGACGTCTCGCTCAACATCCGCGGCATCGGCACGTTGGAGACGTTAACGATGATCGACGGCCATCCGATCGGTCCGCGCGGCGACTACAACTACGAGCTCTCGCCGGTGTTCGGCCTGCGCGCGATCAACGTCTTCTACGGTTCCGGCAGCAATCTGTACGGCGTGAACGCGATCGGCGGGGTGATCAACATGGAGACCCTCGCGCCGACGCGGACGCCGGAAAACACGTTCAGCCAGAGCTTCGGCACGTTCGACAAGCTCTCTTCAGCAGTGCAGAGCACCGGAACGTTCGGCGGCGGAAAGCTCGGCTATGCGCTCGCCTATGGCACGCAAGGTCTGGACGGACCGTTCAAGCACGACAACTTCTATCAGGCGTCGGCATCGTTCGATCAGTATGCGACCAACCCGTCGACCCGCGCGCTCGGCGTCTATCAAGACGACACGAGTTTCGTGAACAAGAGCGGACTGATGAAGCTCGTGTACGACGTGAATCCGAACACCCATCTCACCGCGGCCTACTTAGGGAGCAACGAGTGGGATGACAAAACGGGCAACGGCGACAACGACTATCTGCCTTATCAAGTCGAGCTCGCCGCCGGCCAGGGGAATCTAGCGGCCGCGATCGGCTCGGGTGCCGATCCGTGCACGCTAGCGAATCCGAACACGTTCACGGTCGGCTTCAACAACGGCGGCGGCACTCCGGGCAAAGACCGCAGCGGAAACCCCGACGGCGGCTCGCAATGCCAAACGCCGCAGTCGTTTGCGAAGGCCAATTTCGGCTATCAAGGCGCCGGTCCGGCTTGGCAAGCGTACCACAGCAACGACTACCATCTGGGCTTGGATACGAAGCTCGGTCGCGGCACGCTCACGGTCGACACGTTTTCCAACTTCTACATCCACAACTACGACCGCACGTTTGGCAGGCCGGACCAGTGCGGCACCGATGACAGCGGAAATCCGATCTATCCGTGCACGACCCCCGACCCGTCGTGGCACGTCGACCAGGACACCAACACGGGCGCGAGCATCGCGGACGATTTCAGCGGAACCGCAAACGATATCGGGGTGGGGTTCTTCTACGAGAACACCTCGTCGCTGTACCGGGAATACCGCGGCGCCCCGGTGAGCGCGACCATAACGGCGCCCGTCACGCACGACGCCGCGTTCTTCTTGCGCGACGCCTATCACAAGCCCGATGCGAAGCTGACCACGTACCTGAATGCCTGGTTCAAGCACTCGACGATCACCAACACGTCGTACTTCGACCCGCGCATCGCATTCGTGTGGTCGAACACGAATGATGTCTGGCGATTGGCGGGCGGTGAGACCTCAACGCAGCCCACGCCGCAAGATCTCGATCAGCCGACTTCGCCGAGCTCCCTTGGCGCCTTCACCGGCGGCGGCGTGTCGTGCACGTCGCTCAATCAGATCGGCAACGTTCCGTCGGCGGCGCTGCGGCCCGAGCGCGCTTCGGATATGGAGTTGAGCTACGGGCGCCGGTTCGGCGGGGATTCCATCGCCCAGCTGAGTCTGTACAACACGAACTTATTCAATCAGATCTATGGCGTGACGGTGCCGCTATCCGAAGTGCCGGTACTAGGGTTCGATCCGACGCCTTATGCCAACGCCATCTCGTCGTTGTGTCCGGGCGTCTCGCCGCAAGAAGCGCTTGCACTTCTCGGGTTGGGCGGCAACCTCAACATCGGCCACACGTTTGCGCGGGGAATCGAACTGACCGGTAAGCAGCATCTGATCGGCGGCATGTCGTTGGACTACTCGTACGACACGCAGTCGGCCGTCCTTCAATCCCAAGAGCCGGCGCTCATCGATCCTGCCCACGGCGGCAGCGTGTCGTTCATTCCCGGATCGCAGCTCCCGAATGTGCCGCTGCACAAATATTCGTACGCGTTCGACTACGCATTTGGAAGAGGCGTTGAGGCGCGCCTATCGACCTACCATCTCTCCGAAAACAATGCGAACAACTTGCCCGCCTACGGCTACTCCGACTTCGACTTGTCGATGCCCGCCGGCGCTGACCGCCTGATCAGCATGAACATCAACAACGTCTTCCAGAGCCACGCCGACTACCGCAACGAAGTTGGATTAGGCTACCCGTTGGCGCTCAACCGTTTCGCAAGCGCGAGCAACGGCGACTACACGCCGTTCTTCGGCTCGGCCGCGACCGAGCGCTTCAATCTTCCGTTCCGCACGATCGAGTTCGCGTACCAAGTCAAGACGAGGTAGAACCGACTGATGTAGGAGGGCAAGCATCGCGTACTAGGGTGAGCAACGCTCACCCATCTGGGCAAGCGATGCTTGCCCTCCTACAAAAAACGGGATGGTCGCTAGCGCTTGTTGCAGTCGCTGTTCGCGACGGTCTTCCAGCGCCCGCGTTCGCGGATCTCCGTCGTATCGGTGAAGCGGCGGTCGGTGAATCTGACCATAATATCCCGCAGGTCCGCGTCGAGGGAGCCGCGTTGAAGCTTGCCCGATAGCGTGATCGCATTGCCCGCCCATCCGGGAGATGACGCAAGCACCTGCGTACCGTCGTCGGCGTACGCCGATGTCACGATCCGTTTGGACGACGGCTGATAACCGAACAGTTCGAAAGTCCGGTAGTCCGGCCCGATCACGTGCTGACCAAGTGCGGCACCGCCGCCTTCGACCGAATATCGTGCCGTAATCGCGTCGAGACGCGGTGCGGCGCGGCCGCTCGCCGCCGTCCACGACTTGCATTGCCACGATCCGACCATGAACTGGAACGGGGCAAGCGTCGGATACAAACGGGGTTCGGCGCGCGCCGCATCGGGCGCGGATGCCGCGATCGAAAACGCTGCGATTGCGAAAAGCAGAACTGTCGCAAATCGATTCATCGCTTGTCCTCCGACCGTCCTGAAGTGCAGTAGACTTGAACCTTGGCCACCCCCGGGCCTAGCAATTCCTAAAAATTAATTGTTCCGGCGCGCGTGCTTCAGATGCACGGCGCTTTCGAGATCAGCGCGGCATCAGAAAGCGCACGGCGTTCACGACATCCTCGGGATTGTCCAGCGCGATGTGATGCCCGCTCGCCCGCGCGTGCAACAGAGTCGCACGCCGGCTCAATCGCAACGCGTCCGACTGAATGCTCTGCCAAAGGCGCTCGTAGCGCGTCGCCTCGCGCCCGGCTGCGGCAAAGGTCTCGGTCAAGTCGTGCGCGAGGGCTACGATCGGCAGTTCGGGCGGCAGCGTTGCTATTTCCGCCTGATCCAACGTCGCATCCCACCATATGATCTCCAGCAGCGCGGCGATCACGTCGCGCGGCAGTGAATCGGCGAGTTCCCGCCTCACCTGCGGCGGCAGCTTATGAAGGCCCAAGATGATCTCTGGACCTTGCGTGCGCGCCACCAACCGCAGGACGCCGATCGCGCCGAGCAATACCAGACCGCCGAGGGTGAACCCGAACGCCGTGACCATGCGCCGCATGACCAGATGCGCTTCGTGGAAGATGGCCCCGTGCAAGGCGTCGACGAGCACGATGCCGGCGACGTCGCGCGGATGGCGCCATGCGAACAGACGGGAGATAAGACCACCGTACGAATGCGCCACGAGGAGGTACGGCGGCGGCAGCCCCGCTTTTGCGAGAGCGAGATGGAGTTCGGCGGCGAGCTGGGCACCCGATCGCGGAAACGGACCGAAATCGCTGAAGCCGTAGCCGGCGCGATCGTACGAACACGTGCGCGCGAATTTCGAAACGTCGCGCTGCACGAGCGACCAGAGCACCGACGACCCGCCGAAACCCGCCTCGAACACGACAGTGGGCCCCGGACCGTCGCCTGCTATCCTAAGGTGGAGACGCCGTCCGCCGATGTCGACGAGGCGGCCAGGAACCGGCATCGCGCGCGACCGCAGCCACGAGAACACCGCTTCAGAGGTGAATCCCGCCGCCAACGCCCACGCGATTCCGGCCGCGACGCTATTGAAGCGCGGCTTTCGCACGGGAAGCGAGCCGGGAATAGCTCCGGGCGAGAGAACGACTGTTTCGACATCCATATCGGCGGCTCGCTCGGGCGATCTTAGTTGGTCCGTCGTTCTTCGAGTCGCGCTAAACAAGGCCTGTGCGGCGGCCAAGAGCAGGTCCGCGCCGTCCGTGTCATATAACACGGCCGCATCTGCGCACATTGCGAATGGAGGTCAACGACGTGCGTCCGTCCGCCGCTGCCGCCGCATCTATCTTAACGGCCTATCTCGCGCTCGCGTTCGGCGCGGGCGCCGCAGCAGGAGCCCATCCAAAACCGGCGCCGTCATCCCACCACACAGCGTCCGACCCATTCGCAAACCTTTCGTTTCGTTCGATAGGGCCCGCGGCGGCCGGCGGCCGCGTCAGCGCGGTCGCGGGTGTCGGCGACGATCCGAAGACGTACTATCTTGGCGCAGCCGGCGGCGGTGTTTGGAAAACCGAAAACGGCGGTGTCACATGGTCACCGCTCTGGGATAAACAGCGCGTGCAGTCGGTCGGAGCGATCGCGATCTCGCCGAAGAATGCAAAAGTCGTATGGGTCGGCAGCGGCGAGGCGAATCCGCGCAACGACGTGATGGCCGGCGACGGTGTCTATGTGACGCACGACGGCGGCAAGAATTGGAAGAACGCCGGCCTTGCGAAGACAAAATATATCGCGAGCATCTTGATCGACCCACGCAATCCAGATCACGTCATCGTCGGCGCGCTCGGCGATCCATTCAAAGACTCGGCTGATCGCGGCGTGTATGCCACGTACGACGGAGGCAAGACGTGGACCAAGACGCTCTACGTCGGACCACAAAGCGGAGTCTCCGACATGGCGATGGACCCCCACGCTCCCGATGTGGTCTACGCGGGCATCTGGCAATTCCGCCGCCTGCCGTGGACGTTCACGAGCGGCGGTCCGCACGACGGCCTGTACAGGTCGAACGACGGCGGGCGGACATGGTCGAAGATCCAAGGGGCCGGTTTTCCGACCGGCATGCGGCTCGGGCGCATCGGTCTTGCCATCGCGCCGAGTGACGCAAACCGCGTGTACGCGCTCGTGCAGACCGCGCACGGCTATCTGTGGCGCTCGGACGACGGCGGCGCGCATTGGCGACTCGTGAACTCGAGCACGCTGATCGATCAGCGGCCATTCTATTTCAGTCACATCGCGGTCGATCCGGCGAACCGCGATAAGGTGTGGTCGATTTCCGAAGCGATCTCGACGAGCAGCGACGGCGGAAAGACATTCAAGAAGATCACCGGTTCCAGCGGATTGCACCCCGACAATCACGCCGTCTGGATCGCACCCAACGACGGCAAGCGTGTGATGATCGGCGACGACGGCGGCTATATCCTCACGCTCGACGGCGGCCGGAATTGGTCATTTCCGAGAAACCTGGCGATCGGCCAAGCCTATCACGTCGCCGCCGACGATCAGACACCGTACGGCGTCTGCGCCGGGTATCAGGATAACGGGTCGTTGTGCGGACCCTCGAACAGCTTGGACCCCGACGGGATCTTGAACGGCAAGTGGACCGATGTGCTCGGGGGCGACGGCATGTGGTCGGTTCCCGACCCATCGGACTCGAACTATGTCTGGAGCGATCTGCAAAACGGCGTGCTCAGCATCTTCAACAAACGGACGGAGGAGGCGTACGATGCATCGCCGTTCGAAGGCGACGTCTACGCCTTCGATCTCGACAAGAAGCAATACCGCTTCAATTGGTTTTCGCCCATCGCGTTCGCGCCTTGGGATCCGCACACCGCCTGGTTCGGCGGAAACGTCATCTTTCAAACGCAGGATCGCGCCCGGACATGGCAGGTGATCAGTCCCGACCTCACACGCAACGTGAAGTCTCACCAACAGATCCCCGGCGGCGAGATCACGCAAGACGTGACGGGCGCGGAATACGCCGATACCGTCATCTCGATCGACGGGTCTCCGGTCGCAGCAGGCGAGATATGGGCGGGCACCGACGACGGATTGGTTCAGATGACGCGCGACGGTGGGATGCACTGGAAGAATGTCACACCTCGGGGCACGCTCCCGTGGGGCTACGTCACCACCGTGGCGCCGTCACCATTCAGCGCCGCCACCGCGTTCGTCACGATCGACCGGCACTTGATCGGCGACGAAGCGCCGTACCTCTACAAGACCTCGGACTTCGGCGCGTCGTGGCAATCGCTTTCGAACGGCTTGCCGCACGATCAATGGATGAAGACGATACGGCCCGATCCGGTGAATCCGGAGTTGCTCTATGCCGGGATGGAGCGCTCGCTGTGGGTGTCGTTCGACGGCGGTTTGCGGTGGCGCTCGCTGCAGCTCAATCTGCCGTCGTCGTCCGTGCGCGATCTGCGCGTGCAGCCGCAATCCGACGACCTTATCGTCGCCACCCATGGCCGCGCGCTATGGATCCTCGATGATCTGCGCCCGCTTCAGCAGTGGACCGCCGCGACGTCGGCCGGCGCATATCTTTTCGCGCCGCAGACGGCGTACGAGTACTTCTATTTCGAGCACGAAGATTACGCATATGCCGAATACGCGGGCGACAATCCGGCGAACGGCGCGGTCATCACATTCTACCAGGCTAGACCCGCGCCTCGCGGCGGCCCCGTGCTGGAGATCCTGGATGCGAACGGCCGCGTCGTTCGACGGATCGCCGGAACGCACGATGTCGACGGGAAGAAGAAGCCGTGGATAGCAAACGACGCCGGTCTCGTCCGCGTGGTGTGGGACTTCGGCGAGAACGGGCCGGCAAAATGGCTGTGGGCGCCCAAACCGTATCAGGGCTTCGACTCCGGCGCCGGCGTCGTGCCTGGCGCGTACACCGTGCGACTGACTCTCGGGTCGCGCGCGCTCACGGCGCCGCTGGACGTCAAGGCGGACCCGCGCGCGCCGTGGACGCAAGACGACTATCAAAAACAATACGAGTATGCCTCTTTTCTTTTCGCGCAAGTCGATCGCATCGACCGCTGGCTCAACGACATCGACGGGATGCATGCCCGCATCAAGCGCATGTTGCCGTCGATGATGAAGCGCGGCGCGGCGGGTGCAAGCGATCTCGCGCGAGCGCGTGCGGTTCTCGACGCCGGCGCGCGCTTGGAATCGGAGTTGTCGTCCGATCCGCAAAACGACGAGGACATCTTCATCTTCGCACCCGGTTTGCGCGAACGTCTCTACGATCTGTTCGGACCGCTCGGAGCCGGCCCGCCGCTCAAGCCGGCCTACGATCTAAAAGATCGCCTTACCGTGCAGATGGACGCCGCTCACGCCGCATACGAAACCTGGCGCGCTGAGGCTCGCACCGTGGTGAACCGCTAGCCCGTCATGGCCCGATTCGTCTCCGAACCCATCGAACCCGAGCCCGGCAGCGCCGATGTCGGCGCCATGTCACGAGGCGAACCCGGATTGCCGCGCTCGTTCACGTGGCGAGGAACGCGCTACGAGGTCGCCTCGGTCGAAGCCACACGGCGTTCGACCGGCACCGATCGCGGAGACGTCTACGTGCGAAAGCATATCTACGAAATCGTCACGACCTGCGGCAAGCACATGACCGTGTACTTCGAACGCAATCCCACGAACAAGACGGCGCGCAAGCACCGTTGGTGGCTGTATTCTATCGAACCGTAGGAATCAGAGAACGAACGGCGGCCGAAGCTCCTGAGCCGCGCAGGTGGCATCGAGGCCGCGAGCGTCGCCCGCGATGATGAACGCGCTCACGAGCTTCTTGCCGCACGCGGTGTTCGCCGCGTGCGCGACGTGCGGGAAAACGACGTTGACCGCGTGCGGAAGATAGCGCTGCACGCGAGCGGCTTCGTCCGGCGGCGTGGCCGGATCGAGCGCGCCGGTGAGCATCAGGACCGGCGCATTGGAACGAACCGGCGCGAAAAAGGCCGGATCGACAATTCTCCGCGGCCAGACGTCGCACGCTGCCATCTGCGCCCGGACCCGGAAGTCGCCGAAGAACGTGTCGTTCGTGGCCGCCGGAATCGATGCGGGATCGATGTTCGCGATATCTTCCGGGCACGCGACCGACATCGACATGCCCTCGTAGAGCCCATCCAAGCCCCCTCGCACCCGCGCGGTCGCATCCGCAGACGGATTGAAATCGCCGCCTGCGGCCGCATGGATCATCTTCAAGAGATCGCTGGCGCCCGACGTGTCGTACAGACCGTAGCGCACCGTCGAGACCCACATCGGCAGGTCGATCTGCACGGCCGATTTTTGGTTGGTCAGTGGATCGGTCACGCTCGCGTTCACCGGACCTTTGGCGAGTTTTGCGAGCACGGCCGCGAACTCGGAGCGGATATTCGGCACGGCGTTGTGACAAGCCGCGTCTGCAGCGCAGTCGGAGAACAGGGCGTCGATCGCGCGCTGGCTTGCCTTCGCAAAAGGCAGCGGACCTTTCGAGTTCACATCCGCGACGCCATCGAGCACGGCAGCTCGGACGTGAGCCGGATGACGACGGAGATAGTCGAGGGCCACGGTGGTTCCGTACGAGCCGCCGACAAGATCGACTTTGTCGTAGCCGAGTGCCAAACGCACGTCGTCGAGATCGTCGGCGGCATTGTCGGTCGAATACTGCGAAAGATCTGCGATCGACCCCAATCGTAGACCGCATCGCTCGAGGATATCGGTGGGCCATTCGGGCGCGAAGAACCGCGTCGGGCCGCTGCCCGGATAGATCTCGCACTGCAGCGGCCGCGATCCGCCGGTGCCCCGCTGGTCGACGAGCACGATGTCGCGCGTGTTGTGAGCGGCGCCGGCGATCGATGCGAAATCCAGGCCATTGCTGTCAGCGGTCGGCTGGCCGGGGCCGCCGGCTATCTCGAAGATCGCGTCGGTCTGCTTCGGTCCGGGCACCGCCGGCAGGACCAGCACGTTCAGGCCGATCGTCTTTCCCTCGCTTTGCGCGCGAGATTCGGGAACGACGACGATGCCGCAGCGGGCATCGGTCGGAGCATTCAATATATCCGCGCACGTGTGACGAAAAAACGTCGGAGCCGCCGCTGCGGGCGCAACGCCGAACAGCGTGAAGAAGAGTGTGGCAGCAGTTGCGATGATGAGCGGTGCGTACATGCGATCGGGAAGCCGCAAAGGGGCTAGTGTCCCTTTTGGTACCCTTTTTGCGCGAACAATTGGCTATCGTCGGCGACGATGCCGACGCCGGCACAATACGCGACCGAGTCGGAGGTCTGGGCGAGTTGCGGCAGATTCTGCAACGTGACGCCGTCGTGCCCGCCGAGGTCGTGTATCTCGAACGAAGCCGAACTATTGGTGCACGTGCCTGCGCCCGGAGTGTAGGTATATGCCATGCCGTCGACCGGATCGACAAGATTTGACGGGTCGACATACGGATTGCCCGGACCACCGAACGTCTGCAGCGTGATCTGCCCGGAACTGGTCGGATACGTTCCATTGTTGTCGGTGGCGAATTCTTCGAGTGCCGTGGCTATTGCGCGCTCGTTGGCTTCGCATGCGGCCGAGCCGGCTTGGGCTCGCGCGTGCATGAGATTCGCCATGAATATCGCCGCAAGAATCGCGATGATCGCAACGACGATCAGCAACTCCGGCAAAGAAAACGCTCGATCGCACTTGAGGCTGTCGCGCTGTTTCATGGCTTCACGTCCTGCGCTGCTACAATGCGCAATGTGACCGCATTGCTGCGGCTCGAGTGATGTGACCCCTGTCATACCCGCTTTGTTACACGCAGCACTCGATTTCACATTGTTCTGTAAAACGGGACAGACGCCAGAGGCCGAATTTATGTTCGAGCGCGAGGCATGTACGGCGGCGGGCGGCGAAGCGAGCGAGCTTCGCCGGGACGAGCCTGGAACTGCCAAGGCCTGGAGGTATCAGCGCATTGAGCGCGCAGGGGCCCACGACGATCGCCCAGCCGGAAGAGAGTCTGCGACGTGCGGTCTCTACATGGGGATCGTACTCGTGGGGTTACGCCGATGTCGGCGCCGACATATACGTGGCGCTCGGCCTTGTCGTTGGCGCCGCCATGGGTGCGGCCAACATCGCGTTTGCCTTCGCCGGCATCGTCTATGTCTGCATCGGCCTCGCCTATACCGAATTGGCCGCCGCGTATCCGGTGGCGGGCGGGGGCCAGTTCTTCGTCACGCGCGCGCTCGGCGATTTCATGGGGTTCGTCGCGGGCTGGGCGGTGCTGCTCGACTTCACCATAGACATCAGCCTCTTCGCGTGGTTCACGATCGGATATCTCAGCGTTGCCGTCCCGTGGCTAAGCGAACACGCACTTCTGAAATTCATCGCAGTGCTTGGCGTCACGGCGTTCCTCACCATCATCAACGTCGTCGGGGTGCGCCATTCTTCGCGCATCAACGAGATCGTCGCGGCGGTGGACGTCGTCAACGAAACTCTGATCCTCGTCGCCGGATTCGTGCTCGCCTGGCAGCCGGCGCTGCTCGAACGGACCATGCGCCTGCACTGGCCGAGCACGGACAATCTCTTGCTCGGGATCTCGCTTGCCATCATCTCGTTCGTGGGCCTGGAAAGCATCTCGCAGGCGGCTGAAGAGACGTACCGTCCGTCCACGGTCCTGCCGCGGACGTCGATGGCGCTGATCCTCACGATCCTCATCTTCGCAGTCGGCTACTCGAATCTCGTGCTCGGAATGCCCGACGTCCCGTCCGGCGGCGCGGCAATTCCGCTCTATCAATTTCTCGGCACCCCGGCGAACAATGACAAGGCTGTCGCCGTGCTCGTCAGCTTCATTCCATACGTCGGGTTTCTGTTCAAATTGTACTTGCCGTTTCTCGGCGCGTTCCTCGTGATGATCTCCAGCAACTCCGGTGTTTTCGGCGCTTCGCGCATAGCGTATGCGATGGGCATGACCGGGCTGCTCCCCGCGGCATTCAAGGTGACCAACGCGAAGACGAAGACGCCCGTCGTCTCTATTCTCGTCTTCTCGTCGGTCGCGCTCGTCGAGCTCATCGCCGCGTATCGCCAAGGCGATCAGGCATTGAACTTCCTCGCCGATCTGTATGCGTTCGGCGCGGCGCTTTCGTACACGCTTGTCTTCATCGCTCTGATCACGCTGCGCTTCACCGATACGGCCGCGCCGCGTCCTTTCCGGATGCCCCTGAATTTCGCCGTCACGATTCGAGGCCGAAAAGGTTCGGTCTCCATCGCATCCATCATAGGGCTGCTCGGCATCACTGCGATTTTGATCTTCATCATCATCACGCATCCGGTCGGCAGAATCGCCGGGCCGCTATGGGTGGTGTCGGGGATCATCGGCTACGCGATCTTCCGGCGGCATCACGGCCGGCCCGTTTTCGGAAGCGTGCCCCGCGATTGGGTGCGCCATCACGAAGAAACGCTCTCCCACGCCGGTGAACTCGAAATGCTCGACGAGTATCGCGCCGCACTCAAGAAACCGTAAGGCCCGCCGATCCGGATGTCCACCGATCGTTCCATATTTGCCGAACGCGGATTCGCGTACTACTTCGGCGGCCAGTGCTTCAGCTATCTCGGCGACGGACTGCGGACGCTTGCCATTCCACTCCTCGTCTTCCATTTGACCGGCTCGGCGCTTTCCACCGGCATCACGTACGCGCTTGAAATTCTACCCTTTGCGCTTGTGGGTTTGGTGGGAGGATCGCTTGCCGACCGGACCGATCGCCGACGGCTGATGATCGGGTGCGACTTCACCCGCTTCGCGATCATGGCGTTATTCTCGATCGAGTACGTGCGCGGAGCATTGACGTTGCCGGTCCTCTATTCGGGCATCGTCGTGCTGTCCGCGGCCGCCGCGGTGTTCATGGGCGGGCAGATGTCGAGCATCCCGTTCCTTGTGGGCAAATCGCGTTCGTCGCGTGCCGTGGCCGCGCTCGTCGCGGCCGAGCAGACATCGAACTTCATCACGCCGCCCATCGGCGGAGCGATATTCGCCGCCGCCGGAGCGCTGCCGGCGCTGGTCGTCAACGCCTGCACGTATCTCGTTTCGCAGATATCGTTGTTCGCAGTGCCGACGCTCGGCCCCGAGGCTCCCATCGCATGGCCGAGGGCGGAGATCATCGTGCGCGACATCCGCAACGGCTTCCGGTTCTTGGCCGCCGACAACGCGATGACGATCATCACCCTGACCAGCCTTGGCTTGAATTTCTTCGGCATGATGGGATTTGCGATCACGATCCCATACCTGAAGACGGTTTTCGGCGCAGGCGACGCTCTGGTCGGCATCACGTTCGGCGGCGTCGCTGTTGGGTCCGTGATCGGCGCGCTCATCGCCGGACGCTTCGGGCCACAGTGGCATTTCGGCAAAACGCTCAGCGTGGCGTACGTCTTGGACGCGGTTCTCTACTTGCCGGTGCTGTTGGCCCACAACGTACTGACGGTCATGATCTTCTTCGGACTGTCGAGCGTGGCCGGCTCTTTCCAGGTCACACAGATCGTCGGCTGGCGCATCCGCATCGTGCCCGGTGAAATGGTCGGAGCCGTTTTCGGCGCGGTGCGTCTCGTGGTGTTGATCGGCATGGTTCCGGGTGCGATCATCGGCGGATACCTCGCGCAGCTCTACGGGCCGCGTCTTGCCATCATCGTGTCCGGCATCGGCTTTTTGCTCATCGCGTTCTACGTCGTGCTCGCGCGCGCGCTGCGCGACGAGCACCGGTAAGCGTGCGACCGCATTAGACGCCCATGCAACCTTCGATGAGTGCGGTGAGCTCGTCGAGATTCCAATTGCCCATCTGGTAGTGCCGAAGACGATGGCTGCGGTCGTAGACGTAGTAGCCCGGCGGCCAATCGTTTTCGAACCGCTTGGCGAGGACGCCGTCGTCGTCCAATGCGCACGGATGCGTCGGCCCCACGTGGAGATCGCATTCGCGCTCGGCATCGCCCGGTGTGGCTTTGGCATCCTGCCTCGGCTGATACGCTCCGACGACCACAAGGCCGCGCTGGACAAATGCGGCGTGCAGCCGGCGGATGACCGGCATCCCCTCCCGGCACAAAGGACAGCCGCTGGAGAAGAAGTGGACGAGCACGGGCTTGCCCTCAAGATCCGCGACCGCCGGCGCAGGTCCGTTACGCCACAACGGCACGCCGTCGAACGATGGAAGAGTAGAGCCGAGCTGCGGCATGTTGTTGCTCCTTGCGGGCGGCAGCGACGGCATATTATGTGGAAACTTCGCTCACCGTTTGACGATTGAGTCTTCATTCGGGCGGATGCATCGACGTTCCGCCGACAGGAGAACAATCCAGCGCCGATAAGACGCGGCGGTGGTGGCCGCGAAGGGAAACCGATGACCGCAGAAGAGACCCGGCTCATCGAAGCGCGCGGGCGGCGTGCACATTGGTACCGCTGGGGCCCGTATGTCAGCGAACGTCAATGGGGCACGGTGCGCGAAGACTACAGCGCCGACGGTGCCGCCTGGGAATATCTCCCGCACGATCATGCGCGATCGCGCGCCTACCGCTGGGGCGAGGACGGCATCGCGGGCATATCCGACAACCATCAACGGCTCTGCTTTGCCGTTTCCATGTGGAACGGCGCCGATCCGATCCTCAAGGAACGGCTGTTCGGCCTATCCGGCCCGCAAGGCAATCACGGAGAAGACGTCAAGGAACGCTATTTCCACCTCGACAACACGCCATCGCACGCATACATGGAGTATCTCTACGTCTATCCGCAGCGCGCGTTTCCGTACGATGACCTCGTCCGGGAGAATGCACGGCGCGGCAAGGCGGATGGAGAATACGAGCTCGACGATACCGGGGTCTTCGCCGGCGATCGATTCTTCGACGTCACCGTACGCTATGCGAAGGCCCGCCCCGAGGACATCCTCGTCCGCATAAGCGTCAAGAATCGCGGGCCGGATCGCGCGAGCGTACAGCTTTTGCCGACGCTGTGGTTTCGCAATACGTGGTCGTGGAAGCCGGGTTCGGAAAAACCGCTGCTCGGTCAAGTGGAACCGGGAGTAGTGGAGACCACGCATCCCACGCTGGGCCGGTACTATCTGCATTGTGAGAAGCCGCGCGAGCTGCTTTTCACCGAAAACGAGTCCAACGCCGAACGTCTGTGGAACGCGCAAAACGCGTCGCCATACGTCAAAGATGCGTTTCACGCCTATCTCGTGGACGGCTGCGCCCAAGCGGTGAACCCGCAGCTGACCGGGACCAAATGCGCGGCGCACTACGTGTTGGATCTTGCGCCTGGTGAGGAACAGACGGTCCGTCTGCGGCTCACGGATCAGGCCGACGCGTCCGCGCCGTTCGGCGACGGTTTTGAAGAGACATTCGCATCGCGGCTTCGCGAGACCGATGAATTCTACGCGCGGATAAACCCCTTCGAAGCTTCGCCGTCGCGACGATTGCTGCAACGGCGCGCGTTTGCGGGTCTGCTCTGGTCAAAACAATACTACCGCTACATAGTCAAGGAATGGCTGGACGGCGACCCTGGCGCGCCGCCGCCGCCGCCGGAGCGCAGAAGCGGCAGAAATCACGAATGGCTGCACGTCCATACGGACGACATTCTGGCGATGCCGGACAAATGGGAGTATCCGTGGTTCGCGTCTTGGGATCTCGCGTTCCACGTCGTGCCGCTTGCCATGATCGACCCCGACTTCGCGAAACGGCAACTGGTGCTGCTTACCCGAGAGTGGTACATGCATCCGAATGGTCAGTTGCCGGCGTATGAATGGGCATTCGGCGACGCCAATCCTCCGGTGCACGCCTGGGCCGCGCTTCGGGTCTATCAGATCGAGCGCAAGATGCGCGGCGCCGGCGACCGGCTGTTCCTGGAGCGCGTGTTTCAAAAACTTTTGATGAACTTCACGTGGTGGCTCAACCGGAAAGACGCGGACGACAACGACGTCTTTCAGGGCGGCTTTCTCGGGTTGGACAACATCGGCGTCTTCGACCGCTCGGCCGAGCTTCCGACCGGCGGGCACATCGATCAAGCCGACGGCACGAGCTGGATGGCGATGTACGCCCTCAACATGCTTGCGATCGCACTCGAGCTTGCGCCGGACAATCGCGCCTACGAAGACATCGCCACAAAATTCTTCGAGCATTTCTTGCGGATCGCCGACGCCATGAACCACGTGAGCGAAAGCGACGTCGGCTTGTGGGATGAAGAAGACGGATTCTACTACGACGTCTTGCATGTGCCGGCCGCGCGTTTCGAACGGCTGGCGGTGCGGTCGATCGTCGGCTTGATACCGTTGTTCGCCGTTCAGATATTGGAACCGGAGATACTCGCCGCACTTCCGGACTTCACGCGCAAACTGGAATGGTTCATCCGCCATCGCCCCGATCTACGCGAGAACGTCGCATGCATGGAGACCGAGGGCGTCAACGCACGCCGGCTCCTCGCGATCTGCGGCAAAGACCGGTTGCGTCGCGTGCTCGAGCGCATGCTGGACGAAACGGAGTTCTTGAGCCCGGGCGGATTGCGGTCACTTTCGAAACAGCACTTGCACCAGCCGTTCGTGTTGAACGTCGACGACATGGAGCACCGCGTCGAATACGAGCCTGCCGAGTCAAGAACGGGTGTGTTCGGCGGCAATTCGAACTGGCGCGGGCCGGTATGGTTTCCGGTGAACTACCTCTTGATCGAAGCGTTGCAGAAATTCGACTATTACTATGGCGAAGGATTCACGATCGAGTGTCCGACGGGTTCCGGCAACGAAATGAATCTATGGCGGGTCGCCGCCGAACTATCGCGACGGCTCGTGACATTATGCGACCAACCGGTGCCGGGCTGGCCTGGGAAGACGCTATTCTTCGAATACTTCGACGGTGACAACGGCAGAGGGCTCGGCGCATGTCAGCAGACCGGATGGACGGCCATCGTCGCCAAGCTGCTGCAGCAAGCCGCCGAATATCGAGATAAGGCGCCGGACCGGGATTCGTGAACGCACGGAATAGGAGATAGAAGCACGTGGAGCACGTCGACGCGATCGTCGTCGGGAGCGGACAAGGCGGCGTTCCGCTCGCGATCGATTGGGCGAAGGAAGGCAAGCGCGTCGTGCTGTTCGAGCGCGACCGTCTCGGCGGCTCGTGCATCAACTACGGCTGCACGCCGTCCAAGGCGTTCTTGGCCGCAGCACATGGCGCCGGCCGTGCGCGCCTCGCTGCGAAACTCGGCGTCAATGCCGTCGTCACGGTGGATTTTGGCGCGGTCATGACGCGCGTGCGCCGGATCCGCGACGAATTCTGCGCGGGCGTCGAAAAGAAATTGGAGGATGCCGGCGTGCGAGTCGTCCGCGCCCACGCATCGTTCGTCGGTGTGCGCACACTTATGGGCGGCGCTGTCACGGTCACCGCGCCGCTCGTCGTCATCAACACCGGCACGAGCGCGCTCGTGCCCCCGATACCGGGCCTTGCCGGCACGCCGTTTCTCACCAACGCGAATTTTTTCGAACTCACCGAGATGCCGCGGCGACTCTTGGTATTGGGCGGCGGCTATATAGGCCTTGAGCTTGGGCAAGGGATGGCGCGCTGCGGGGCGAGCGTGCACATCGTGGACGGCAATCCGCGCGTGCTATCGCGAGAGGAACCCGACGCGTCCGATGCGCTGCAAAAAGGCATAACGCAGGATGGGCTGACCTTTCACCTCGGGCGCCGCGCCGCAAGCGTGGCTCATCGAGACGGCACGTTCGCTGTCAGGCTCGACAATGGCGACATCCTCGAAGGGGATTCGATGCTCGTGGCCGTGGGGCGCAAGCCGAATACGGCCGAGCTGCAATGCGCAGCGGGCGGCGTTGCGCTCGACGCCCGGGGCAACGTCACGATCGACGAGACTTTCCGGACGTCGGCAGAAGGCGTTTTCGCCATCGCGGATGTCGCCGGACAGCCCGCGTTCACACACGTCTCGTGGGAAGATTACCGGCGGCTCAAGGCGATCGTGCGCGGAGAGACGCGCACGCGCAACGATCGCGTGCTCGCCTACTCGACGTTCACCGAACCCCAAGTGGCCCGCGCCGGCATGACCTTGGATGAAGCGAAAAAGCACGGGTTGCGCGCGCGCGCCGTGACGATGCCGATGTCGTCGATCGCACGAGCGATCGAGTGGGGTCACGATCTCGGATTTTACCGGCTGGTCGTCGACGACGACTCCGAGAAGATACTAGGCGCAACGTTCGTCGGCTACGAAGCCGGCGAGCTCATCCACGTCATCGTGGCGCACATGCAAGCCGGCTCGACGTGGCGCGTCCTCGACCGCTCGGTGCACATCCATCCGACGTATGGCGAAGCGCTGCCGAGCTTGGCCCGGCTGCTCAACTAATCGTCGCGCGCATCCTCATTCCAGATGGGGAATATGAGCACGGCGTGAAGAACCGCGCCACCATGTACAAAATTGCCTTTGGCATCGTATTTGTCTTCGCCGTCGTCTTCGGATACCAGCCTTCGGCGGCTGCGCCGCGCGGACCGGTCCCCGCACCCGCGGTGCCCGCGGCGGCGCGCGGCGAAATGTTTTTTGCGGCGCGGATCGCAGCGCTCGAGGCCAGGCCGGCGTTCGCGCACGCGAGTTTCGGCGTCGAGTTCTTCGATCTCGATGCGAACCGGCCGATCTTCTCGCGCAATGCAGATAAGCTGTTCGTCGCGGCGTCGACGACCAAGCTCGTGACCGAGGGAACCGTGCTGCACGTGCTCGGTTCGGATTACCGGTTTCACACGCGGATCTATCGCACCGGCGCCATCGCGGCCGACGGCACGCTTGCGGGTCAGCTCGTCGTCGTGCCATCCGGCGATCCCGATCTCTCCGGCCGGGCGCAAAGCAACGGCACGTATGCTTTTGTGGACGAGGACCACAGTTACGGCGGCGTGCCGGTTCACGGCGACCCGCTTGCCGCCGTCGACGACCTCGCCGGGCAGATCGTCGCGCACGGCATCAAGAGCGTGACCGGCGACGTGATCGTGCAGATGGGCCTTTTCAAGCAGGGCGATACCGAGAACGGCACCGGCATGACGATCTCGCCGGTTTGCCTCAACGACAATATCGTCGATCTATCGATAACGCCAGGTCCGGCGCCGGGAACGCCTGCCGTCATCGTCGCCTCGCCCTCGACGTCGTATCTCACGGTCGTGAACAAGGCCGTCACCGGGCCACCGCAGTCGAAGAACACGATCGACACAGACGCCGATGTCACGAATCCGAATTCGACGCACACGCTGACCATCACCGGCTCCGTGCCCGCGGGCACCAAAGAATCCTGGGACCCGTACGCGGTGCAAGAACCCGACCAATATCTACGCTTCGCTCTGACCGACGCGCTGCGCGCTCGCGGCGTGACCGTGCTGGACGGTGCGGACAATATCTCGGGCGGTAACTCGTTCGCCGTTTATTCCGCCTCAGATCGTTTCGCAGACGCGGACCTCGTCGCCGACCACGTCTCGCTGCCGCTCGCGCAAGACGTCAGAGTAACGCTCAAGGTCAGTCAGAATCTGCACGCGGCCACGATGCCGTACATCGTCGGCGCGGTGGCCGCCGGCGCGCACACGGATTCCGACCGGGCCGGCTTCGGCGTCGAACGGGCATGGCTCGCACAGGGCCAGCTGGACCTCGGCGGCGCCGCGCAGTCGGACGGCGAGGGCGGCGACGCGTACTTCTCACCGGACTTCATGGTGCGCTTCCTCGCATTCGAAAGAAAGCAGCCTGAATTCTGGGCCTTTCACGCGGGCTTGCCGGTCCTCGGGCGCGACGGTACGCTTGCGGACATCGCGCGGTCGACGCCCGCTGCGGGGCGCGTCGCAGCCAAGACCGGCACGTGGCAAGACGACGATTACTTGAATTCGCGGATCATGGTGCGGGCAAAAGGGTTGGCGGGCTACTTCACGTCGCGCTTGGGCAGACACATCGCCTTTGCCGTCTACTTCAACGACCTCAGCGTACCGACCAACGCCGACGTCGCGAACATCGCCGGCCAGGCTTGCGGCGAGGTGGCCGCTCTCGGCTATCAGTACCTCTAGTCGGCGCGGGCGAGGCGGTCGCGGAACTCCGCGCGCCAATTCTCGGGCAATGCGTGCGCCTGTGAGGCGAGGGTGATAAGAGCGGGATCGCCGGGCCGATCGTACGCGGCGCGCAGCACGTCGGCTATGCTGATCGAGCCGCGCGCGGTACGTTCGATTTTGTCGCCGGCGACGACCTCGCCCTCGCCGATTACTTTGAAGTAAAAACCGGTGCGCCGGCTCTGAAGGAACCGCTTCAGCATTCCCTGGTCCCCGAACTTGATGCCGAGCTTGAAGCACGGAACGCGAGGCTGCGTCACTTCGAACGTCGCGCTGCCGACCACATAGCGATCCCCGACATACACGTCGTCTTCAAGAAGTCCGGCGGTGTCCAAGTTCTCGCCGAACGCGCCCCACGGCAATTCGTCAACCCGAAGTTGAGCGCGCCAATACTCGTAGTGCTCGGACGGATATCCGTACACCGCCTTGTGAGGGCCGCCGTGCACGGTGAGGTCGGCTTGACGGTCGCCATCGAGGTTCAGAAACGATACGCGCACGGGCCGGTGCACCTCGGTCTTGAAGATTCCCGTTGCGACCGCTTCGCCAAGCCACGGCACGTTCCGCGGAAGGCCCACGTTCACCGATTCGATGAAGGGCGTCATGGACCGGCCCCGATTCTAGAGCGTGCGCGTCCTACGGCGTCACGCGGATCTTCGCCATCATGCCGTTGTCCTCGTGCTCGAGGATGTGGCAATGATATACGAACTCGCCGACGATGTTCTTATCGCGAAAATCCATGCGCAGCATGACAGCGCCGGGATTCATTTGATCGCCGTTCTTGCCGCCCGGCTGGAAAACACCGTAGGGGACATTGACCGTATCCAACAACTGACCCTCGCCGCCTTGGGGTCCGCCGCCCTTCAAGACCAAGAAGTGTATCTGATGGATGTGGAACGCGTGCACTTCTTCGGTGTAGTTGAGAATGGTCCAATCTTCGACCGTTCCGTCCTTGACCACCACGTCCGGCGGTCCATTCATCGCGTATGGATGCTCGACGGCCTTCGGGTTGGTGAGTTCGGTGATGTAGAAATCCGGCTCCGGCGAATCGTCGCGTTGGTATTCGGTCAGCACGAATATGCGCTTGCGCACCGGCGGCTTCGAACCCAGATCGGTAAAGCGGACCGGCACCGGGTCGATGGCGTGCGGCGCCGCCAACATATGATGCGTCACCGGTCCGGATACCACGTGATCCACCAGCAGATCCCGCTCGAAATCGGAGTCTCCGCCGCAGCCCGTGTCGATCGTGAGCGTTCGCAGAACTATCTGATCTCCCGGATTGGTCCCCGTCAGGAAGAATTCGACGCGCGCCGCCGGATCCAAATAAACGTGATCGGTGGGGACGGGCTGCCACGTGGGGTGACCATTCTGCGTGATGAGCGGCACGCCGTCGCGTGTCGTGACTTGAATGGGGACCCTCACGTTGTTGACCAACAATTCGAGGTTGAGGATGGTGTCGGCCGACGTGTTGGCCAAGCGCCAATATTGCGTCTCGCCGGATGCGATGCTCGTATAGGGCAACCGCCCGAACTGGTTGGGCCGCGCCGGCAGCAGGACCCCATTCACAAGGAGTTGTTTGGAGTTGAATCGCGGAGTGTCAATGAGATCGGACGGACATTGATCCGGCGGACCGTACGGGTAGCCGTTGGATCCCCGGTACCATGCCGGCTGCGGTAAACCGTTTTGCGCGATGTCGGCGCGTATGGCGGCGAGCGTGGGGAGACGCGAGCGCAATTTCCGCAGCGCCATCTCGTGCGGCTGGCTCGTGGTGCC
>Ga0208849_1000574_pt1 | contig 33308 bp, 31 predicted proteins | sample NGESurdeep072012_10_FD_184470 | JGI IMG/M metagenome (GOLD analysis project Ga0208849, IMG submission 184470) | Arctic peat soil microbial communities from Barrow, Alaska - NGEE Surface sample 53-3 deep-072012 (SPAdes) | ecosystem: Environmental > Terrestrial > Soil > Wetlands > Peat ... | reverse complement strand
ATCGCGTGGCCCGCGGGCAGGCGCAGCCGGTCGAGCAGGCCGGGATCGGTGAAGCTCCAGCCGATCACCTCGTGCAGTCCCCTGCCGACGAGCGCGTCCTCGGCCGCCCTTCGCACCCGCTGGGCGTGGGTGAGCAGGCCCACGGCGCCGCGGCGCGCGGGCAGCGTGGCGGGCAGCTTCTCCAGGCCGTCGATCCGCGCTACCTCCTCGATCAGGTCCACCTCGCGCGTGACGTCCACGCGCCGCAGCGGCGGCACCGTCACGTCGAGGCCGTCCCGCTCGGGAGCGGCAGGATCTACCGCCGGCACCGTCTGAAAATCCAGCGCCTCCAGGATCTCTGCCTGCCGTGCCAGAGACACGGGCAAGCCGAGGATCGCCTCCACCCTGGCCTCGCGCAGGCGGATCACGCGCGGCGGCGTTCCACTCCAGCCCACGTCGATCGTTCCGGACACGACCCGCGCACCGCAGCACTCGATCAGCAGACCGGTGGCGACCGCCTGTGCGTACATGCACTGCTCGGCGGGCAGGCCCTTCTCAAAGCGCCCCGAAGCCTCGCTGCGCAAGCCCAGGCTCCATGCGGTGCGGTGAATGTTCGGACCGTTCCAGGAGGCGACCTCCAAGAGCACGCGCTTGGTCTCCGGCCGCACCTCCGAGCGGGCGCCGCCCTTCACGCCGGCGATCGATGTCGGACCGTCGGCGTCGGCGATCACGACCATCTCCTCGTCGAGCGTGCGCGTCTCCCCATCGAGTGTGTCCACCTGCTCGCCCTCCCGCGCACGGCGCACCGTCAGACGAGCGCCGACGACATGGTCGAGATCAAACGCGTGCAGCGGCTGGCCGGTCAGCAGCATCGCGTAGTTGGTGATGTCAACCACGTTGTTGATCGGCCGCTGCCCGGCCGCCATCAGACGTGCCTTCAACCACGGCGGCGAGGGAGCGACCGTGACATCCTCGAATACGCGCGCCGTGAAGCGTTCGCAGAGATCGGGACACTCGACGCTCACCTCTGCGAGCGCACTGCCGGCCGCCCGACCCCCGGCACTGGCCCCGTCGCCGTCGCCGTCGTCGGCACTGGCACCGTCAGCCCCGTTGCCGAGCGGGCCCTCGGACCCGGTGTCCTCGCTCCACGGCGGTTGCGCGAGCGGCGCTCCCGTGGCCGCGTGCAGCTCGCGCGCCACGCCGAACACGCCGAGGCAGTCCGGCCGATTGGGGGTGATCTCGAGGTCGAGCACCTCGACCGCGATCGGCAACACCTCGGCCAGGGGCGTGCCGGGGGTCAGCTCGATGCCTGCCAGCACTTCGTCGAGCACCATGATGCCCTCGCGGGGGGGTGGGGTCGAATCAATCTCAAGCTCGTTCTCGGCGAGGATCATCCCCTCGGAAGGCACCCCGCGCAGCTTCGCGCGCTTGATCTTCGTCCCGTCGGGCATTACCGCCCCAGGCCTTGCGACCGCGACAGCCTGCCCCGCCGCCACGTTGGGTGCGCCACATACGATCGTCACCGGCCCAGGGGGACCCTCATCATTGACGGCGCCGAGGTCGACCTCGCACACGCGCAGCCGGTCGGCGTCGGGATGCGCCTCGACGCTCAACACACGCCCCACGACGAAATGCTCGACCGCGCCCACCCCGTGGCGATGGATCGCCTCGACCTTCGTGCCGGTCATCGTCAGACGCTCCTCGATCCCGTTCACATCGAGCGCGGGATCGCAGTATTCACGTAGCCAATCAAGCGGCACCCTCATCCGAACTGCTCCAGGAACCTAAGATCGTTTTCGTAATACAACCGCAGGTCGGGGATGCCGTGCTTGAGCATCGCGATCCGCTCCACGCCCATCCCCCACGCGAAACCCTGCACCCGCTCCGGGTCGTACCCGGGTGCGTTCGCCTCACTGGTGGGCACGTGGGAGTAGACGTTCGGATCGACCTCGCCCGCGCCGAGCACCTCCAGCCAACCCTCGCCCTTGCACAGGTAGCAGCGCGCGCCGTCCTTCAGAAAACCACGTCCGTCACAGTGAAAGCACGAAACGTCGACCTCGACGCTCGGCTCGGTGAAGGGAAAGAAATGGGGGCGCAGCCGCACATCGCGCTCGTCTCCGAACACTGCCCGCGCGAAGGCCAGCAGCGTGCCCTTCAGGTCGGCGAGCGTGATGTCCTCGTCGACCGCCAGCCCCTCAACCTGGTGAAACTGGGGCGTGTGCGTGGCGTCCGAGTCGGGGCGGTACACGCGCCCGGGGATTACCACGTACAACGGCGGCGGGTGTGCTTCCATCGCGCGCACCTGCATCGGCGAGGTGTGAGTCCGCAGCACCAGCTCCTGTGGACCGCCATGCGCCGGCTCGCCGTCGGGATGGCTGGAGTCCTGAGGACGGGTCGCGTCCTGGACGTAGAACGTGTCCGTGCGTGCCCGCGCGGGGTGCGTCGGGCTGTGGTTGAGCGCGTCGAAGTTGTAGTGCACGGTCTCCACCTCCGGCCCCTCCATCACGGTGAAGCCCAGGCCCAGGAAAATGTCTTCCAGCTCGCGCATCGTCGCGGTCAGCACATGCAGTCGGCCGATCGGCTGCGCCGGGGCGCCGGGCAGCGTCACGTCGACGCGGTCAGCCTCCAGACCGCGCTCCAGCTCCGCGGCGCCCAACTGTGCGGCGCGCGCCTCGATCAGCGCCTCGAGCGCCTGGCGGGCCTGGTTGGCGGCCTTGCCGACCGCGCCCCGCTGTGCCGGCTCGAGCTCGGCCACGCCGCGCAACAGCTGAGGCAGCTCGGCCTTGCGTCCGAGATAGCCCACGCGCAACCCCTCCAGCGCCTCGCTGGTGGAAGCCGCGGAGATCTCCCCCTCGGCCTGTGCGCGCAGCTGCTCGATCCGCTCGATCATTCCGTCGTGACCCTAGATGATCGAGTCCCCACCCTCCCCATCTCGTACAGCGCCACCGTCGCGGCCATCGCGGCGTTCAGCGACTCCGCCTCGATTGGGATGTGCGCCACCCGCTCGCACGCCGCGACAAGCTCCTCCGGCAATCCCTCACGCTCTGCGCCCACGAGCAGCGTCAGCCCACGCGCGATCTGAGCGCCACCACTCGGCGATTGCTCAGCGCTCCCCGCTCCGGCGCTCGGATCATCTCCACGCAACGGCTCACCAGCGCCCGGATCATGTCTACGCAATGGCTCTCCGGCGCCCGCGACGAGTGCCACCCGCTCGCCCGGCAGCTGGGCGATCGACTCCACGCGTGCCACCGGAACGCCGAAGAGGGCACCCATGCTCGCACGCACGGCCTTCGGCGAATACGGATCGGCGCAGCCCGGGCCCAACGCGACGCTGCTCGCGCCAAATGCCTGCGCCGAGCGCAGCACCGCGCCCACGTTACCCGGGTCGCCGACGCCATGCAGGTAGACACATAACGGCCCGCTCGGAGCCTTGGCCCAACGCTGCTCGTACACGCCGATCACGCGCGTGCCCGAGCCGAGCGTCGAGACGGCCGCCAATGCCTTCTGGTCCACGTCGGTGAAATCCGGGCCGCCGAGCCCGCTACCCGCCACGCGATAGCCCTCGAGCGCATGCCATCCGGCCAGCTCGGCCGCGGCAACCAGATCCTCGCCCTCGGCCAGGAACCTGCCGCTGCGCCCGCGCTCGCGCTTGCTCTGAAGGCGACGAAGCGCCTTCAGACGGGGATTGTCGGGGGATGCGATCTGGGTCATCGGTTTGTGCTCGAGATCTTCCTCACTGCTTGGGACACAAAAAAAGCGCCGTCCTTTTCAGGAGCGACGCCCGGGAGGCTCTTCGATGTCGAGTGCTTTCTAAGCAGCCGACGCCTCGCGGGCGGTGGCGGAGGTAGCCGACGAGGCAGCAGAGGCCTCGCGGGAAACCTCCACGAATGCTCGGAACGTGTCGGCATCGCGCACGGCGATGTCCGCGAGCACCTTGCGATCGAGCTCCACGCCGGCCAGCATCAGGCCGTGCATGAACGTCGAGTAGCTCATGCCGTTGAGCCGCGCGGCGGCGTTGATGCGGGTGATCCACAGCCTGCGGAAGTCACGCTTGCGGTTGCGCCTGTCGCGGTAGGCGTAGGCGTCCGCCTTCATCAGCGCCTCCTTGGCGCGCTTGTAATTCGAGTGCGCCTCGCCGCGGAAGCCCTTCGTCAGCTCGAGTGTCGCGCGCCGCTTCTTGCGCGCGTGTACCGAGCGCTTGACCCTGGTCATTTGCCGACTCCCAGCATCCGCTTGATCCGCGGCGTGTCGTCGTCGGACATGATCTTCGGGCCGCCCAGCGCGCGCTTCTTTTTCGGCGACTTCTTCTCGAGGATGTGGCTCGTGAAGGGGTGCCGGCCGCGCACCTTGCCGGTGCCGGTGACTTTGAAGCGCTTCTTCGCGCCGGAGTGGGTCTTCATCTTGGGCATCGCGCGGTGATTATGACACGGCGCTGCCCGCGGCGTCCGCGGGGCCCTAGGCTTGGGGCTCGGCTGCCGGCGCGTCGGCGCCGTTCTCAGCCAAGGTCTCGGCCTCTGTGGCCTCTGCGCCGTTCTCGGCCTGAGCGTCGCTCGCCGCCACGTCAGCACCCTGCTCAGCTTGAGGCTCGGCAACCGCGATCGGCGAGCCGTCGGTCAGCTCGATCTCATCGCCGTGGCCCGCCAGTACGGCTTTGGAGGGCGCCATCATCATCGTCATGTTGCGCCCTTCCTGCATCGGGCGCTGCTCGACCACTCCCAGCTCGGCCAGCTCCTCGGCCAGCCGGTCGAGGATCATCGTGCCGCGCTCCGGGTGGGTGACCTCGCGCCCGCGGAACATGATCGTGATCTTGACCTTGTCCTTATGGCGCAGAAAGCGCTCGACGTGGTGCTTCTTGGTGTCGTAGTCGTGCTGGGCGATCTTCGGGCGGAACTTGATCTCGCGAATCGTGATCTGCTGCTGGTGCTTCTTCGCCTGCTTGACCTTCTGCGCCTGCTCGTACTTGTACTTCGAGTAGTCGAGCACACGGCATACCGGCGGGCGCGCCTCGGGCGCGACCTCGACCAGGTCCAGGTCACGATCCTGCGCGAAGCTCAGCGCGTCAGGGGTCTTCATCACGCCGACCTGGTTGCCCTCATCGTCGATCACGCGGACCTCGGGCACGCGAATGCGCTCGTTGATCCTCGTCGTGTCCCGCTCGGGCGGGCGCCGGTCAAACCTGCGGGGAACCGGCACTAGCTGTCTTTACCGCGCGTCAAGCTCTGGCTACGCGCGGCGCTTTGAGTGGACCGGGGGCTTCAACGAGGCCGAGTATAGCCGCTGCGAGAACTCTTGTATCGAAACGCTGCCGGTATCTCCCTTGCGATGCTCGCGCACGGACACCATCCCCGCCGCCGCCTCGCGCTCACCGACGATCAGCATGTGCGGGATCTTGCGCAGCTCGGCCTCGCGGATCTTGCGCCCGATCGACTCGCTGCGAGCGTCGAGCTCCACGCGCAGACCGGCTTTGCGCAGCTCCTCGTGCACGGAGATGCCGTACTCGTTGAAGGGATCGGAGATCGGCAGCACGATCGCCTGCACTGGGGCCAGCCACAGCGGGAACTCGCCCCCGTAGTGCTCGATCATGATCCCGATGAAGCGCTCGTATGAGCCGAACGCCGCGCGATGGATCATCACCGGGCGGTGCTCTTTGTTGTCCGCGCCGGTGTACGTCAGATCGAAGCGCTCGGGCATCGAGTAGTCGAGTTGCACCGTTCCCAGCTGCCACGAGCGCCCGAGCGAGTCGGTCATGTGCATGTCGACCTTCGGGCCGTAGAACGCGCCATCGCCGGGGTTCAGCTCGTACTCCAGACCCTGCGCGTCGAGGGCTTTGGTGAGCGCGCCCTCGGCCCGATCCCACATCTCATCCGTGCCGATCCTTTGCTCCGGGCGCGTTGAGAGCTCGAGGCGAACATCGAAGTCGAACAGAGAATAGGTCGCAAACGCGAGCTCCAGACAGCCCCGCACCTCCTCCTGGACCTGCTCCTCGGTGCAGAAGATGTGCGCGTCGTCCTGCGCGAAGTGGCGCACCCGCAGCAGCCCGTGCAGCACGCCGGAGGGCTCGTTGCGATGCAGCAGACCCGGCTCGGAGTAGCGTACCGGCAGCTCTCTGTAGGAGTGACGCTGGCCGGCGTACAGGTGCGCGTGCCCGGGGCAGTTCATCGGCTTGACGCCCATTTCCCGCTCCTCGACCTGCACCGTGAACATGTTCTCCCTGTACTTCCCCCAGTGGCCGGAGGTCTTCCACAGCTCGGCGTCATAGATCAGCGGTGTCTTGACCTCGGTGTAGCCGCGCTCGGAGCCCATCTCGCGCGAGACCGCCACGAGCGCGTTCCACATCGCCGTCCCCGCCGGCAGCCAGAATGCGGCACCGGGGGATACGTCGGAGAACATGAACAGCCCGAGCTCTTTGCCCAGCTTGCGATGGTCGCGTTCCTTGGCCTGCTCGATCCGCTCCAGATGCTCCGCCAGCTGGGTCTTGGAAAAGAACGCCGTCCCGTAGATGCGCGTCAGCATCGTTCGGTTGGAGTCCCCGCGCCAGTAGGCGCCGGCGACCGACAGCAGCTTCAGCGCGCCCACGCTCTTCGTGCTCGGGGCGTGCGGCCCGCGGCAGAGGTCCGTGAACGGCCCGTTGGTGTACAGCGACACCGTCTCCAGCCGATCAGCCGGAGCGGCTTTCGCCACGAGGTCATCGATCAGCTCGACCTTGTAGTCCTGCCGCTCCGCCACGAAGCGTTCGCGCGCCTGCGCCGGCGAGACATCGGCGCGCTCGAAGCGCTCGGCCGCCTTCACGTGCGCGCGCATCCGCGCTTCGATCTCCGGGAAGTCGGCCTCGGAGATCGCAACCCCTGCGGGGAACTCGAAGTCGTAGTAGAAGCCGTTCTCGATTGCCGGGCCGATCGAGATCTTCACCCCCGGCCAGAGTTCCATCACGGCCGCCGCCAGCACGTGAGCGGTGTCGTGGCGGATCAGCGCCAGCGCCTGCTCCCCACTCTTGTCCGTCACGATCGCGATCCGCGCACCGTCTGGCAGCGGGCGCGCGAGATCGCGTAGCTCTGCCGGCCCCGCCCCCGTGTCGGGAGCACTTACCTCGATCGCGAGCGCCGCGCGCGCCAGGCCTGGCCCGATCGCCGCGGCGGCGTCGGCGCCCGTGGCGCCATCTGCAAGCTCCAGGGCCTTGCCGTCGGGGAGTGTCACCGTGAGCGCCATCTCAGCGACGCAGGCTACCCGCCCGCTCAAGTGAGGACCGGCCGGCCGGTTCGATGGGCGACGGACGGCGGCTTTGGCGCCATGACCCAGCGCACGACTTGCAGACAGTCGTCTGCATCTGCAATGATCGCGCGATGGACAACAGCGAGCAGCTCTCCGTCTCCATCACGCTCTCCCCCGCCCAGGTCGACGAGGTGGTGCGTGCCGCTTCACAGAGCCGTACACCGAGCATCTCCACGCAGATCGCCAACACGCTTGGCGATCGGCCTGCGCTGGCCGACTCTGCCGACCCGCGCCTGTCCCGGTCGCTGCTGCGTGGTCTGTCGCTGCTCACCCATTTCGGCCCCGACGGGGAGCCGCGGGGAATCGTGGAGCTTGCCCGCGATGTCGGTATGAGCCCCAGCACCACCCACCGCTACGCCGCCACGCTCGTGGAGTTCGGTCTGCTCGAGCAGTGCCCCAAGAGTCGTAAGTATCAACTGCCGGGGGTCTGAGCACGGCGCCTCGGGAGCGTTCTAAGTCAGATGGAGCAAGGACGCGAACAGCGATCTATGCCCACTTCAGTGATTCCGGCCGATGTGATCTTAATCCGTGTCGGGACATTGCCGCGCTCAAGCAGCCTGCGCAGCACCGACTCGCCCTTGGACTCGATTCCCGAGCGGATCGGCTCCTCAAACGAATCGGCCCTGAGCATGTCCGCGATCTGAACATATACATGCTTTTCGGCGCTGCCATGCTGGACCTTCCAGCGGTAGGTATCGCCGGCACGAGGAGCCTGGATTGGAGTAGGCCCGCCGATGATTACGGGATCGTCAGCCATGTATCTAGGATGACAACCGGCCCTGGAGGCAGAGAGGCCCGTTGGCCAGCATCTTCGCGTCGCATTTGGACATCTGCTGTACCGGTGGCTCGGGTACCGGTGGCTCGGGTACCGGTGGCTCGGCGACGCCCGACAAACAAGCATTCGCGTCGGGGCGCTCGCACGGACGACGGTGTCAGACCGTACTTGGCGGAGAGCCTGGCGGGGTTGAGCGAGATTGCGGGTAAACCCTGACCAATCTGGAGAGCTAGTGCGGATGGCTGCGGTCCAGCCAGGTTATTGACTTGTGCGCATGGCACTACACGCAAACCAGGCAACCTGAAGGCGGATGAGGAGATGCACATCCCAGAGCCAGACAAGCAGACCGAGATCCGCGATCAGGCGGACTTCGATGACGTGGTCGCGAGGAACGGCAAGACGGTGCTCGAGGTCCTCGCCGGCGTCGGTATCCTCGCCGCGCTGGCGATGTCGATCATCGCCCTCAACCAGAGCAGCGAACACAACACGGTCACAATCACAAGCGGCGCGACTGCCCCGGCGACCACCTCGACGGGCGTCACGAAGTCCAACACGGCGACGCCTGCCAAGCTCATCAGCCTGAAGATCGTCCCCGGCGGGAAGCTGGGTCCCGACAAACTTCAACACGATTACTTCACAAAGACGGAATTCGCGGTCAAAGTAGGCCAGAAGCTCGAACTGAAGATCGACAACACAGACGAAGGCGAACACAGCATCACCTCGCCGCAGATCGGCGTGAACCTCGTCGTGAAGTCCGGCATCCACACCTACCAACTCGTTGTCAAGGAAAAGGGAAGGTTCTCCTGGTTCTGCATAATCCCCTGTGACACTGATGCGAACGGCTGGGCAATGCTCCACGCCGGCTATATGGGCGGCTTCATCACCGCAACCTGAGAACGAGCGCAGAGCGGAAGGCCATGCACGTCAAGCAGCCTGGGCTCTACTTCAGCCACCCGGCGTGCCTGGAACACGATCCGCGCGCGTACATGCCGGAGCACCCGGACACACCGGAGCGTCTGCTTGGGATCGAGCAGACACTGGCAAGGGAGGGCTGGCTGGGCTGGGAGCGACGCGAGGCCCCGCCAGCCTCCGAGACTCAGCTCCAGCTCGTCCACAGCGCGCGCCACGTTGAGCGGATCAAGGAGTTGACCTTGGCCGGCGGCGGGGCGATCGACTCGGACACGTTTGTCGGCGAGCCGTCCTATCGCGCCGCGCTGCACGCTGCCGGCGGTGCCTGCGAGATGACAAGAGCGCTGGTCGAAGGCGAGGCAGCGGTCGGGTTCTGCGGCGTGCGACCTTCCGGGCATCATGCCGAGCCGGATCGTGCGATGGGGTTCTGCCTGTTCAACAACGTCGCGGTCGCCGCCGAGTTCGCGGTCTGTGAGCTTGACGTCAAGCGGGTATTGATCCTCGATTGGGACGTGCATCACGGCAACGGCACCGCCGAGGCATTCCGCCGGCGCCCCGACGTGCTGTTCGCGAGCATCCACCAGTCAGGTATCTACCCCGGCACCGGCCCGCTGAGCGACGTGGGCTCCGGCCCCGGCGAGGGCTACACGATCAACCTTCCCGTGCCTGCCGGCTCGGAGGAGGACCTGTGGCTGTCGCTGATCGAGCACATCGTCCTCCCAGCCGCCGAGGAGTTCGAGCCGCAGCTGGTCTTGCTCTCAGCCGGCTTTGACGCTCACCAGGCAGATCCGCTCGCCGGCTGCCGTCTGCAGAGCACCTCCTTTGCGGAGATGGCCCGCCACGTTCGTGACTTCGCCGATGAGCTCGGCGTGCCCCTCGGGGCGGTCTTGGAGGGCGGCTATGAACCCGTGGCGCTCGCGCAATCCGTGCAAGCGACGCTCGCCGCGCTCGGCGGGGATGAGCCGGCGCAATCCGCCGCGCCAGAGCCGCTGTTGACATCGCGGGCCGCCTCCCACATCGGCCACTACTGGTCGTTGTAAGTTGCACCGCGTAGTTTTCCACGTCAGACCGACGGGGGAAACTACGGATATACAGCGGTCCGTCTCGCCGTTAGCCTGCTCGATCAGATGGTGTGCAAACTGATGCGAGGCGGCTGCTCGTGAGCCCGGCGGGCGTGCTGGGCGCGATCGTCAACCTGAATCACCCGGCCCATACGGTGGATTGGAGCTTCGTCCACCTGTCGGTGGCGAATGTCGTGGTGATCGTGCTGATGTTGGTCGTGTTCGTCCTCGCGATCGTGCTTCCCTTCCCTGGGGCGGCGCACAGGCGTGGCGGGGCATCGTGAGCGTCGCACCCCCTCCCTCCGGTAAGGGTGCGCCGGCGCACCCCGATACCTGGACGGTGCGCGTCAGAGAAGCTGCCGTCGAGGCGCTGCCTCCCGAGAAACTGCTCCCGGACGGCCAGCCGACGTATGTCGCCTCCTGGATCTACATGTTCGGGGTAGCAAGTATCGCCTCCCTGATCGTGATCATCGCCTCCGGCTCGATCCTCGCGCTGAAGGGTCCAGCCTGGTGGCACGACACGAGCATCGGGCACTTCTTTAACAGCATCCATATGTGGAGCGTCGAGCTGTTCTTCTTCGTGATGGTCGTCCACCTGTGGGGCAAGTTCTGGATGGCCGCGTGGCGCGGCGGGCGCGCGCGTGTCTGGATGACCGGCGCGGTCACGTTCCTGGTGGCGGTGCCCTGTGCGCTTACGGGCTACGTCTCCCAGCAGAACTTCGACGCGCAGTGGATCTCCACGCAGGCCAAGGACGGCCTCAACTCGGTCGGAGTGGGCGCATTCTTCAACGTCACCAACTTCGGCCAGATGTACAGCTACCACGTGCTGCTGCTGCCGATCGCAGTCGTGGCGCTGGTGAGCGCGCACGTTCTGCTCGTGCGCCGGCACGGCGTCGTGCCGCCGTTCGAGATCGAGCAGAGAAAAGCCGCTCTCGCCGCAGCGCCCACCCCCGGCGGGGACGGATCCTCCGGCAGGGCAGACGCGGGGGTGCAGTCATGAGCTTCCTGCATCCCAAAGACGACACCCAGCCATGGAAAGGGCGCTACTACCCATACGACCTGGTCAAAGAGCTGTTCATCGCCGTCGGCGTGATCGGGCTACTAGCGGTGGTGCTGACCGTCCTGTTCTCCTCACCTGACGACAAGCCCAGCACGATCCACCAGTGGTCACACGAACTGCCGGTCAACTTTGTGACCGCAGCCGCGACAGAGTTGAACGAAACCAGCGGGACGGCGACGTACGGGCCGCCCTACAACCACAACGGCGAAGGCACGCAGGCGTGGATCCTGCGCCCGCAGAAATGGCTCGGCGTGAGCCACCCGATCAACACGGCCGAAGACTTCGTGGTCAAACCGCTGGAAAGCGTCCCCAATGACCCGGCGTTGCAACACGCGCTCGCCGAATACAAGGCCGCGCCCGACAAGCAGAAAAAGGAATGGGCCGACGCCTACGCGAAGCCGCTTGAAGAAACCGCGGCGGCAGAAGAAGAAAGCAAGAAGCCGCCGAGCGCGGTGTCGCTCGATTCGAGCACGAACACCGTCACGGTCCAGGCGAGCGGAGCCGGTCCGGTGCCCACGATGATGGCCGGCCTGCTGAGCGTCGCGCAGAGCGGCGGCCTCGATGGCGACCTGCTGACGAGCAGCCAGTTCTTCCAGACCGACTACACCAAGCCGCTGCTGTTCATGGCCGACGGCGGGCTGCTGGAAAAACGCGCGGATGAACAGCATCTGCTCGGCGAGCAGTGGGGCATGATGAACGAGACGGGCAGCTTCCCTGGCCAGCCGTGGCTGTGGCTGTATGCCCTGTGGTACCAGGTCGAACCGTTCAAGACATCCGAAAATGCGGACATCCTCGTGATGCTCGTGATGAGTGTGCTGAGCATCGCCTTCATCTGCATCCCCTTCATCCCCGGCATCAACATCCTGCCGCGCAAGATCCCGATCTACAAGCTGATCTGGAAGGAGCACTACGACGCGCAGCAAAGCGCGTAGGTCAGGTCGTGCGCTCGCGCTCGGCGCTGATCAGCCCGCGATCGAGGGCGTAGCCCACGAGTTCCGCGCGGCTTGAAAGCCGGAGCTTCTGCTGGATGTGCGAGCGATGGGTCTCCACCGTTCGCACCGACAGGTAGAGCTGCTCGCCGATCTCTGTGTTCGTGTGTCCGAGCGCGATCAGCCGCAGCACCTCGACCTCGCGCTCCGAGAGATCGTCAGGCGGCCCAGGAGGCGGCTCGGCTGCCATGCGAGCACCAAGCCTGGGGTTCAGGTAGCTCTCTCCGACGGCAGCGCGTCTAACCGCCTCCACGAGCTCGTCATCGGCGGCCTCCTTCAAGACATAGCCGAGCGCTCCCGCGCTGAGGGCCTCACGCGCGAAGGCGGGCTCCTTCTGCATCGTCAAGACAACGATCTGCGTGTCGGGAGACTCCTCGCGGATCGTGGGGATCGCCTCCAGGCTCGAGCCACCCGGCATGTTCAGGTCGAGCACGAGGACCCTGGGATGGTGGCCGCGCACATAGCGGCGCGCGTCTTCGATGTTGGCGGCCTCGGCCACAACCTCGAAGTCGCTCTCGTTCTCGAGCAGCAGCCGCAGACCGCTGCGCACGACCGCATGATCGTCTGCGAGCACGAGACGGATCGCCCCCACAGAGGCGGTTTCCTCGCTGCTTTCGCCCTCAATCGGCATCGCATCCTGGTTGGGCATATGCAGAAGATACCGGCTAAGCACCTGGCCGCAGCAAGATTGGACAGCGCGTAGGTTTTAGCCCACCACCGTGTAGCGCACCGGCACCTCACGCTCGGACTGCTTGGGCGGGCGCTTGTACTTGCGCCGCTGACGCGGCGGGAGCTTTACCTTCTTGGCCTTGTCGGGGTGCTCGTAGGGGACCAGGGAGAGCAGGTGGCTGATGAGGTTCAGGCGGGCGGTGCGCTTGTCGTCGGCCTCGACCACATGCCACGGGCTGTGGTCGGTGTCGGTGCGCGCGAACATGCGGTCCTTGGCCTCGGCGTAGTCGACCCAGCGGGCGCGGGCCTGCAGGTCGGTGGGGCTGAACTTCCAACGCTTGCGCGGGTCGGTCAGGCGCTTCTCAAAACGATGCTCCTGCTCCGCGTCCGAGACCGACAGCCAATACTTCACGAGCGTGATCCCATCGTTCTGCAGCGACTGCTCAAACTGCGGGCAGAAGCGCAGGAACTCCTCGTACTCCTGCGGGGTGCAGTAGCCCATCACGCGCTCGACGCCCGCCCGGTTGTACCAGCTGCGATTGAACAGGGCGATCTCTCCAGCGGGCGGCAGATGAGCGGCATAACGCGCGAAATACCACTGCGTGCGCTCGCGCTCGTCGGGGGCCGGTAGTGCCACGATGCGACAGGTGCGCGGGTTCAGGTAGGCCGTGATCCGCTTGATCGCACCGTCCTTGCCGGCCGTGTCGCGCCCCTCGAAGATGACCACCAGCCGTCGGCGCTGCGCGACGATCCACTCCTGCATGTAGACCAGCTCGGTCTGCAAGCGCAGGAGCTCCTTCTCATACTGCTTGCTGCTCAACTGTTGCGGAGCCGCCACCGATCGCATCCTCGCACTTCTGAGATCGGCTGTCAGGTCGATCTGGCGGCTGCGGTGGGCCGCTTCTGCCGAGCCGGCAGTGCTCTCGGCCTCGTGTGCCACTGGCCATGCGTAGAGTCTTGAGCTGTGATCGACGACGCGACCGTGACAGACCCGCCGGCTGTCCTGTCGGGTGAGCAGCTACGCGCGCTGGACGCCTACTGGCGAGCCGCAAATTTTCTCTCGGTCGGCCAGATATATCTGCTCGACAATCCGCTGCTGCGCGAGCCGCTTGCGATTGAGCATGTCAAGCCGCGTCTGCTCGGGCATTGGGGCACGACCCCTGGCTTGAACTTCCTCTACGCGCACATGAACCGGGTGATCCACGAGCGTGACCTGAACGCCCTCTATGTCGTGGGTCCTGGCCACGGTGGTCCGGGGGTTCTCGCGAACGTGTATCTCGAGGGCACCTACAGCGAGGTCTATCCTCACATCGGGCGTGACGAGCAGGGCCTGCGGCGTCTGTTTCGCCAGTTCTCCTTCCCTGGCGGGATCCCCAGCCACGTCGCGCCGGAGACGCCGGGGTCGATCCACGAGGGCGGCGAGCTCGGCTACTCCCTCGCGCACGCCTACGGGGCGGCGTTCGATAACCCCGACCTGCTGGTGTGCTGCGTGGTCGGTGACGGCGAGGCGGAGACGGGGCCGCTGGCGACGAGCTGGCACTCCAACAAGTTCCTGAACCCGGCCCGCGACGGCGCGGTACTCCCGGTCCTGCATCTGAACGGCTACAAGATCGCCAGCCCGACGGTGCTGGCGCGCATCCCAGAGACGGAGCTGCGGTCTCTGATGGAGGGCTACGGGTACGCGCCGCGCTTCGTCGAGGGCGATGACCCGCAGGTGATGCACCAGCTGATGGCCGCGACCTTGGATGAGGTCACGGCGGAGATCGCGGAGATCCAGCGTCGCGCCCGCAATGAAGACCCCACCAACCCGTCCGGGCGTCCGCGCTGGCCGATGATCGTGCTGCGCACCCCCAAGGGTTGGACGGGCCCGAAGGTGGTCGACGGGCTGCCGGCGGAGGGGTCGTTTCGCTCCCATCAGGTACCGCTCGCCGATCTGGCCGGCAATCCCGAGCACCTACGTCAGCTCGAGGAGTGGCTTCGCTCCTACCGTCCCGAGGAGCTGTTTGACGAGGATGGCGCGCTGCGGGCAGAGCTGGCGGCGCTCGCGCCCGAGGGTGAGCGGCGCATGGGCGCGAACCCCCACGCCAACGGCGGTGCGCTGCTGCGCGATCTCGAGCTGCCCGACTTCCGTGACTACGCCGTCGAGGTGCCGGCGCCGACGGCGAGCGTCAGCGAGCCCACGCGGGTGCTCGGCGGGTTCCTGCGCGATGCGATCGTTGCCAACCCGGCGAACCTCCGCATCATGGGTCCTGACGAGACGGCATCCAACCGCCTGGGCGCCGTGTTCGAGGTCACCGACCGCGCGTGGGACGCTGAACGTCTGGACAGCGACGATCACCTCGCACCCGACGGACGGGTGATGGAGGTCTTGAGCGAGCACCTCTGCCAGGGCTGGCTCGAGGGCTACCTGTTGACGGGTCGGCATGGTCTGCTGAACAGCTACGAGGCGTTCATCCACATCGTGGACTCGATGTTCAACCAGCACGCGAAGTGGTTGAAGGTCACGCGCGGGATCCCGTGGCGCGCGCCGGTGGCATCGCTTAATTATCTCCTCTCCTCGCACGTGTGGCGCCAGGACCACAACGGGTTCTCCCACCAGGACCCAGGGTTCATCGACCACGTGATCAACAAGAAGGCGGACGTCGTGCGCGTCTATCTGCCGCCGGATGCGAACTGCCTGCTGTCCGTTGCCGATCACTGCCTGCGCAGCCGCGACTATGTGAATGTGATCGTCGCCGGCAAGCAGCCGGCGCTCAACTACCTGACGATGGACGAGGCGGTGGTGCACTGCACGCGCGGGGTCGGCATGTGGGATTGGGCCTGCAGCGACGGCGAGCAGGAGCCCGATGTGGTGCTCGGCTGCGCCGGGGACATCCCGACATTGGAGAGCGTCGCCGCGGTGGCGATCCTACGCGAGCGTCTGCCTGAGCTCAAGGTGAGGCTTGTGAATGTTGTCGATCTGATGCGCCTGGAGCCCGACACCGAGCATCCCCACGGGCTGCCCGATGCGGAGTTCGACGCGCTGTTCACAACGAACCGACCGGTGATCTTCGCCTACCACGGTTACCCGTGGCTGATTCACCGTCTCACTTATCGGCGCACCAACCACGCCAACTTCCATGTCCGCGGCTACAAGGAGGAGGGCACCACCACGACGCCGTTTGACATGGTGATGCTCAACGACCTGGACCGCTTTCATCTCGCGATGGATGTGATCGACCGGGTTCCCGGTCTGGCTGAGCACGCGGCGCACATACGTCAGGAGATGATCGACGAGCGGCTGCGCCACAGGGCTTACACACGCGAGCACGGGCAGGACCCGCCCGATGTCACAGACTGGTGCTGGCCCGGCGCAAACGAGACTCGATCAACATAGGCTCGGCAATGCGGGTACTGGTCGTCAACGCCGGCTCCAGCAGCCTGAAGCTGACGCTGCTCGACCGCGATGACAGCGCGATCGCCGCGCGGGAGCTCGACGCTCCTCGCGCGCAGGTGGACCCGGACCAGCTCCGAGCCGCACTCGACACGGTGCTGTGCGAAGCGGATGTGGTTGGACACCGCATCGTTCACGGAGGTGAGCGCTTCCGCGAGGCGGTGAGGATCGACGCCGATGTGGAGGCGGCGGTGCGCGAGCTGAGCGACCTTGCTCCGCTTCATCAGCCCAAGTCGCTCGCAGCGCTGGATGCCGTCACGGCGGTGCTGCCGCAGCTGCCCGCGGTCGCTTGCTTTGACACGGCTTTCCACGCGACGCTGCCGCAGGCAGCTTCGACCTACGCCCTGCCCGCGGCGTGGCGGGAGCGCTGGGGGCTGCGCCGCTATGGCTTTCACGGCCTCTCGCACGCATGGGTCGCCCGACGCACACCTGAGCTGCTCGAACGAGACGTCTCGGAGCTGCGGATCGTCAGCTGCCACCTCGGGGCCGGCGCGTCGCTGTGCGCGATCAAAGATGGCCGCTCACTCGACACGACGATGGGCTTCACTCCACTCGAGGGCCTGGTGATGGCCACGCGATCGGGCAGCGTCGATCCGGGGATGCTGTTGTGGCTGGCAGAGCACGAGCGGCTGTCCGCGGCGGAGCTGGCGGACGCGCTCGAGTACCGCTCCGGGATGCTCGGCTTGGCGGGCAGTGCCGACATGCGTGAGATCGTCGCCGGTGCTGGTGCCGGTGAGCCCGCGCCGCGCCTGGCCTTGGATGTGTACGTCCATCGGCTGCGCGCTGAGATCGCCGCGATGGCCGCCGCGCTCGGTGGCCTTGACGCGCTCGCGTTCACGGGTGGCGTCGGCGAGCATTCAAGCGAGGTCCGCGCTCAGGCCGCGGCGGGACTCGCGTTCCTCGGTGTGGACGTCGATCGCGCCCGCAACGAAGAGACACGAGCCGATGGGGAGATTGGAGCCAACGGCGCGGCTGTACGCACGCTCGTTCTCACCGCCCGCGAGGACGTCGAGATCGCGCGGCAGGTCAGGGCGCTGCTCTCACGCTGAGCGCCGGGCGTGCCGGCGAGAGCAGGCGCACGAGTCTGACCACTCCGATCGTGCAGACGCCGAGGCTTACAAGCGCGGCGATGATGATCGCCGTCGCGACACTGGCGGAGAGCACGTGCTCGGAGAGCCCGAGCGAGGCGATCGCGGCCGGCACCCCAAGCTGGGCGGTGGCCACGAGGCCCGTGGCGGGCGGCTTGCGCAGGAGCAACACGGCGAGCAGATGGATTACGACGTTCAGGACCACCAGCGCGCCGGCAAGAGCGAGCAGCGATGGATGCTCGACCAGACCACCCAGGTCGAGCTGCGCACCGAGGACGACGAAGTACAGCGGAATGAAGAACCCCTCGGCCACGCCGCGCATCTGCGTGGAGAGGCGTTTCGGCCCGCCGATCAGCGCAACCATCACGCCGGCGCCGAACCCCGCGATCAGGATGCTCGTGCCGCCCTTCTGCGCGATCCACGCAAGCAGGAACAGCACCAACAGCGACAGGCGCAGGTCGAGCGCCCAGTGGCGCTGCTTGGAGAGACCCCGCAGACGGTGCACCCACGCTCGAGGCGCGAGTGCCCGTGCGAGGCCGAGCAGCGACAGCGCCGCGAAGGCCACGAGCCCGCTGCCCAGCGCGGCATGGGTAAGACGGCCAGGCTGGAGCACGATCGGCACCGAGAGAATCGTGATCAGATCGGCGATCGTCACCTGCGCCATCAACGTCATCACCTCGGGTCCGGCGATGCCCGTCTCCTCCAGGGCTGGAAGCAGCACCGCGGCGGACCCCGAGGCAAGCAGCACAACGTAGACCGACGCCTGGCCCGTGCCCGCGATCCTCGCGGCGAGCAGCCCCGCGGGCAGGGCGAGGACGCAGACGATGCCCGCGAGCAGGCCGCCGCTCCATAGCGATGCGGCGAGTCGCGGCTCGCGCAATGGTAGGTGCATTCCGACCGTGAGCATCAGCATCGCAAAGCCGATTTCCCCGAGAAAGGAGATCGTGCCATTGTCCGGGCTCACGGCGCCGAGCAGGGCGGGACCGACGAGGATGCCGGCCAGTATCTCGCCGATCACGACGGGCACGAACCAGCGTCCACTCACGCCGAGCAGCGGTCCGCCGAGCCCGGCCAGCACGATCACAAGAAGCGTCTCGAAGCTCATAGAAGGTTGAGCCTATGCCCTCGCCCGCACTTGCAGCTCGATAAAATCCGCGCTTGTTGCGGCACCCTCCCGGAAGTCAGCCGCCCTGCGGATAAGGTTACGCCGCCTTCAGTGCCACGACTGACTCATATGTCGCTCATACCGTCTACCTCCGGAAATCCTGCGAGCCTTGCCGATCATCGGCACCGCGAAGACCAGGCTGCATAGGCGATCGCGTCCTAGGATTCAAGCGCCCAGCAGCCGACCGCCCCCTCCTCTGCGGCAGGACCCGGAGCCCTCTACTCTCCTGTCAGGTCGCGTCGCCTGAAGGCCCATATGGCTGCGAGCGCGCAGCCCGTTGCGGCGGCGAGCATCACGGTGGCGGCGCCGGTGCGAAACGGTTGTGTGGGGACGAGCCCGACGTGCGCGAACGGCGTCAGGTCCACGAGCCACTGCGGGACGCCGAGCAGCGCGGCCACAAGCTGCCATAGGAACGCGATGGTGAGGAGCCCGTAGGCGATCCCGGCGCTTGCACGCGGCACGATCGCGTATGCCAGCGCGGCGATCCCGAGGAACAAGAGCGCGACCGGCAGGCAGTTCGCGCCGGCCTCGAGCATCCGCGCCAGCGCGATGTGGATGCCCACCGAGGTCGCTCCGATCCAGGTCAGCACACCGGCGGTGAGTGAGATCACGCAGGCGCCGGCGGCGGCTAGCGCCAGGCGCCCGCCGAGCCAGCGGGTGCGTCCGACGGGCAGCCCGAGCAGCGTCTCCAGGCGGCCCTCTGCTTCCTCGTGTCGGGCGGCGCCGACCTGCGCGCACGCGAACAGGCTGACGGTGAGGACGAAGAAGATGAACACGAACGCGAGATAGCCGGTCGGTGTCGCGATCGAGCCGGAGCCGAGCTTGGCCAGCTCGCGCTGCACGCCCGGCGGGATGCCTGCCGAGGAGACGCTCTTTGAGACCACCCCGAGGATCAGCGCGAACACGCCGACCCCGCTCGCCCACACGAGCAGGCTTGTGCGCTCTGAACGTAGTGCCAGCGCGGTCGGTGAGGAGAGCAGCCCCAACTGCGCAGCGGCGCTGTCGCGGGTGGGCAGCGTGCCGGTGCCGATGTCTCGCCGCAGCGCGATTCGCGCGCTGAGCGCCAGCAACAGCACGCTCGCGGCGGCTGGGAGCAACAGCACGACCGGCTGAGGGCCCGCGAACGGGCGCAGCTGCTCGGCCCACCCCAGTGGCGTCATCCAGCGCAACCAGCCGGCGCCGCCTGCGGTGTCGGCGATCACGCGCAGCAGGAACATCAGCGCGAGCACCGCGCCGCCCAGCTCCAGCGCGAGGCGGCGGGTCGGCGCGAGCTGGCTGCTCAGAGCGCCAACACCGACGAACACGGGTGCTACCGAGACGGTCGCGAGCGCCAGATATGCCGCTCCGCCCGCCGGGAGGCCGCCGATGAGAAAGCCCGTGAACTCCCCGAGCCACAGCAGCAGGACGCCCGCTGCGATCGCTGCGATCGCCGTGAGGTAGGTCGTGCGGCGCGAGATTGTCCCGGCGAGCACGAGCTCCATGCGGCCGGTGTCCTCCTCGGTGCGCAGCGCGCGCACAGCGGCGAGTAGCCCGAACACCGCGGCGAAGATCGAGAGTGTCCCGCCGACCCGCCACGCGGTGTAGCCGCTGACGGTGAGCAGGTCGTGGGGTTCGCCGTAGAACAGGCGCAGCGCCTTGTTGGGGCCGAAGCTGCGAGCGAAGGAGAGCCGCGCGGGGATTGTCGGGTAGGTGTGGCGGTAGCCGGCGGGCTGGATGTAGGCGTAGAGCGCGAACAGGTACACGAAGGCGATCGTGCGAACCCGCGCGTCGCGGAATGCCCGGCGCGCCAGCGCGAGCGCGGTGGCGCGACCCGCGCCGGTGTGCGACTGGGAGCTGCTTGCCACGGGGAGCGTTCCGCTAGCTGCGGACACGTCCGTCGGAGGCGTCGTAGTGGTGGAGGAATATCTCCTCGAGCGAGGGCTCGCGGCTCGTGAGCGTCGCGACCGGATGCTCTGAGAGCGCGGCGATCAGCGGGCCGATGCTGCCTGTGACCTCGAACCGCAGCGCGTTGGGTCCAGCGCTCTGTACCTGCACACCCTCAAGCGACGGGAGCGTCGGCGCCCGGCCCGCGAACGTGACCTCGACTGTCTGCGCGGCGAGGTGGCGCAGCTCGGCGAGCGTTCCCTCATCGACGAGCCGTCCTCCTCTGAGGATGCCGACGCGGTCACATAGCGCCTCAACCTCGCTGAGGATGTGGGAGGAGAGGAACACTGTCTGTCCGCGCTGCTTGGCCTCGTTGACGCACTCCCGGAAGGCGACCTCCATCAGGGGGTCAAGGCCACTGGTCGGCTCGTCGAGCAGCAGCAGATCGGCGCGGGTGGCGAGCGCCGCGATCAGCTGCACCTTTTGACGGTTGCCCTTCGACAGTGCCCGGATCTTCTTGGCGGTATCGAGCTGGAAGCGATCCACGAGTACGTCGCGATAAGGCACGTCGGTGCCGCCGTGCACGCGCGCGAGGAACTCGAATGTCTCCGCGCTCGTCAACGAGGGCCACAGGAATGGCTCGCCCGCGACATATGCGACACGCTGGTGGGCTCTCACGGGGTCCTGCCAGGCGTCGACGCCGAACAGCGCGGCGCACCCGGCGCTCGGGCGGTGCAGCCCCAGCAGCAGGCGGATGGTCGTGGTCTTGCCCGACCCGTTCGGGCCGAGGTAGCCGTAGACCTCGCCCTCCTTGACGGTGAGGTTCAGGGCGTCGAGCGCCACGGTGTCCCCGTAGCGCTTGCAGAGGCCCTCGGTGTGGACCGCCGCGCTGGCGAGGGTTGAGTACACCTGCGAGGCGGAGGCGGAGCGGGGCTCGACGGGCTGCATGGGAGAAGGATGTGAGCTTCAGGCGGTTGGGGCATCCGGTGTTTTCACGGATGGGCTGGTGGATGCCCCGTATACACCAGCCAGCTTGATCACGGCGCTGCCCTGGAAGTTGCCCGCCCGCAGGTCGTCCAGGGCGCGGGCAGCATCTGCGAGCGGATAGGAACGAGTGTCGATGTGGACGGGCACGCGGGGCGCGAGGTCGAGGAACTCGCGGGCGTCCTGGCGGGTGAGGTTGGCGACCGATCGGATGGTGCGCTCGCCCCAGAGGATGTCGTAGGGGAAGCTGGGGATGTCTGTCATGTGAATGCCGGCGCACACCACCGTGCCGCCCTTGGCCAACACGCGCAGCGCTTGCGGGACGAGCTCACCGGCTGAGGCGAAGACGATCGCCGCGTCGAGCTGCTCGGGCGGCGCCGTGAGCGCATCGCCGGCCCACTCAGCGCCGAGCCTGAGCGCGAACTCTTGCGTGATGCAATCTCCGGCACGCGTGAAGGCGAATACCCGCCGGCCCTGAAACCGCGCGACCTGGGCGATGATGTGCGCCGAGGAGCCGAAGCCGTACAAGCCGATCCGCTCCGCCTCACCAGTCATTCGCAGTGCCCGGTAGCCGATCAGCCCGGCGCATAGCAGGGGGGCGAGCTGGAGGTCTGAGAAGCCGTCTGGGAGGGCGAAGCAGTAGCGCTCGTCGGCGAGCGTCAGCTCCGCATAGCCACCGTCGATGTCGCGGCCGGTGAAGCGTGCGAGATCGCAGAGGTTCTCGCGCCCGCCGAGGCAGTAGCGGCAGCGCCCGCATGTCCAGCCCAGCCACGGGATACCAACGCGCGCGCCGAGCTGGAGCGCTTGGCTTGCGTCGGTTTGCTCGCCGCGGGCGACCACCGTCCCGACGATCTGGTGGCCGGGGACGATCGGGGGGTGTGGGATCTCGACTTCGCCGTCGAGCAGGTGCAGGTCGGTGCGGCAGACACCGCAGGCGTGGACGCGCACGAGGATCTCCCCCGGCCCCGGTTCGGGCTCGGGCAGCTCGACGGCGCGCAATACCCCGGGGCGCTGTATCTGTATCGCCCGCATCGCCAGATCATGCCATTCGCGAGCGGACTCACACCAGCAACGCCCCGCGCGGAGGGTTCGGCTGCTACTGGCAGATGTGCCGCCAATACCGTCTCCCGGGCCAGTGCTTTTCCCCCGCAGGTCGGGGCGTTTACCACGTAGTCACAGCGCAAGCCGGCGTCTAGCTTGAGGGTAGTATGACCGCGCACCTACACTTGGCGCCAAGGCTTGCCGAGAACGAATCGGCAGATGAGGCGAGCGCTCCGATCCGGGTGGTGTTGGCCAATCGTCACGCCCTGATGCGCAGTGGTCTGCGGCGGTTGCTCGCGGAGGAGCAGGACATCGAGGTGGTCGCCGAAGCGGAGGACTTGGCCACGGCGACGGCCCATGTGCACAGCGCTCGTCCGCAGGTCCTGGTGTTGGGTCTAAGCATGCCGGGCGAGTCTGGTCTTGAGGCGCTCGGCGAGCTTGGTGAGCAGGCGCCGGCTACCCAGATCGTGGTGCTCACGATGAACGAAAGCGCAGCGTTCGCTCAGCACGTGCTCGCCGCCGCGACCGGCCTGGTGTTGAAGGATCATGCCGACAGCGAGCTCGTCCAGGCCGTCCGTTTGGCGGCGCGCGGGGAGGAATATGTCAGCCCGCGTGTGGCCAAGCGGCTGCAGGTGTTGCGTCACTCGCTCACCGGCGGCGAGCTGAGTGTCCGTGAGGTCGAGGTGCTCAGGCTGATCGCGCTGGGCCACACGAGCGTCGAGGTGGCGCGCAAGCTGGGGATCTCCCCGCGCACGGTCGAGACGCACCGCGCGCATATCCACAGCAAGCTCGCGGTGAGGACACGTGCGGAGCTGGTCCGCTACGCGCTAAGACGCGGCCTGCTGAGAGCCTGAGCGCTCGGCCTCTGAGGAGCCGTTGGCAGACAGACCCGTACCAGCGTGTCCTGCTCGCCGGAGCTGATCTGGAGCGTGCCGCCGGCGAGGCTGACCGGCACGACGAACTCCTCTGCCTCGCAACATGATCGCGAGACTGACTCTTCGGAGCTTGTGGTCATGGCCTCTTCAGAGCTTACCCGTAGTTCGCCCCCTCGGATTGTGGAATTTCCCCGACGGCCGGCGACCCCTGAAATCTATGCTTGAGGCCAGCGTCGACCGCCTGCGGCGGCGCGCTGAGACGGACCGACCGTGCTTGTGTCCTTCCAAGGAGTGCGTCGCGCCATGCAGGAGACCCCGATGGATGAGAAGTTGCGCTGCGTGAGTTGCGGGGATGTGATCGGCGCGTATGAGCCCCTGGTCGCGCTCCTCGACGGCTGGGCGCGCAGCACCTCCAAGGCAGCGGAGGCAGACGGCGGCGGCGCTCTGGGGGAGTGCTACCACCGTGCTTGCTACACAAACAGACACGGCGAGCCGGACGAGTCGCCTGCACGCTGCTCGCTGAGGAGCACATTCAGCGCTGGGTATCCCTGCTGCTAATTCCGTAGTTATCCCGCCACGATGTCGGGCTTACTCGGCTGCCAGGCCGCCATGACGGACGTAGCCTGCGATCCATGACCACGGAAGCCACAGATCCAGAGAAGCTCCGCGTGATCGTCGCCGGCGGCGGGGTAGCAGCACTGGAGACGACGCTCGCCTTGAGCGAGCTCGCACCCGAGCTGACCGACGTGAGCGTGATCGCTCCCAACGAGGATTTCGCCTACCGCCCCCTGAGCGTCCGCGAGCCGTTCGCCCACGGCCCCGCACGGCGCTACCCCCTGGCCTCCATCGTTCGTGACGCCGGCGCGCAGCTGCTGGCCGACAAGCTCGCCTGGGTGGAGCCCGAGAAGCAGATCGCTCACACCGAGTCCGGCTCGCAGGTCGCATACGACGTGCTCGTGATCGCCCTGGGCGCCAAGGCCACCCCTCGTTACAAGCACGCCGTCACGATCGACGACCGCCGCATGGGCGAGATCCTGCACGGCATCATCCAGGACATCGAAGGCGGCTATCTCAAGAGCCTCGCGTTCGTGGCGCCGGGCCGGATGGCGTGGCCGCTGCCGCTGTATGAGCTCGCGCTGATGACCGCCGGACGCGCCTATGACATGAACCTCGCGCTGGACGTCACGGTCGTCACCCCCGAGGACAGCCCGCTTGCGATCTTCGGCCAGAACGCCAGCAGCGCCATCGCGGGGCTGCTTGAGCGAGCAAAGATCCAGACGATCCACTCCGCCTACGCCGCAGTCCCCCGTTCCGGGGAAGTCGTGATCGACCCGGGCGACAGGTGCCTGCACGTCGATCGCGTGATCGCGCTGCCCGAGCTCTACGGCCCCAGCGTGCGTGGCATCCCGTTGAGCGAACACGGCTTCCTGCGCGTCAACCCCCACGGGCGTGTGCTGGACGTCGAGCATGTCTATGCGGCCGGGGATGCCACCGAGTTCCCGGTCAAGCACGGTGGCTTAGGCTGCCAGCAGGCCGACGCGGTCGCCGAGTCGATCGCGTCGCTCGCCGGCGCACCGGTCAGCCCAAAGCCGTTTCACCCGGTGATCCGCGGGATGCTGCTGACGGGCGATAAGCCCATGTATCTGACGGCGCGCATCACGGGCGGACAGGGGTTCGGCTCCGAGGTCACCGACACGCCGACATGGGACCCGCCGAGCAAGATCGCCTCGAAGTATCTCGCTCCCTACCTCGCTGCGCGGGATCGCGAGGAGGCCCGGATATGACCGAGGCGGAGCGGATCGAGATGCCGCGGCGCGAGCCCGGTGGTGGGCCTTGCGTGATCCTCGGCTATGACCGCGGCGAGAGCGCGCGCCATGCCGCGAGCTGGGCTACGAGCGAGCTGATGAGCAGCGGCAAGCTCGTGATCGTGCACGCCTGCCGGCCACTGCACACGCTCCCGGTGCCGCCCCGTACCCCAGGCGAGCACCACCAGCTCGAGCGGGCGCTGCTCGATGAGCTGATGCTCGACGGTGATGAGAGGCTGTTTGACGTCGACTTCGCGATCGAGGTCTCAGACGAGGACCCGGTAACGGCGCTGATCGACGCTGCCCGCGACCATCGCGCCCGCGCGATCGTGATCGGCGCCAGGCATCACTCTCGACTCTTCGAGGCGTTGGGGACCACGACAGGCGAACTGTTGAGGACCTCGCCCGTGGCGGTGATCACGGTGCCATTGAGCGCCGTCTCCGGGCGGGCGCCCACGCCGTCAACGGTCGCCGGGCGAGCACCGTCGTGAGCAGCCCACCTCCAACACTGCGTGAGTCGCGCATCGCGACGTCTATCGACGGCGCGCCACAGCCTGAGCTTGTCCGTTTGCGCGACGGCTCCTTGGTGACAATCCGGCCCGTGTGCAAGGAGGATCAGACGCCGCTGCGGGTCTTCCTTAATGACCTGTGCGCGGAAGCTCGCCGGCTGCGGTTCTTCAGCGGCGCGATCGACACCGCCGAGGCCGCCCAGTGGGCCGCGGACTCTGGCACGGGTCGCTGTGGGCTCGTGGCACACGACGAGACCGGGATGATCGTCGGACACGCCGTCTACATAGTCTTGGAGCCTACACGTGCGGAAGTGGCGGTCGAGGTCGCCGACCACCTCCACGGTCGCGGCCTGGGCACGATCCTCATCGAGCGCCTGGCGGTCACCGCCGAGCAGCGCGGGATCACGCATTTCGTCGCTGAGGTTTTGTGTGAGAACCGGGCGATGTTGGAGGTCTTCCGGGAGGGCTTCGACGCGCGGGTAGTACACCATGAGGGACCAGAGGAGCGCGTTGAGTTCCTTACCTCGGACTGGCGTCTGGCGCACGAGCGCTTCGACCTGGGCACCAGAGAGCCGGGTAGAGAGCCGGGCTAGGCTTTTCGAGGCGGCGAGAGCGCGTCTCAGCCGAAGAACAGCTCTGCCGTCTCGTAGAGAGCGGGGTCGAGCAGCTTCGGCTCGCGCAGCGCCTCCTCCAGGTCTACCTCGACGATCTGGCTGGCGTGCAGCGCGACCATCGTGCCGAAGCGTCCACCCGCGACGGCCTCCATCGCGGCCACGCCGAAGCGGGTGGCGAGCACGCGGTCAAACGCCACCGGAGTGCCGCCGCGCTGAACGTGCCCGAGGATTGTCACGCGTGTCTCATAGCCTGTGCGTGCCTCGATCTCGTGCTCGAGCAGCACGCCGATCCCGCCGAGACGGGCGTGCCCGAAGGCGTCCGTCGTGGCATCCTCGCGGGTTTGCAACGTACCTTCTCGTGGCGTGGCGCCCTCTGCCACCACGACGATCGAGAAGTTGCGGCCGCGCCCGTTGCGGCGGCGCAGATGGGCGCAAACCTCCTCGATGTCAAACGGACGCTCGGGCACCAGGATCGCATCGGCGCCGCCGGCGAGCCCCGCGTGGGTCGCGATCCATCCGGCGTGGCGGCCCATCACCTCCACCACGATCACACGGTTGTGCGACTCGGCGGTGGTGTGCAGGCGGTCGATCGCGTCGGTGACGATCTGCACTGCCGTCTGGAAGCCGAAGGTCACGTCGGTGCCGGCAAGGTCGTTGTCGATCGTCTTGGGCACGCCGACGACCGGGATTCCCTGACGGTGAAGGCGCAGGGCCGCGCCCAGCGTGTCCTCGCCGCCGATCGGGATCAGAGCATCGACGCCGCGCTCGCGGAGGGTGCGGCGGATCTCGCCGAGGCCGTCGCGTCCGGCGGTGAACGGGTTGGTACGCGAGGTGCCGAGGATCGTGCCGCCGCGGGGCAGGATGCCGGCGGTGCGCTCGAGCCCGAGCTCGAGCGCATCGTTCTCGAGCACGCCTGCCCATCCGTAGCGGAAGCCCACGAAGCTGTGCTCCGCGTCCACCAGGCCGCGCCGAACCACGGCCCGGATTACCGCATTCAGTCCGGGGCAGTCACCGCCTCCGGTAAGAAGTCCCACGCGTGCCATCTGGCTTCAGCGCCCGACCACGATGCCAAGCGTATGCGGGCGGCGTGCCGCGAGGGATTCGTGCAGCTCATCGCGGGCGTCGGGATGAGCGGCATGGTCGATGATCAGGCGGGCCTGCGCACGCTGGCTGCGCCCGAACACGTGCGCGCAGCCGTGCTCGGTCACGACCGCGGAGTGTTGGAAGGAGGTGACCGGGTCCGTGAGACGTGGGACGATCGTCGAGCTCTCGCTGCGCTCGTGCCAGGAGCGCAGCGCGATCACCGCGTGACCGCCTGGTGAGTGAAGGGCGCCGGTGACGAAGTCGGGCTGGCCGCCGAAGCCTGAGTAGAGGCGCCCGTTTATGTGGCTGGCTCCGGCCTGGTCTGAGAGGTCGACCTGCAGTGCCGTGTTCACGGAGACCATTGCCGCGTGTGCGGCGATGCGCGCGGGGTCATTCGCGATCTCGGTGCGCGTCATCCTCAGCCTGGGATTCTGGTCGACCCAGCTGTAGAGCTCTGGCGAGCCGAATAGGAAGGAGCATACGATCGGACGTTGCTGGTCTAGCACACCATCGCGATCGAGCGTCATCACGCCGTCGCTGATCATCTCCGACCAGATCGCGAGGTCCCGCCTGCCCCAGAGGGCGCGCAGCGTCGCGTCGGGGACCTGGCCGATGCCAAGTTGCAACGTGGAGCCGTCGTCGACGAGGCTCGCCACGAGCGCTGCGATCTGCTCGGCGTGCTCGTGTGACGCGCCGATGGCCGGCGAGACGAGATCTTCCTCCACCTCGATTGCCAGGTCGATCAGATCCTCCGCCAGCTCGCTGTCACCGAGCGTGTATGGCATCCGCGGGTTCAGTTGGGCGATCACCAGGCCGCCGCGTGCACGCACCGCTTCGATTGCCGCGGGGAGGACGTTGACCTCGATCCCGAGTGAGACCTTCCCCTCGCGCGGTATCGAGGTGTGCAGCAGCACCACGTCGGGGGGGCGGATTGTCGCGAACAGCCGCGGCACGAGCGAAAGGCGCATCGGCAGGTAGTCCAGTCGCTCGCCCGCGTCGCGCATCCCGGATCCCGCGAACGGGGTCTCGAAGATCACGCCTTCGCGCTCGGGCAGGGGCGCCTGGGCGGCGAGCATGAACAGGCGGTAGCGCTCTATGGCGGCGTCCAGCGAATCGAGCAGCGCTCGCGGCGTGGCGAGATTGCCACTGGCCACAACCCGCGGCTCCGTGACCGGCAGCGCACGGAGGATCTCCTCGAGTTGTTGTTCGGAGACAACGCGCATCTTCGAGGGTCACGCTACCGCGATCAGGAGTCACGTCATGAGTGCTGTGTCCTATGCCGAGCGGGTGATAACTACTGGTCGCGTTTAGTGGACAGCCCGGTGGTAGCGGACGCTCCCGAGCGGTTGACTGGTCTTCACGACCGCAGGAGAGTAACCGAGGAGCGATGAGCAGATGACCGTCACCCACGCAGCGGCGTCCCCGTTGACCGAGGACGCGGTGCGTCCGTTTGCTCGTCTGCGTCGCGACGACGTCGACTACGCCGGCGGTAAGGGTGCGAACCTCGGCGAGCTCGCTTCCGCGGGACTACCGGTGCCCGACGGCTTCGTCGTGGGCGCCCCCGCGTATGCCGCGTTCCTCGTGCAGACGGGCCTGCGCGAGCGGCTGTCGGAGCTGCTGGACGCGGTGAACGTCGAGGACACCGCGGCGCTCCAGGAGGCGGCCGTCGGTGCGCGCGAGCTGCTCGACCAGACACCGATACCTGAGGCGTTGGCTGCGGAGATCCGCTCCGCCTACCGGCAGCTGGCCGATGAGGATCCGCAGACGCCGGTCGCCGTGCGCTCCTCCGCCACCGCCGAGGACACCGCCGCCACCTCCTTCGCGGGGATGAACGAGACGTTCCTGAACATCCGCGGCGCCGACGCAGTCATCGACGCCGTGCGCCGCTGCTGGCGCTCGCTGTTCGGCGCGCGCACGATCTACTACCGGGGCGTCAACGGCTTCGCTCAGGCCGACATGGACATCGCCGTCGTGGTACAGCGCCAGGTCAACTCGACGCGCGCCGGCGTGATGTTCACCGTCAACCCCGCGACCGGGCAGCGAGACGAGCTCGTCATCGAGGGCTCCTTCGGCCTCGGCGAGGCCGTCGTCTCAGGTTCCGTCTCGCCGGACCGCTACGTCGTGGGAAAGGCCACGCTCGCGATCCGCCGCCGCGAGGTTCACCACAAGGACCTCGTGATCGAGTACGCCCCCGATGGCGGCACCCGCCGGCGCGCCCTCTCCGAGGAGGAGGCGCTGCGCCCGGTGCTGAGCGACGAGGAGGTCATCGCGGTCGCCGAACTCGGCCGTCGCATCGAGGAGCACTACGGCTTCCCGCAGGACACCGAGTGGGCGTTCGACCCCGACTGCGCGCTGTGGATGCTGCAGAGCCGCCCGATCACCACGCTCCACGATGCGCCATCCGCGGAGGCCCCGACGAAGACACAGACAGAGCCCCAGGCGGTGCTGCTGCACGGCCTGGGCGGAGCGCCGGGCAGCGCCAGCGGCGCCGCGCGCGTGCTGGTCTCACTCGACGACGCGGCGAGCCTGAACGACGGCGACGTGCTGGTTACGCACATGACCTCCCCGGACTGGCTGCCGCTGTTGCGCCGGGCGGGCGCGATCGTCACCGACTCCGGCGGCATGACGTGCCATGCCGCGATCGTCTCGCGCGAGCTCGGCATTCCCTGCGTGGTTGGGACCGGAGAGGCGACCAGCAAGCTGCGCGACGGCGAGATCGTGACCGTCGATGCGACGCGCGGTGTCGTGCTTGAGGGCGCCTCCCCACCCGATCGCGCCGGCGAGCGCTTACCCGGCGTCTCCGGCGAGTCGTCCGTGAGTACCAATGACGGCGCGAGCTCGGCAGCGGCTCCCGTGACGGCCACCCAGATCCTCGTCAACCTGTCGGAGCCCTCGCAGGTGGCGCGCGTCAAGGACCTGCCGGTCGACGGGGTCGGCCTGCTGCGTGCGGAGATGATGGTGCTCGAGGCGCTGGCGGGCGATCATCCGCGCACCCTGCTCGAGGAGGGACGCGGAGAGGAGTTCGTAGCGCGCATGGCCGAGGGGCTGAGCACGTTCGCCGCGGGCTTCGCGCCGCGAGGAGTGACCTACCGGACGATCGACTTTCGCACCAACGAGTTCTCCGGGCTGCGCGGCGGCGCGCGCTTCGAGCCGCAGGAGGCCAACCCGATGATCGGCTACCGCGGGGCGCTGCGCTACACGCGCGAGCCTGACGTGTTCGCGCTCGAGCTGGCGGCGCTGCGCCAGGTCTGGGATACGGGACTGCACAACCTGCACGTGATGCTGCCGTTCGTGCGCTCCACGCGCGAGCTGCGCCGTTGCCGCGAGCTGATCGCCGAGTCGGGTCTGCTCGATCGTCCCGGCTTCGAGCTGTGGGTGATGGCCGAGGTGCCTTCGGTGCTGTTCAACCTCGCCGACTACGCCGCGCTCGGCGTCACCGGCATCTCGGTCGGCTCCAACGACCTCACGCAGCTGCTGCTCGGCGCCGACCGCGACAACGAGGTGCTGGCCGAGACCTTCGACGAGCGCGACCCGGCGGTCACCGCCTACCTGCGCGAGCTGATCCCCCGTGCGCGCCGGCTCGGGCTGCGCACCTCGATCTGTGGCCAGGCTCCTTCGGTGCACACCGAGTACGCCGAGCTGCTGGTGCGCGCCGGCATCGACGCGATCTCGGTCAGCGTCGACGCCGTCGAGCGCACGCGCAAGCTCGTCGCCGCCGCCGAGCAGCGCGTGCTGTTGGACGCCGCGCGAATCGAGGCGTAGCGGGATGTTCGAGGTGCGCATACACGGCCGCGGCGGCCAGGGAGTGGTGACGGCAGCGGAGCTGCTCTCGCTCGCCGCGTTCGACGAGGGCCGCTACGCGCAGGCGTTCCCCAGCTTCGGCTCCGAGCGCATGGGCGCCCCCGTCGTCGCGTTCTGCCGCATCGACGATCGCGAGATCCGCACGCGGGAGCCGATCATAGAGCCCGACGCGCTGATCATCCAGGACGCCACGCTGCTTCACCAGGTCGACGTGTTCGGCGGCTGCCGGCCGGATGGCTTCATCCTGATCAACACGACGAAGAGCTTCGACGCGCTCGGCCTCGGCGACTTCGTCGGGGCCTTCCGAGCCGAGCGGCTGCTGACGGTGCCGGCCTCCGAGCTCGCGCGCGAGCACACCGGGCGCGCTGTCGCGAACGCCGCGCTGCTCGGCGGCTTTGCCGCGCTCAGCCGCGCGATCGCGCTCGACGCGGTGTCGCGCGCGATCCGCGAGCGCTTCGGCGGCGCGGTCGCAGAGGGCAACGTCGCCGCCGCGAAGGCCGCACACACCTGGGTCATGGACGAGCTGCGGGAGCTGAGCGGTGCCACGCCAGCTTGAGGGGTCACGGGCCGTGGCCGAGGCGGTCGCGCTGTGCCGCCCGGAGGTCATCTGCGCGTACCCCATCTCTCCCCAGACGCACATCGTCGAGAACCTCTCGCGGCTGGTCAAGAGCGGCGAGCTGGCGCCCTGCGAGTTCGTCAACGTCGAGTCCGAGTTCGCCGCGATGTCGGCGTCGATCGGCGCGTCCGCTACAGGCGCGCGTGCATACACCGCCACCGCCAGTCAGGGCCTCTTGTACATGACCGAGGCGCTCTACAACGCCTCGGGGCTCGGTCTGCCGATCGTGATGACGGTCGCCAACCGCGCGATCGGCGCGCCGATCAACATCTGGAACGACCACTCGGACTCGATGTCTCAGCGCGACTCGGGCTGGATCCAGCTCTACGCGGAGACCAACCAGGAGGCGCTCGACCTACACATCCAGGCCTTCCGCCTGGCCGAGGAGCTCTCGACGCCGGTGATGGTGTGCATGGACGGCTTCATCCTCACCCATGCCGTCGAGCGCGTCGAGATGCCGACACAGGAGCAGGTGGACGCGTTCCTGCCGCCGTTCCAGCCCCGCCAGCTGCTCGACCCGGACGAGCCGATCACGATCGGCGCGATGGTCGGCCCGGAGGCGTTCATGGAGGTCAAGTATCTCGCGCACGCCAAGCAGATGCAGGCGCTTGAGCTGATCCCCGAGATCGCCGCCGACTTCAAGGACGCGTTCGGACGCGACTCGGGCGGCCTGATCCGGTCATATCGCGTCGAGGACGCGGAGACGATCGTGCTCGCGCTCGGGTCGGTGCTGGGGACGATCAAGGACACGATCGACGAGCTGCGCGAGGGGGGCATGAAGGTCGGAGCCGTCGGGATCACCTCCTTCCGGCCGTTTCCGCTGGGCGCCGTGCGCGCAGCGCTCGGCCACGCCCAGCGCGTGCTCGTGCTGGAGAAGGCGCTCGCCGTCGGCATTGGCGGGATCGTCTCGGCGAACGTCCGTATGGCGCTCGCCGGCATCCAGCTACACGGCTACACGGTTATCGCTGGCCTCGGCGGGCGGCCGATCACCAAGGCATCCCTACACCGGTTGTTCACCGACGCGGCGGCCGATCGCTTGGAGCCGCTGACGTTCCTCGACATGGATTGGGACGTGGTGAACCGCGAGCTTCAGCGCATGCGCTCCTCGCGCGCCTCCGGTCCCCACGCCGAGAACATCCTGCGCGACGTCGGGCCCGTGGCGGCGGGGCCGGTATGAGGAGCGCTCGCGCATGAAGGCACCGGCGATCCGCTTCTACCAGACGGGCAGCTTCGCGGTCGGCAACCGCCTGCTCGACCCCGAGCAGCGCTCTGTGCAGGCCGGCGAGCAGCGCACGAACTCGATCACCTGCGGGCACCGCGCCTGTCAGGGCTGCGGCGAGGCGCTCGGCGCGCGCTACGCCCTCGATGCGGCGATGCGCGCCACAAACGGCCAGATGATCGCGGCGAACGCGACGGGCTGTCTGGAGGTGTTCTCAACCCCCTACCCGGAGAGCTCGTGGCGGATCCCCTGGATCCACTCGCTGTTCGCCAACGCGCCGTCGGTGTCCACCGGCATCGCGGCGGCACTGCGGGCGAAAGGCCGCGAGGATGTGCGGGTCGTCGGGCAGGGAGGCGACGGCGGCACCGTGGACATCGGGATGGCGTGCCTGTCGGGGATGTTCGAGCGCAATGACGACGTGCTCTACATCTGTTACGACAACGAGGCGTACATGAACACCGGCGTGCAGCGCTCGGGCTCGACGCCGCCCGCCGCGCGCAC